>Ga0209679_1000276_pt1 | contig 21498 bp, 13 predicted proteins | sample WorMetHEROISLAND_4_FD_187408 | JGI IMG/M metagenome (GOLD analysis project Ga0209679, IMG submission 187408) | Marine gutless worms symbiont microbial communities from Max Planck institute for Marine Microbiology, Germany - Olavius sp. 2 HERON... ...
TAGGTGGATGTGCAAAGACTTAACTGACAGCATGTGACCAGCATTTCTTGGTGATTGCTTCATTGATGCCTTTGTAACTGACTGAACGAGTGCCTGGCATGCATTGGGTGCCGCTTTGAGATACCAAACTGCTGTGATAGATGCGAAAGCAGCAACTTAAGATGCCGACATTTTTGCAGTTTCTTACTGCTTGCTGCCTGTTTACGCACTGTAACGAGATTGATTTCGTTGTTTCTAAAGTACTGTAACTCCTAGATTTACTTAATGTAGTGCTGAACAGTTTGTGCGATACAGGGTCTTTTGTAAATATGAACCTGACATTCACAGTAGCAGTATACTTAAGAAACGGTTGTGTACATAGCGTAAGTAAATAGTTTGTTTATTATAATATTAATGCCTATAAATTGTTATTTTTGTCACTTTTTTGTAGAAAAATAACCTGAATGTACACTAACAGGTTCATACTTAAAACTGTTTTTGACTGCCAAAGAGAAATTTGGGTTATAAGCATAAATCAAATACAGTTAGTTTTTCTCTGATTTTTTTTCAGCACGACTTACGAGCCCATGGGTGGTGATGGCTGCATATGTTGGCTATTGGCCCAGTTTACTAATGTGTTTACTGCATGTTAGTAAACTGTCTCGTATGTATCCAGTTCAACTCAACCTGTTTGTCATTTGGTTTCAATCGAGAGATTATGGTTTGCATTTGTTTATGCAAGGCTGCCGTGCCTGCAGGTTTCTGACTTATTCAACATAGCATCGAAGTTCAAATTGCACTTAGGCCTAATTAAAATTTTGTGTTTCCGGAAAGCCTACCGACCCTAGTTTTTACCCCCGACCCTAAAAATTTTATGACTTTATATTGGGGCCGAAATTTTTTGGGTTCAATTTCCATCGCAGCCGTCATGTCCGGATCATCTTTCCACTAAAGTAACAAAACATGTCGAAGTAAAATGAAAATAGAAGGCAACAAAGAGAAGAATGTGTGAATATACTATTAGTTAGCGTAATTTAGCACCATTGTCAGACTAAAAAAAATCCGACCTACCGACCCTATTTTTGGCCATGTTTCCGGAAACAACAATTTTTGGCCTTAGTTTACAAAACTGCGTAATATACACACTACCCAAAATTGAGCACAAACTTTTTCGTGACGAGTCTACAGATAATGGCATACTTATGTACAGCCAGTGTCTGTTATAACAGCTTTCGTCAACTGTTCTGCTGTCGGTAGTTGAGTACAGCATGTGTATCCTGCCAAACCCATAATTTCTACCTTACTGTTATCAGGACCAGGTTGGTTGGTACATCTGTTTTGCCCTCAAAATATTGGCATAATTGTTACTATGTGGATATAAATGTTTTGACAAATGTCTAAGCATTTATTGTTTTATTGTTAGCCAAGGAGATTTACACTTTTGTTCAAGGCACTTTTAAAATAGTTTTATAAGTTCGTTCAGTGTAAAATGATGTTCAGTTTGAAGGTGTTGAAAACAAATTTTATGCTGTAGTTCTAAGTTCATAATTATAGTTTGTGCAGCGAATGTGTACTGTAGGTACTGTGGTAATTTTGTTTTAATGTTGATTTCGTTGTATGGCACTGTATTCAAATCATTCTGTAGAATGTAGTTTGTCTGTGTACGTATGGTTTCGTCATTATATAAATGCTTCATGTATAAATGATTTGCGTGTAAAATATCGCGTGTTGGCTGCGTTACGCATCATTTTCCAGTCTTCAGTCATACCACATTGTCTTAAAGTATTGTTTCTATGCACAATACCGACGCCTAACCGTGCCGTTGTCAATCACAGGTATGTCGCGTTCAAGCTTTATATGGCTGTGTGAGTAAATAAATGTTGGCATATTGTTTGCTTTATTCCGTATTTCTTATTGTAAAAGCACCATTTACATATGAATGCTGTAAATGGTTATTAACGAACTGAAATCTTTACACCACTTTATTTGGGCATTGTTAGTGCAAAAACATTGTGTAGACGCATTAGAAACTAGAGAGCATCGGTATTATAGCGCATTACCTTGGCCGTCGAGAGTGATGCGGCGGACACGCACACACACACTGCGTGACAGATGGATGCCGAGCGACACAATACTTTCTCCGCTCGCTAAGCGAAGGTGAAGGTAATAAATTTCGCATTCAGAGTCCCGTTCCAATTCACATTTGTGATAAAGACGGGAGATTTTGCCCAGTGTCCCTTTTCAGTGCAACTTCATTTCCTGACATAATAGTAACGGCATTGCACACATCAACAGTTAGCCTACTCCTTATGTGTCAGGTATGGATGACCATTTGCACTAAACTGAACTTTATTGAAAACATTCGCAGCTCAAAAAGCTTCATGAACTAGAAGGCGCTCGTGACAGTGCGTATCTCCGCCAAGTGAATTTTTACAGACGCCCCCTTTTCGAAAAAATAAGGGGTCATGTCTGGACTGTCCCTGCGAACATGCATCATGCATGTCAAATTTGAAATCTGTAGCTTTAACCGTTTTAAACTGGTCTGATTGACCGGTCCGCTGTGCGCGCGCGCATACAGACAGACACACATCGAACAATTCCTGGTCCTCTAAGAGTTTGGCGATAGTCTGCATGTTAACTTTGACAGGGAGACATTATGCTTGACTTTGAATTGTACAAAAATTACTACAACATCACATCACTGCTACTTACTCTAAAGGGCCCAAAGGGGTCCACTTTCCGAGCCAGGAGGGCGGCCGCCCCCTGCCCCTCCCCTAAATCCGCCACTGGATTCACTGTAAATTCTCACAAAAATAAAAATCTAACTTTCAGATGAGATATTTATTGAAGTGTAACCATCAACGGTTGAAATGATTAATGCAATGAACAGAACATCACCAAAACATAAAATGTGTAATACATCACCCATTGAAACAGAAACTCTACCTGTGACTTCTTGAAACGATAAATGCAATCACATAACAGTTCATCACGAACGCCAAAACAAGACGGTTAGAAGAACTCCGTACACAGCGTCGAGCTCTGTATGCCTCCACCTGCTGGGCCCTTGGTCATGCTGGTACCTTGACCTTTGACCTTCGACCTCAAAACTTAATCGGTTCATCTAATTCGTACCAAAAAGTTTGGTGAAAAAAACTGAAAATCCGTCAGTGCATACCACAGATATCATGGAAACAACATATTCGATGGACACAGACGCACAGACGGACAGACGACATAAAAACATAATGGCTGCGGCAAGACCTAACGGTGGTGGAGGCACAAAAAAAATGTGTAAGATGACACATCCCAGAACAGAACAATTAGTGGAGCACCTTTGAATCTGTGACTTTTTAAAACAAATATATAACATGGCAGAACCGTGATTAATATGAACATTAATGAATACAAGGAGTAGTTATTGGATTGCAGCGCAATATAGATGCAATATCTAGGCCGTTTTACTAAAAGTAAGCAAGAGATACCAAACAGTTGAGTAACATAAGCAGCCGTACCAAGTCAACTGCGTCTTGCAGAAGACTACTGCTTTTTGGATGCATCACCCACTGCACTACAAAAGCTCGCGCACAATTCTTTTATTATCAATTACTAGGGCTGTACCGGATTTCAGTTTTCAAAATCTGACTGGAGCCAGATTTGGCTCAAATGTTCAAATCCAGCTGCAGATGGGACTGGATTCGAGAAAAAAATTACTGCACTTGCTTTCGACAATGTAAGTCGTACAAGAAGACGTCGGCGCCGAATGCATCCAGTTTCCAAGTGTCTGTCTCAGGCGCCAACAGTAAATTAACAATTGGTTAGGATTAGTTTGCAATCGGCGCCTGAGTATATATGCCTCTCGATAAAATTACAAAAGCACATACTAATGAAGCTGTGAAAGAAACTGTACTACATTTACATAAAACAAAAATAATTTATTAAAAATTCCATAAATAAATGGCAATTTACCTGTTAAATAAAATGACTGCTGAAATTATTATGCAGTCATGTGCAGTTGTGTCTACACATACTACACACACAACTCGACATATGAATGAATGACAATGACTGTATACTTCTATGTAAGATGCAATGTGATGCAATAAAAACTTAACTATCCAGCTCTATAACTGTAAAACCATCACACACCCCAGTCGGTACACAGTTATTTTTAACCATAAACAAACAACGCATTCCGAGATTCTGTTGTACTAATGAATGCAAATGATGCCGAATATTCACACTTACCCAAGTCTGATGATTATTGCTTAGACCATGGTTACATGTAAAATAAAACATTTGCAAAAATGTTTTAGTGTTTTATTTTACATGTAACCACCTCTAAAAATGTTTTGCAAATGTTTCAGAATGTTGAACACACGTTGAAAATAGGTGGTTGTTACATGTAAAATAAAACATTTTTACAACATTTTTACGTCCACAGCATAGCCGTGGGAAGTCGACGGCTCTAAAAAATTTTGTAAATGTTTTGCAAATGTATTCAACATGCTAAAACATTTGCAAAAATGTTGTGCAAAGACGATTCACTTAGACACCGTGTCCAGAAAAAGTCTATGGTTTACCATGCACAACTTTAACAAATATAAGTATATTTTCATAATTTTTGACAAGAATCACCCTGATACTTCACTTTACTAAAAAGTTAAAAACGTTTAAAAGATTTACCCCGAAAATATACGTATCGCAAAGTATTGCTGATGTAATTATGACGTCATCGAAAATGCCACTTTTCGGCAAGCGTTTAAATTAAGTCTTTGCAATACGAAAAACAGGACAGCTGTTGAAAAAATTTCGTAACAGAAGTTTGACAGATTGGAATAAATCACTTACGGTGAAAATTTATAAATTTGGTTTGGTTGGTCGCTGTGTTGGCAGTGGACGTCGCTGCAGTACACAAATGTTATTGTGCAGCAGCTGTTAGTCAGCAGTGGCGTTGCGTCGTCTTTCCAGCGTGTGTTAAGGCTGGCAGTGCACATTTTGAATAAAGTTTTTGACTCTAACATAGTGTTATTAGCAAGTTTTGTTACTGCTATCGACAACTCAAGCAGCTATGAGCCAACAGGACGATCTTTTTTGTAATTTTTGTCCAATTTGGTGTGGTTAAGTAATAATACACAGAATGTTGTTTTACAAAGTAAAGTGGCAGCACTGATTAGGTGGGGTGGACTGTCAGTGTACTAATAGTTGCACATTATTTTTTCAATGTTGCTTACCAACAATTACGATAATGCATTTTGAATTTGTCAAAGTTATTATACAGAACACTGTTAACCCGGATACAGTGAAAACGGCATTTTCAATGACGTCACAATTACGTCAGCACTATGTAGTGATATGCTAATCTATGGCGAAGGTTTTCTAATATTTTAGTAAAGTGGAGTCTCAGGATGATTCGTAGCAAAAATAATGAAAATATATTTAAATTTGTTAAAGTAATGAATAGAATACTATAGACTTTTTTCCAGACACGGTGTACAATACAGCCGATACTGCACAATAATGGCAAACACTGGAATGTCTCACGGCATACGCAATGCATAGGCCAAATGATTCTGATATGCTGACGTTCACGACATCATTTACAGAGTGAAAGACACGAGCCAACGAGCCAAAGTAATAAAACCATACGTAATATAAATAAGCTCAGCTACTGCAGAGAAACAGTGCGTCAGCTATGAATTTCTTTGTAGCCTGGTTACTCTCCATAAGTACAGACAACAGTTGTCTGTAAATTTTCTGCAGAAGACAAATAAAGCCTTGGCTTCGCTTTGCCTGGCCTTGTACCTTGTGACCTCGTTAACACTGCTGGTGATCTGTCTGCCAGTTTGGCGGGTGTGGTTTTTGGTTATGCAGTCTTTGGTTATACTTATGGAGAGTAACCAGGCTACAAAGAAATTCATAGCTGACGCACTGTTTCTCTGCAGTAGCTGAGCGCATTTATACAGTTACTGTTGAAAAATCACATATCTCACAACAAGGCCTAGGTTTCTAGCTCAAGGCCAAGGTCTTCGGTGGAAGGACAAGGCCAAGACTTAGGGCTTCAAGGCCAAGGCCAAAAATTTTGGCCTTGAGGCCAAGGCCTGACATACCTGCTTATAACACACACACAGCAAATAAAATTAAGCTATGCCAATGTGCACGTCTTATGCGAGAAGTAGGACTGAAGCAACCCACTACTGCTTGATGCATCCACTTCAAAGAATCCCCGTGAATGTCTACACAAACCTCATATTCCTAGAAACCAAAGTCCCAGTGTTACACATCTGCCACTGATAGAATACACGTATTTGATGCCCACCTCCAGGGAACCCCAGCAAATATCTGCATAAACCGTATACTGCAGAAAATAGTCCCTGGATCACATTTTTACCGCCAATAGTATGGGTCTATCTTCATTCAAACTGTCGTGGTGGGCTCAGAAAAACGTGTTATACAACGGAGTGTGTAATGGCCGTTCAAGGTCATCCAAAGTGGTCGACTACGGTAGCAAGCAAAAGCGTGATACCACTTCTTATTACTGACCAATAGCAACCTTTGCATCATTTGTGAGGTATGGCTACCTAAAGGCTGAAAATAGCAACTTTTCTCAATCCCATCTCATTTAATGACCTCACTTGGGCCGAACCCTTTCGAATTTGTGGATGAACATTATAGTGCAAAAACAATTAGAGTCGTGGGCTGTCCATCAGTGAAGGTTTCCTGATCCTAGCTTGCGTCATTTTAATACAATACCAGCATGTGACAGACAGGGACAGACAGACAGATATGCTGACTGTAGCTAATACAGTGTTCTGCAATCAGTGCAATGCTTATACACTGTAATAATACACGGTGATTCATAATTAGCGGAACCCTTTAGTTATTATTGTGAAATTAATAGTAATCAGCAGAATTTGACAAAATTTTGGCTACGGTTGCGCCACATTTTGCCACATTGAAAGTAGGATTTCCCACCATATCTTCAAGATGGACACACTATACTGTAATATACTAATATACGATATTATAAAATATCGTGGCCTTGTGAAGACTAAAGCATGTCGGGCACTATTGAAACAAAAGGCAATTTGCAACAAATGTAAGGTAAAGCCTCAAATGCACATAATAATAAACAGAATATATGCATATTAATCAGAGTTTATTAGGACAGGCTGTGTTCAAAGTAGCCGCCTTTCGCCTTGATGCAAGAGTGAAGACGAGTACGCCACTTCTTCCATGAAAACCATAGCAAAAATTGCAACATAAACACAACGTAATAAATTACGTCATGCTGACGCAGTAATTACAAGGTAAAGGTCGCACAGTGACAGTCACTTATGAGTAAATTGTGTGTGTCATAATCAGAACGACAAAAAGTTAAAATTTTACATAGAAACAACGTTTATTAGCTGAGCTATACCAATTTAAACAAAGGGTTCCGCTAATTATGAATCACCAAGTAATAAGCATGTTGTTTGCTGTCAGTTTATCACCTAGCAGACACTGTCATCTCATTGTTGACATCAAGGAGTCGGTAACGGTTAACCACTCGTCGTCTTCGCAACACTCTGACAATCACGACGATGACAACGAGAAGAACAAGAAAACCGATGATCGCTGCTGTAATTACCGGCCATGCTGAAGACAAACACAGTTAGAGAAGCATAATTAGTACAGCTGTTGAATTAACGTATTAACGTGTTAAAGAATTAATCGCAATTAAAAAAATTAACGCCGTTAAAAAAAATTAACGCGCATTGTATGAAGCAGGAGTTCCAATATGCAATTGAACTGCAGTTATTTGATGATTGAATAATATTCAATTAATTATTATGTTGCGGTTGCAGCATTACTCCAATTTTCAGTTGACAAGCTAACAAATTTTTATGCATCGTTTAGATGAGTCGTGAACAGCAAGACGTGCAGTTGTTCGCTGACGGCAACCTACAACATAAACTAGACCTGTCGAATTGATGCGTTAATTAACGCATTATGCACGATCAAAATAATTAATCGCGCGACTAACGTGATTAAAAAAATTAATCATTCGACAGCTCTAATAGTTAGACAGATTAGACATCAGACACGGACAGGTAAACAGACACACAGACACACATATCTAGGCAGTATTACAGAAATGCGCGATAAATCAACGCCAGGCTCAGTGGTCAACTACTAGTCATTTAATTAGCAACATAAAATCACAACTGCAACTAGACAGCATTGGATACAGCGCATTACCATCGCCGCCGAGACTAATGCAGCGGACACACACACAGCGTGACGCCGAACGTAACAATACCTTCTTCACTCGCTAAGTGGCAGCGAAGGTAACAAGAAGTCTACTTCATTAATAACAGAGTTGAAGAAGTATCGGTGTCTGACACTGTTAGCTGGGTATCACAATGGGCATCTGTTCTAAAAGTACCACTCTGGTAATCCCAAAATTCTGGTAAATCAGGAGTGTGGTGACCACATAAAATCTGTGGCCAGTTAAAAAACAAGTAAATCAGACATCAAAGAGAATGGAGTATTGCTTGAAAATTCAGAAATGTCAATTTCATAACAACTCACATAACTGCATCAACAATTCCCAAAAGTGGAGACCCAGTCCAATCTGGAGAAGTCCGGAAAAATTGGCCGGTCAAACAAAAATCAAAATACCATAGTAGAATCAGTTAGTAGCAACAGCAGTAGCAGAGCAGCAAATAACAATAGCTGGCGTAAAGTGTTACACAGTTTTCTGGGACAGCAAAGCTTCTTTCATTCTGATAGATGAGTCTGTATAAGTACCAGAACAAATGTCTCATAGGAAACAGGACAACTCGCCAACGAGCAAACTCATCAACACACCAACTCACTGACAAATGATTCACCAATGATTTGTCAGACTACTAAATTAAACTCTGTGATGATACCAAAAATAATGGAGCCAACATAAGGTATGACACTGAAGCAAACTACTGTCTGTGCGACCAGTACCTATTATTATTTTATTAACCCATCCACAAGGTGGCGCTAGTTGAAACAAATGTTGAAACTAAACTGTTATATCTGTAGATGCAAGAAATGAGAATGAATGTTGATCAAGCATACGCCACTTATCGCAGTTAAAACGTTTGCTTGAAAAATTACTAAACTAAATCTCATCTTAAAAATCTTTAGCAAATCTTAAAAACACTACTGTCAACTTTGAACATAGATAACTTATGCCTTATTTTTTATCAACCCAATTGCTAGGTGGCAGCGTGAACAAGGCACTGATAAGGAACGTCGTATCTTATGCTAGTTCTATTATCTTTGATGATACCAGGATTAAGGGTTAAAGGTTAAAGGCCTAGTATAGATCTTAATGGAAAACCCAACACAGAGCTACGGAGAGTCACTTGCCATGTGGGATCACACAGTGTTACCTGCCACCCGACAGTGAACACGCCTCACCATCAGGGCGTGTTCACTTGTGTCGGGTGGCAGGTAACACTGTGTGATCCCATATGGCAAGTGACGTCCCGCAGCTCTGAGATGGGTTTCCCATGAAGCGCTATACACAGCTTTTTTTAACCATAATGCCATAACCCCAGCCAACTAGGCTGGTACCCGATTTACCTACCCCGGAGGGATGGAAGGCTGAGTTGACCTAGGTAGCTTGATAGCGGCCCGACCGGGAATCGAACTCACAAACGCTTGATCGCAAGTCTGACGCCCTAACCGTTATGCCACCGAGTAACCCTAATGGTCTGACAAATTTACTTAAATCACAGGCTAAGAGTAAACTCAATTCCAAAAACTGGCTTGATCTCTTTCGCGTGATGGACAGACTGACAGAACTAACTTAGTGTATATCGTACTTACATGTCAGGGCATAAAACAGAAAATCAAGAAGTTGCAGCAGTATAAGGAAAATAAAGTAGAACTAACTGTTGCCGGTAACAGAAGCATTGCATTCGGCCTTCCAGTCAGTTGGAATGTTTGCCTGTGTTAGCCTGATAAACTCATCTAACGGACATGATGCATTACATCCTACACAACAAATCACACCAAACTCCGTAGCAATAACAGCAACAATATTTATAACAAGAAAAGATGTCGGCATCGAGTGCCGACATGATATGCGGCCATTCGTCCAGTTGGCGAGCATCTCAGACACTGAGACTAAATTAGGCCTAACAACGGGTTAGGCCTAGTTTGCAGTCGGCGCCTGAGCCGCAGGTGGTTGATCGGCCGCCCGTGCGTAAATATGTACGTTGGATACACGGCAGTTTTTTTCAGGTTTTTGATGTCTCATGACCTTGACCTTTGAGCTTTTCAACTCAAAATATGCACTCCACTTACTCGTGCCCTGGGGAATGTTCATATCAATTTTGACTTTTCCGCGTTTTTTGTTTTCAAGTTACGAGCCCGTACAGAACAGACGGAAAGATGGACGGATGGACAGACAGCCTACATGGCTGCATAATTACAATGGCGGTGACGATAATGATGATGATAATTGATGATAATACCCTACCACAAAAAAATGAACAGTGATCACAAAACTGCATAAACGTTTTCATATATCGAAAAGAAAATCCAAATTGACAGCAGTCACTAGGATGCCAGTACAGTTATTATATAAAATCATTCTAAAGGTTAAAAGGTTAAAGGCCTAGTATAGCTCTTAATGGGAAACCCACCACAGAGCTACGGAGCGTCACTTGCCATATGGGATCACACAGTGTTACCTGCCACAAGTGAATGTGCCCCACCATAACCCCAGCCAGCCAGGCCGGTACTCGATTTACCTACCCCAGAGAGATGGAAGGCTGAGTTGACCTAGGTAGCTTGATAATGGCCCCCGACCAGGAATCGAACCCCCAACCACTTGATTGCAAGTCCGACGCCCTAACCGTTACGCCACCTATGGTAGTCACTTCGGTGACGTGAGGTCTACATAAAATATAATGATTTACGAAGTACTGAAATAAGTGAATGTTATAGAGTCTGCCAGCTGATAAACAAAGAAAATATGTGTAAACAATTTCACTGCTACAGTATTTCAATACCAGGTGTATGAGAATACACAGCAACTGTTACAAATTACTGGCACTGATACATAATGCATTACCTGGAACTGTCATTTGAAATGGTTCAGCAGTGGCTGCAGAGTCATTCCTATACCAAACCTTCACAAACAACTGGCCACTAGTGTTGAACAACTCCACAAGAACCGAGGACATATACGGCGGCAATATGTTGTTGAATACTCCAAGCACACTCAGAAATGCAGCAACTGTTACATCATGCTGCACGAACACAGACAAACACAAGTATAGGTAAACACAAGCACAAATAAACATAAGCATAGGCTGTTTATCAAGATCATGTTAGATGAAACAATTAAAACATATACAGTTACATTACCGCAGAGTATATAAATGCTTTCTGCTGCAAATTCATCCTGCCATCTTGCTTGTCTTTCATGTTCTTTATTACTTCTCCTAAGAGAGGACCTGGTCATAACAACAGCAGCATGTGCTAGCTACTGGTAATCTTAATGTAGCACTCACAGCTCACACATCACAAGATTTCTCATTAGCAGTCATTAAAGCCTGCATCATTATTGCGATTCGATTACGATACAGCTACGATACGACCGTACGACGATACCACGACGCATACAACTACGACGAAAGTGTCAAAATTACGATTTGCATTCGACTCGACTGCCAGACGACTACGACGAAAAACTGACATGTTCATTTTTTGCTCGTATCGAATCACGTTGAATGAAAGCAGATGCGTGCGATACGTCGTAGTCAGATCGTAGTTGTATCGTAGTCAAATCGCAATTGTAATCACGGCATAACAGTTACCTTCAGTGCTTTGACTGCTGACTGGCGTCCAGTCTGTAAAAATTCCTGCACCAAAAATTACAAAAGTGGACTTCTGGGGACCCAGTATAACCTACAGTAACTATGAAAAACTGAATAGTTGACCAAAACAAAAATGTTAGTAGTAGTAGTAGTAGTAGTCTGTAGTAGTTACATCTCTTCAGTTCCTTGCATTATTTCCAAATTACACACACACATGGTGCTGTCTAGCAATAAACAGTGCACAAAATTAACTGTTCACAGTACAGACCTCCAGAAAACCTCCTCAGCACTGGCTCACTGTAATGCAGACCAACGCAGGTATTTTGCATTGCACGAAGTTTCTGATAAGTTGTCTGGTCATCCCACGCTTTCTCTACCCAGTCGGGCAGAGACAGATTATGAGTCTTCTGTTAAGTACAATACAACAATTCTATCTCATGTCTGCCACTGGATGACTGAAGTGTATGACAGTGGGGAGCTTTAAAGCACACTGCACTGCAGAAGATACGGAACGACCTTCCGAAGAAGTGAGTGGCAAGAATATTCATACACACATGCATGGAAAAGGCTGGAGGACACTGAACACTTCACACGACAGACATTCCGTACCACTTCGGTGACGTGAATTCAGCATCCGAACAGCTATTAACTGCCCGTTACTTTTCAGCTCGTGCACTTTACTAGCAGCCTTCTGCTGATATGTTGGTGTTAAAATTTTACTTTTAAAACTGCCAACACGAATTTTACTTTTAAAACTGCCAACACGACTGATAACAAGCAAGGTTCCTTCATCACTGGCATCCTCAGCGCAGCTTCGCCCGCAGGCAATACTGCATCCAAAGTAGTTTCAATTTCCACACTTTTGCTTCGGCACCTATCGTTTAATAAAAATAGTGACAACATGTGGCATCCTCTGGTGAGTAGTCACAGAACATCAAATTCCCACCATACTGTTACTGTACCAACTACTGTACATACATGCAGGGTACCTATGGGCATCAGCCTCCTACCACACTATACCTACATGAAGAAGTTTTAACTGTTTGACAAAAAAGCATTATCTATAACCAGCCACACAGTCAGTCTCCCAATTAGCTCAATTTGACACTGCAGAGCCCCAGCTGAGCCGAGGAAAAACAAGAATAAAATCAGCAAATTCAGCATTCACGAATAAAAACTACATAATATGTATATCAGTGTGGTGACAGACAGATTGGGATCCAGCTGTCTCACCTAATATCTCTCTCTAGAATGAGATGTGATAAAATACTTGCACAGTATATCTTCAACAAAAACCAGGAAGTATACATCCAACTAGTTTGAAGGATGATGTTGTTTGTTTTACTGGTGGCTCACGGATTAATAACAAGTCTGAGCTGATAAGGAAGAAACATTCTGCCTATTTGATAGCACTGCTGGCTGCTAAGGTGACTTCAGCATTAGTAGCAGAGACTATAACTGCTCTTAAAGAACTGGCTGTACTTAACACAGTGTTTGGCTGGTTTGGGTGTTATACCAGGCAATGAGAAGGCTGATGTGTTTGCTAAGCAAGCATCTCTCACACAGTACATAGGATCAGGTTAGTTCTTGGTGTAAGTTCAACTACAGTGCAAAATGCACTAAGACACTGGTCTGGCTGGGAACAGCACTGAATGCGGTGCATGACGTCAAAATGCAGACAGGCTAAGCAGATGCTTAGAAGCTTGACTAATTATGCCTTAAGACTTCCAAGGAAGGACCTACGAATTCTATCGGGTTTGCTCACTGGACACGTAAACTTAATTCCGCACCTTACTCTGATGAAAGTCAAGAAAGATGTGCTGTGTCCTCTGTGTCAGGAGGAGGAAGAAATTTCTCTGCATTTTCTTGGCAGATGCAGTTCAACTATGATTTTCGATACAGCATACTAGGTTCATGAACTATAGCGATCTAGGTAAACTGTTGAAGTCCATCAAGCCTTCTAAGAGATTGTTTTAGCCTACCGGCATATCGGGGATGCACATTGGGACCATCATAATGGCCTCAGCTCTCCCCAAAGGTAAGATAAGGTAAGGTAAGGTGTATCAGTGCTGATGGTACTGCTGTAAAAGTTTTGGCTTCAGAATACCTAGCAATTACAGAAATAATGACAAAATACTAGAGGGATCAATTTTTGGGACAACCGGTGGATACATGTGACAGGAAACTGTTTGCAACTAGGGCTGCAGGACGATTAATTTTTTTAATCGTTGATTAATCGCGATTAATAAAATTAATCGCGATTAATCGCGATTAATCGCAACATCGCAACTTTCCATTTGCACTGCCGAAGGAAAAATTTGATTTTTGTTTAACGTGTTTGTTAACCTGTTAAGAAAAAGTGTTATACGATATACAATGCAGCGTTCCAGTCTCTTACTGTGCTGATGATATCATACGATACGATATGACATAATACAGAGATTCTGAGATTGCACTAAAAAACTGACAGGAACTGTCAGTTTAGAGTAGTGCATACGAACCAAAATTTTATGAAAACGAAAAACTGAAAAAGCGATGATAATGAAGCTGATTCACCAAGAAACAAACCAACAATAGGGTAGATAGGAGTAGATAGGAGTAAGGAACTAACATAACTGAAGAGGAAAACGATTTAGAAAACTGAAAACGGAAAAAAACTGAAACAAAAATAAAATCGTTGAGCAAGGAAAGCTGATGAACAGTCAAGTAATCAATACGCCATATCCGGATTTATACACTAAGTAAGTAAGTAGACAAACAGTCAGGCGTGTGCGTCGCACACACACGTGAGACGCCACAGCTGGTCACACAGGCCTCAATGACACCGAACCGACGCAACAATCATGACTGCGTCGCCGTGATCTACCGACTTTCCAGATCAATCAGACACATATACAACCAAAAGAAACGACGCTGAAGAATCGGCGATTAATCGCGATTAAAAACTTTAATCGCGATTAATCTTTAATCGCGTTAATCATGGCGTTAACGCGATTAATCTGCAGCCCTATTTGCAACTCAATTACTGTATCGCTCATTAATTAATCACTGCCACTGGAAAGACCCTGTCCGAAATAACCCATGGCTTACAACAAGTCAGGTAGGATATGAAACTATGAACTAGTGGCAGAGAGCCAGACAGAGAAAATTTGCTGATAATTAGGTTAGACTGACCTCACAAAAGAGTGTGTCAGCAATGTCCCATGTTGTTCTCAGAGGAAAGTTTTGAATACCAGTAGCATTACTAACGTACTCTAAGAATTTCTGTAAAACAACAGTAAACATCGGTAAGCAATAAGCAAAGACATAAAAGCGACGCAAACCAACAAATAACTAAGTATATTAATTTACATTTATCGCTTAAGTGAACAATAAACCGTTTACGTTTGCAATGATGTGACTGGCTATTTGAGCAGTGATTTCTTGCTATATAAACTCAGTCTACTGAGTACTCAGTTAAGAGGTTTGACGGCTGGCCAGCCGGCTAAATGCAGCTTAAATTGGCTGACTTGCATGGCATGAAGCGTGGGTGGCTATCTGGCTTAAGTTGACTTATCTAAGTCATTTTTTTTGCATTTCGGCCATTTAAAGCAAAATTTGCAAAGTAAATGATGAACATTATAGCAAATGGTTATTTGCGCTTAAGACTTGCCTGATCTTAAAACTGCACAACATCACTATGACATCTCAATTATACATCAAATCATGAAACTCATCATAAGGGTGCTACCACATTTGGGTGAAGCTGTGACTGATATGTCTCGTGGCTGGTAACAGCTTACAAATTTTTCAGCGGCTTAACTATAGAGTCGGTTGGCGATGGCTTAGCAGAAAATCAACTGCCGATGGCAAAAAATGACGTGGCTTAGGGGTCTATAGTGGAACCATGGGCTTGGGTGCCAGAGACTCCACTTTTTGGAAGGGGCAGATGCCCCAAGAATTTCCAGTACCGTGAAAGCGCAGAGGCATGCACACAAAACTTCCATTCAAAAGTACACAAACCTAAACAGCATTTAAGTGTTCTGTAACTAACTGAATTAAAGTGCATACTGCAGCCCGTGGCCTTCCAGCTCTCTTACTATTATTCAATCCAAGTGTCATTTTGGGAGAAAAAAACTGTGGAGCACAGCTGTATTACACACTAGAGCTACACTGTTGGCCAACATTTTTGGTTCTGTCACAGAATCAGGGTGACTTCTAAAACATACATTGTACTGCTGTCTTTAAAGGTATGCATTTGAGGCACAGGTTTTGCATTATCTTTTTCCATAAATGATGGTCGATCCCCCACACTTGTTACATCTTCTGCGGCCACTTTTGTAATTAAGTAAATAAATAAATAAGCAAGAGAACTTCTTAGCACAATTCAACAGTTAGTCACATATCACAATGCAATGATCATTAATCTCACAACTGCTTAAACTGTGATAAAGTGTTGCATGTATATACAAACAGTACTTGTGCCTGTAAGTCAAAACAGCAGTTAAAATGTCAAAACACTCAACTTTCACACTTAAAAATGTAAAATTTAAAAAAAATAAATCGTTTCTCGGGAGGAAACGTCTCTTCCCACACTCCCTCTCTGTGGAGACGGGAGACCCTTGTCACACCCCACCTCCTTCGGTGCTTGGACCGTAGCCCAAACTTTTACATCCTAACACCGCCAGTGGCAAAGAGACAGGCGTACCCACTACTCAAGCAATGCTGGCATGTTAATAATTATAGGCAGCCAGCTCAGATGATCTTAGTAGGATTTTTTGGCTGCCTCTTTCGTTATGTTGCCAATTGTCTGCCACTATGTATTGATAAATAAAATACAATGATGATGATGATGATAATGAATGACGGCGGCAAATAATTCATGCTAGCCACCACTCCGTTGTTTACTCGTCTACAAATTGCTGAACAGTACACACATGGAAAGGCAGCAGTAATTTTGCTAAAAAAATAACATACGCATCAGCAGAGTAGACATCTAACTAACCTTGTTGTGCTGCTCTATTTTCTTGACAACGTCACTTTCGTAGACAGCGTTGAGGATTTCATTGTACTTGAGACATATCCCAGCCAAGAGCAACAGCTGTGTAATACATGTTTACATCAAAGCAATCGTCAGCTAATAATAACACAAGTAAACTACTGGTGTACACACACGCACAGACACACACACACACACACAGTAGTAGAAACGAAGGATTAACTAAATGCTAAAATTTGTAGTTTACGGCAAGAAAGATACAGAGTAGAAGCTACTGTGGCTCAGTGGTAAAAGTAATTAATTTTAATTACAAAAACCGTTTTCTACATACTGTTCCACGATATAACTGCAACGATTAATACAACAATATTAACAACTACTTACCGGTATTAATTTTTGACAATTCTTTTGGAAAGCTAACTACTGAAAATACCACTCCAATCCATACCAGCCTTAAATTACACACGCATGCACACGCACACACACACATATTATAAGCTCACATAGTCCGAGTTTCCTGGCACTGTATGCACTGGAATTGGCTGCCACAAAAGATCTTCATTCCACACTTGAGAACCTCGTGCTGGAAACAAACCGGCCAGGTTACAGTATGCACTCATCAACGTTCGGTCGTAATCAGTACTTCGTACATGCACCTGAATGAACACGTATTAGACGTTACATCTTCTTGCTACTGCTGCCAACAATCTGGCACCGATAAACAACTACCGGTATGGACATAAGCACCCTAACTGCAATGCTTAGCTCAAATAAATGTGCCACTGACAGTCAAGCTCTAGATATGAACTATGCAACTCTACAGCTGTCTATTTTCCATGACAGATTAAAACGACTAACAGACTCTTAAGTACCTCAGTGTCGAAAGCTACATGTCACTTACCAACAGGCAAGAAAAGTCATATTTTGTAGCCCCTAGCTTAGTTATAATAACTAGCAACGTTCCCACCCGAAGGGTTGACCAACCAACTCTATCTGTATTATATTACGATAATAATAATAATAATAATAATAATAATAATAACACATTATTGTAGAGCGCCACAGTGCCGTAGCTTCAGAGGCGCTGGCGGAACAGGTAAGCTAGCTCTATGCAATAATATTGCAATACTGAACAAGTGAGTTTTTAGCCTAGATTTAAATACAGAGAGTGTGTCACAGTTGACAACAGCAGGAGGCAGAGAGTTCCAAGTTGCAGGCACAGCACAGCTGAAGGATCGTTTGCCAATGCTAGTCCGTCTGAAGGGCACATCGAGAAGCGGAACGGCCGATGAACACAGTGACCGAGTTCCGCTGCGTGCCTTGATGTGCTGACTGAGATACGCCGGTGCTGACGTATGCCGTATCTTGAACATCAGTACGGCCAGCTTGTAGGAGATGCGCTGCTCCACCGGCAGCCAATGCAGTTCCTTCAGCAGCGAGTGCACGTGTGATCGTCTTGGCGCTTGATGAACGATCCTTGCGGCGTTGTTCTGTACTCGCTGCAGCTTGTGGATGGTGCTGGATGGAGCGCCATGGAGCAGTGTTGCAATAGTCGATCCTGGAAAGGATCAGACTACATGCAAGCGTCTGCACGAGCTCTGTAGTCAGATGATGGCGAATGTGGTGGATCGCCTGTGCATGGTAGTTGCACGACCGCGCCACAGCTGAGACGTGCTTGTCGAACATTATTAGTGAGAAGCTGATAGGCTTCATGTGGATAGTGTAATGACGCTGGAAGACGTTCTTGAGTGCGTATCATTGGAAACTGGATCAATTTGTAAGAAATGTGTGACAAATTAATGGCAGATCAAAAAGATTAACCATGGAGAGTTTTCAGTAGAATAGCTCCAGTGGCTCCACCTAGTGGCACTGGAAAGTGTCTGAAAACTTTTTTATGTCCACATCTTTTTGGTCACTTCTGCTCCATTAACATAATTTTCACCATGACGTAACTTGCGAATCAGTGGTTGCATGAATCACATCGGCGCAGAGTTTTACCATTTTTCTGTTAAGGGGTCATTTTTACCAAAAAAACCAAAACGGGGGTTTGGGGTAATATACCCTCATTGCAGGGATGCTACAGCTTGGGGATATGCTTTTGGGTAACTGGATTCATTCCATCTGGTAAAACATGCCAAGGCGATGCTTTTTCTTAGCGAGTTTTGTTCGGGGTCGTACTCGTTTTGAGCCCAGAAGTTGACCAATTTTCACATCAACCAAGTTGCACTGATCAGCATTTGTAACTTGCTGTTGCTAAAAATAGCCCATGAAGCCTATGACCTCATTGACGGCAACAGACTACTTATAGCCGATATTGTAATATCAAATTATAAAATCAAAATATTCACATACAACATAAAAAGCAGAACAAAATCGGACATCTACATCCGATTAAAACTACCGTACTGCTATGTTAGAAAACTTACTTGATAGGGATCATAAAATTCACTCAAAAGTTTGTACGGCTGTCCTTCAATGTAACGCTTACGAAAGTACTGTCCTAGTGCATACTGCTGCTTCATACCGTCCTGCAAATCACATACTTCAGAATTTAACAGAGGTGTGAATCAAACATTGGTTATCCGTTACCGGTTATAAAACCGACAATCGATTATTATCATTAACAACTGATGCTCGAAAGACAGATAATGCAGTGGCCAGCAGTGGCGTGCAACTGTTTGCTCAGTCCAAATCCTTCTCTTTCCTCTACTGCCACCACCACCGACATGTGGAGCCAAACAGACATTACGTGTGAGTGGCGAGCAGCAGAAATATTGCATAATGCCAGTAATTTACACAAGTATGGCAGGCTGGTGTGCAGTGGCGATGGAAATGCAAGTAGACTAGATGGAATCAGCTAGTATCCTAACTACCAGCAGTATAAAGGCTGTCGATAACTGATGTGTGCCAACTTTGATTGGCGACTTTTACCGTACTTTCGTATTTAGTTGGTGTTGCCTTCCCTCTGACCCATTGCCGCCACACTCAGAGTGTACTGGGATGATGCAAGTACGCCAGGGATCACCACTAGTTGGCTCTACTGTCTCACGCTGCCTAGTAGTGTCCGTGATCGTAAGCTGAAATCTAAGTTAATGGAGTTACACTGCGGGAACAGAAAACTGATAACGTTTTAACCCGTCGACAACTGGTTACAGGAAAAATGAGTTTCACAACCTTAGAATTTAATGCACACAACACACTTAGATGCCAAAAAGAAATATGTGTAATCAGCATAGGAGACAGATTCGTCAGCCTGTGATTCTAGCTGCAGACACAGTTCTCACTAAACAAGCAACTTACACTCAAAATAAGCTGTTATCACCTGCTAAGCTACAGAATAGATTTTGTGGTAAGCCTAACATTCCAGTGGTAATAAGTATTTGCATTAGCGGTACTTGAAGCTAATGGAACCCTCACAGTCACACATATGCACAATCATAGGATAATCTGATCTTATAATAGACTAAGAACGTGGCCCTTGATAAACTGACATACATTTGGGTTGTCCATGTCTTTGAGAAACAAAACTGTCAAAGACTTTCAATGTGTTTTAGACAATTACCATATTAACTACCACATAATGATGCCCAGCAGTTAATGACAGCAAACATAACAGCCTATACCGTAACATGATGTCTACACACAGTTCTGGTACAGACTAGCAGATTTATGGCTAGCATTAACCTCTGTGGACAAAGTCATGGTGACAGCTTATTTGAGTATAAGATGCTTGTTTATGGAGAAGTATGCCGACAGCCAGAATCAGTATTGAAAGTTTAGTAGTTAAAATGATTATAAATTACACACATACTGTAGTAAGTTGTCCAAAACCTTCCTGCCATGCAGATTCATTGTATGGATCAGTTGGATATGATTTGACTGGAGTTCTGTCTCCATGTCTGTACAGCTGCACATTTCATTATGTCGTATTATTAGCACATGCTAATCACAAGAAGCTTAGCTATTCCTTAGAAACATGGCGTCAACTATGCATTTCTTTGTAGCTAACTTATTTTCTATCACCGTAATTACCTAAAACTACCTCTGTCTATGTCTAAAACCTACACCCTATGATATGGCTGATTAATCACGCATAAACTTACAGCTTTTCACTGATCCCACTATCTAGTCGGACTTCTATTTTCTACTCTGGGTCCAAATGTCCAATTTACAAGAGTGATCAATGATGCTATGCCCCCAAAATAAAATACTTTTGTGACTACCAATTTTTTTTAAATTTATGAACCTGAGCAAGGATAAACCCATGATGCCAGCAGTAGCCTACCGATGCCTTCATCATTAGGACACTGCTACTTTCCCTAAACAGTGTATTACCAAATGCATTTCACACTAACCATAACCTTAACACTAACCCTAAACCTAAACCCTAACCTTATCTGAAAACTGAACACTCATACCCGGAGTCACAGTAAACAAACGACAGACTTCCCGACATGGAGACACTTTGAAATTATAAAGTGGCAGTAAATGTCTATCGAATTAAATAACCATAGGCCGACATTCACTGAATAAGTGGGAATATCATAACTGCAGCTAAACCCAATGATAAAAGTGATAAGTTTAATACAGCTCTATAAATAAAACAGAATGTCGTCAGAAACTCCAGCACGTCCAAAATCACCTGCCATCTACAACGTTATCTATAAGAACGATGCTATGATCATGAAT
>Ga0209679_1000281_pt1 | contig 21263 bp, 17 predicted proteins | sample WorMetHEROISLAND_4_FD_187408 | JGI IMG/M metagenome (GOLD analysis project Ga0209679, IMG submission 187408) | Marine gutless worms symbiont microbial communities from Max Planck institute for Marine Microbiology, Germany - Olavius sp. 2 HERON... ...
TTTTCTGATTGATGTTCAGATCGCGGGCCAGTTGGCAGCTCGACAGGCTCTGTTTCGCGTTTACCATCAAGCCAATTGCAGCAAACCATTTCCGTAGCGGCACCCTGGTCTTCTCGAAAATTGTGCCCGACAGGACATTGAAGCTAGATTTGCAATCATGGCAGTTCCAGCGGCCAATACGGTGTCCATCGGCTTTCCGAGCTACGTTCGCGCTCTTACAATGTGGACAGTAATCGCCATCCCGGAAGCGGATTTCCTCAAGATGCTCAATGCACGCCTCATGATCTGGGAACAGTGTTGAAATTCGGAACAAATTCATCATATTATCCTCCTTGATTGAAAGCTATCCTAGATTCTTCCAAATGCCGAGCCTATAACTACTAATTTCCATATTATATTACAGGTGTTTTAGGTACGGCAGCCCCCAATTATTGGGGTTCGTTCCCCACCCCAACCTACGAATCAACCACTATGGACTGAAAGTCCAGAGTCTGGAGGACTAAAGTCCTCATTCGTGGACAAACCACGGACTGAAAGTGAAGGGACTTAACGTCCATAGTTTCAACTATGATGCGCTTCGCGCACTAAAGTTATTGAAGCAATGAAAAAGAATAATTTGAATGATTAAGCTTCTGAACCTTATTAGAGCCAAATGGATTGTAATCACGCTATTTATGCTTGCTGCAATTACTGTTTTATCTCTCTGGCCGCTTGAAAAACTACCGTCGGTACCTGGAACCGATAAGACCCATCACATCATTGCTTATGCTGTTCTTATGTTTCCAACCGCTTTAAGGAAGCCAGGAAGATGGAAATTAATCGGTCTGTTTTCCATTGCTTCCAGTGGTATTATTGAATTACTATAGCCTTATGTGAATCGTTACGGAGACCGGTTGGATATGGCGGCAAATGCAACAGGAGTGGTTTGTGGTTTGGTGTTGGCTGAGCTTGTAATGTACTTTCCCAGTCGCTCTTAAGATAGAAAAAAGACGCCCCCACTGAGTTAGCATTCCTCTTAGCCCGCTCAGTGCAGGAGTCTTGCCATGATTGTTCCCTGCTCCGTTCTCGTCTCCCCTGAGGATACCCCTATGAACCATAAACTTGGGCCATTTGAACTCGACAAAGTGACTCAAGGTGACTGCCTTGACTTGATTACAGAATTACCTGATGAATCCATTGATATTTCGGTTACAAGTCCACCTTATTGGGGGCAAAGGATTTCTACCGGAAATGGTATGGAAGAAGACCCACGAAAATACCTGGAATCATTAGAGGATATCTTTGTGACGTTTCCCCCTAAATTGAAAGATACCGGAATAATCTGGATCAGCCGGGCTGGATTAAAATAACTCCGCATACACAAAACCCAGAGCCAAAAGAAAGGCATTTATCGAAAACGATACGCCCTGGCTTCAGTATGGCAATTTATTGGCATTGACCTATAGATTAGTTATTAGTCTCACTGAAAAGGGATATCTATTTCGCGGTGAAGTTATCTGGTGGAAAAAATCCTATGCCGGAAAGTCGATGCCGTCGCCCCCATCGCCAACATGAGTCTATATATTTGTTAGCTAAAAAGATAGAGGGTAAAGCTCATTACTCAAGATTTCCTGAAGAGTTGCCTATAAGATGTATACATGCATATGGCAAATATGGTAGCGACGTTGTAGTTTTTGACCTTTTTTCCGGATCTGGAACAACAGGAGTGGCTGCTATGAAAATGGGGTGCTCATATGTTGGCTTTGAAATAGACAACGAGCATGTTATAGCCTCAAATGAGCGATTGGAAAGAATCAAATTCGCGGTAACCGATCAGCCGCCGCTTCTAGATCTTGGTCTCGAAAACGGTGAATCGAAGAGTTATATCCGCACCAACCCAAGATCCGGAGAGGTGTCCGAACGGTTACAATTCGAGCTACCCCTTAAAAAGGCGATCTCTGGCTAGTATCACATTCTTTGAAAAAATGTCATTTGGATCGTTAAAATCAAGTTGGTATATTCGAGATGTTGCTTTCTGTGTGTTTGGAGTCTGTTTTGTATTTTTGTTATATGAATAGCACCCGGAAAAATATCCCTCTTCCTCAAACTCTTTTCTTTTATCAATACGGCTATCGTTTTTCCCCAGGGTATCCCCGAATTCTCCTTTATTTATCGGCCATTCGGAAGGAGTGCTTTTACAACCCATTGTCATAAACGGCAAAAAATAATTCTTCTTTAGAAGAGCCAGACTAAAATTCTGATCGTTTTGTCTGCGTCCTGCAATGCTTGCTTTTACGTGGATTACCCCGAAACATTCATCGGATTCGTCATTAACTAGCAACACACCCGCTTTCGCTTCTTCAACGTGGTAATTGAGGCCCATATTCGACAAAAGTTGCTGTTTTCTTGTTTTTGGATAGATACCTATCGTAATTCCATATCTACCTAGAAAATCTTTATAATGTTAACAATAATGATTTTCAACGCCCACCCGCTGGCTCGTTTCCAGCTTTGGGATAAATCACGATTAATTTCGGTGGCGGGATGATTGTACGGGTCCAGGTACACCCGGGAAATGATAAACCATCATATATCAGAAGGGTTGATATGCGGCCACAAATCGATTGCTTTAAAAAATGTTCTTACAACAGCATCGTTTTTTGTTATTTTCGGATTATTTCTGGATTTTCTAAATTCAGAAACGAGTTCTCCGAACTGGGCAAGGTAAACGATAATTTGCCAGGTAGTCATTGTACTGAAATCGGAGTAACAAATCATCATCTTCCTGTTCCCCGTTTATAGTTCTGGATAATCTACCGGATATCTCTTTTCTGGAGTCCTTTATTATCTCACCTAGCTCGATCCCTGCCGCCTGAGAAAGCGATAGGATTAAATCAAAAGAGGGAAATACGGCACCGCTCTTAACAGCTTCTACCCATCCCCGGCCAATGTTCAAGCGTTCTTCCAACGTTTCGGCACTAATCCCCCTTTTCTCCCTAGCATGTTTCAGCGCCTTAAGGATTTCTATTGTTTTGCTGCTCAATGCCATGAAATATTTCCCATACAGGAACTTTTAAAGCTTCTGCTAAAAAGCACCCTTTCCGGTATGTCGAAACCATCCGGACTATGCATCAGGTTGCTTATTTCACCGGGACGCCGCAGCCGCCCCGGTGAAACAGACGTATCAGAATATCAGATTCATCATAAGCATCATCATGACCAGGAACAGGAGTGTCATGATGCCTCCGGCCCGCATGAAATCCGGCACCCCATAGCCGCCCGGCCCCATGGTAAGGGCGTTGACCTGGTGGGTGGGGATCAGGAAGGAATTGGAGGTGGCGATAGCTACGGTCAAGGCGAACACGGCCGGGTCCGCGCCCACGCCGATGGCGATATTCACGGCCAGGGGTACCAACAGCACAGTGGCGCCCACGTTGGACATCACCAGGGTGAAGAAGGTCGCCAGCACGGCCACCGAGGCTTGGATCACCCAGTCAGGCGCTGCGCCCACCACGGACAATACCTGCTCGGCGATCCACTTGGCGGTGCCGGTGGTCTCCACCGCCAGCCCTAGGGGGATCAGCGAGGCCAGCAGGAACACTGTTTTCCAGCTCACCGCCTGGTAGGCCTCCTCGATGGTCAGTACCCGCGACAGGATCATACCCATGGCGCCGGTGAGCAGGGCCACGGACAGACGCAGATCGGTGAACAGCACCAGCCCCAAGGCGATGGCGAAGAAAACGCCGGCGGCCGGGACCTTGTTCGGGCGCAGCTCTTCGTGGGGATACTCGGTGGTCACCACCACGAAATCGCGGTCCTTTTCCAACCGGACCAGGGCCTCCCAGGGAATATGCCCCACGATGGTATCGCCGGCCTGCAACGGCAGGTCGCGGATGCCTTCCCCTTCGTGCCGGGTCTTGCCGCCGCTGTGCAACGCCACCATGGACAGTCCGTAGCGCTTGCGCATCCACACATCGCGGGCGCTCTTACCGATCAGTGACGACCCGGGCGGGATAACCACCTCCGCGATACCGGCCTTGGTCGGGGCCAGGGCATCACTGAAGGCCTCGAAGTCCTCGCGGGTGCGCAGATCGTACTTGGCGGCGAATGCCGAGCAGTTTTCCCTTGAGGCGACGATACCGACAGCGCTGTTGGCCTCGAAGGGGACGTCGCGGGCTACGCCGCCGGGGCCGATGGCCAAGTCGTTGCCGCCACGCACCATGGCCACGACCCGGACCTTGTTGGCCTGCTCGATGTCGTTCAGCGTCTTTCCTACCAGCCCGCTGTCCTTGGGGATCACCATCTCCTTCATGCAGTACTCTACGCCGTAGGTCTTTTGGAGATACGCGATGGAATCCGTGGCCTTGCCGCCCTCGCCTTTGGTGCTGGGCAGTACAAAGCGGCCCGCCAGCACGAAATAGACGATGCCGGTCGCCACCAGAACCAGGCCGACGGGCGTGACGGAGAATAGGCCCCAGGTCTCCATCCTTTGCCCCTCGGGCAGGGCTTGGTTGGAGGTGAGGATCAGATCGTTGAGCAGGATCAGCGGCGAGGAGCCCACCATGGTCACGGTACCGCCGAGAATGGCACAGAAGCCCATGGGCATCAGCAGGCGCGACATGGGCAGCCCGGAGCGGGCGGAGATCCGGGACACCACGGGCAGGAACAGGGCCGCCGCCCCCACGTTCTGCATGAAGGAGGAGATGATGCCCACGGTGGCAGAGATGATCGGGATGATGCGCATCTCGGTGGTGCCGCCGATCTTGAGGATGAAGGAGGCCACCTTGCTCATGAGGCCGGTCTTATCCAGGCCGGCCCCGATGATCATGACCGCGATAATGGAGATCACGGCGTTGGACGCGAAACCGTCGAACAGGTGCTGGGTGTCCACCAACCCTTGCTCCAATCCCATGAGCGGGGCCAGCAGGGAGGTCAGGCCCAAGAGCACCATAACCGTGGCGGCGGCCACGTCCACCTCGACCACCTCGAAGGCGAACAGGTAGATGGTAAACAGGAGGATGCCGGTCACCCAGGCGATCTCGACCTTGGGCACGACGGTCGCCAGGTACAGGGCCGCTATCCCGAACAGGATGCCCGCGAACAGCTGCTTGCGGCTCAGGGGCCCCGTGGTGGCGGATGTGGTTGCTTCATCCGCAGGATTACTCACGACAGTCACTCCTTACTCCTCACTTGGCTTAGTGTTTCGACACCCCCCAGCGTCTTGCCTCGCGACGGCACCGGGCCGGGAATGCTTGCGCATAACCTATACAGTCTACCCTTTTTTCACTGCCGTGTAGCGTTAGTTGGGCATATTCTAATTTGATTAACAAGCTGGGAGCTTCCGGGACGATTTCACCTCTGCCGCGACAGCCTAGTGAAACCGGAGGCGTCGACTTGCCGGTGTTGGGGGTGGGGCCTGTTGGTACTCGAGGAAACATGGTAGTTGACCACAGGCCAACTACAAGCTAGGCTTTCAGTGTGTTCAGCATCGAATATCGACGTCCGGCACGCAAGGCGTTGACGCGGATGCCTAAGCCGCTGGCGGGTCGATTTCTCCGTGCGTTCGAGCGGTTGGCCCGGGACCCGTCGCGCAGCGCCCTTGATTCAAAACCCTTAGTCGGGCGAGATGGTTATCGGCTCAGAATCGGCGAATGGCGGGCGATTTATCGCATCGAGGCCGAGCGGCTGGTCATCATGGTGCTCGACATCGGCCCCCGAGGAGATATCTACAAATGACCGCAAACGTCCAGATCATCGAGCGCGATGATGTGCCCGAGTATGCAGTCGTACCCTATGAGGAATACGCAGCGCTGGTCCGGCTGTCGGAACAGATGCGCAACATCCGGGCCTACGATGCCGCCTTGGCGGATACCGGAGAGACGGTGCCGCATGAAGTGGTGCGGCGCCTCGTGAATGGCGATTCACCCCTGCGTGTCTGGCGCGAGTACCGAGCGCTCACACAAGCCGTGCTGGCACGGAAAGCCGGTATCGACAAGACCTACCTCTCGCAGCTCGAGACCGGGCGCAAGCAAGGCTCGGTTGCGGCCTTGGCGCGGCTCGCGTCCGCACTCTCCGTGGAGATCGATGATCTGATCGATTCCGGGGTGCGGACGGACTAGGTGATGCTGACATTTAACAAGGGGTGAACCCTAACCTCCGAGCCTGCCTTCTTAATGGTACAGGATTAACAGGATTTCTAGGATTAACAGGATGTTATAATTGACTATCCACAAAAATAATCGGTAGTGATTAAATTTGAAGTGGCATGGTTGTGCGACCTGATGATTCGAATCCCGAGTGTTTTTGCCATCCCTGGCACTGGATTCCGGCACTCCCTGCCGGAATGACGCGGTCGGGGCTGGGAGACTTCACCACTCGACTAAGGTTAAGTTGCCTCCGACTCCCAAGCACCCGGTTGCGTGGACCGCTGCTGTTGCTTCCCGGCCAGAGCTGGACTACCCTGCTTAACTTCAGAATTTTCGCCGGAGCCGAACCTTATGGATGCCAAGACCCTGTACGACAAGCTGTGGGACGAGCACATCGTCCGCTATGATGACAACGGCACCGCCCTCTTGTATATCGATCGCCAGCTGGTGCACGAGGTCACCTCGCCCCAGGCCTTCGAGGGCCTGCGGCTGGCGGGCCGCAAGCCACGACGGACAACGGCCAACCTGGCGGTCCCGGATCACAATGTCCCGACGCAGAATCGGGCACAGGGGATCACGGACCCCGTCGCGCGTTTGCAAGTCCGGACCCTGGCCGAGAATTGCGCCGATTTCAGCATCACCGAGCTGGGCATGGACGATCCGCGCCAAGGCATCGTCCATGTGATCGGACCCGAGCAGGGCTTCACCCTGCCGGGCATGACAATCGTCTGCGGCGACTCCCATACCTCGACCCATGGGGCCCTGGGGGCGCTCGCCTTCGGTATCGGCACCTCCGAGGTGGAGCATGTCCTGGCGACCCAGTGCCTGATTCAGCGTAAATCCCAGTCCATGCTGATTGAGGTGGATGGTGCCCTCGGGCCCGGCGTGACCGCCAAGGATCTGGTCCTGGCCATCATCGGCGAGATCGGCACCGCGGGCGCGACCGGCTTTGTCATCGAGTTCGGCGGCGAGACCATCCGGGGCCTGTCCATGGAAGGCCGGATGACCGTCTGCAATATGGCCATTGAGGCGGGGGCCCGGGCGGGGCTGATCGCAGTCGACGAAACCACCATCGAGTACGTCCGAGGGCGACCCTACGCGCCCCAGGGCGCCGAGCTCGAGCGCGCCGCCGCCTCCTGGCGCGGCCTGGTCAGCGACCAGGGTGCGGCGTTCGATCGCAGGGTCCCGATCGACGCCGCCGCCATCGAGCCCCAGGTTACCTGGGGTACCTCCCCGGAAATGGTGGCGCCGGTGGACGGGCGGGTGCCCGATCCGGGGGACGAGCACGATCCGGTCAAGGCCGAGGGGATGCGCCGCGCGCTGGATTACATGGGGCTCACACCGGGCACCGCCATCACCGCCATCCGCCCGGACAAGGTCTTCATCGGCTCCTGCACCAACTCGCGCATCGAAGACCTACGCGCAGCGGCGCAGATCGTCGCGGACCGCCGGGTGACCGAGAACATCAAGCTCGCCATGGTGGTGCCGGGCTCGGGTCCGGTCAAGGCACAGGCGGAGGCGGAGGGCCTGGACCAGGTTTTTATCGCAGCGGGCTTCGAGTGGCGCGACCCCGGGTGTTCCATGTGCCTGGCTATGAACGCGGATCGCCTGGAGCCGGGCGAGCGGTGTGCATCCACCTCCAACCGTAATTTCGAGGGCCGCCAGGGTCCGGGCGGGCGTACCCACCTGGTAAGTCCCATCATGGCCGCGGCGGCGGCGGTCAGTGGCCACTTCTTGGACGTGAGGGCGCTCTAATGGGCAAATTCGAGAATTTTACCGGGATCGTCTGCCCCCTGGACCGGGCCAATGTGGACACGGATGCCATCATCCCCAAGCAATTCCTGAAGAGCATCCAGCGCACCGGGTTCGGACCCAACCTGTTCGACGGGTGGCGCTATCTGGACCAGGGGGAACCCGGCAAAGACAATAGCGACCGACCCCGCAACCCGGATTTCGTCCTCAACGACCCCCGCTACCAGGGCGCCCAGATCCTGTTGACACGCGAGAACTTCGGCTGCGGGTCGTCCCGGGAGCATGCCCCCTGGGCCCTAGCGGATTTCGGTTTCCGGGTCCTCATCGCCCCCAGCTTTGCCGACATCTTCTACAACAACTGCTTCAAGAACGGCATCCTCCCCATCACCCTGCCGCCGATCGAGGTCGCCGACCTGTTTGCGGTCGCGGGCGGCCCCGAGGCCCTGCGAATCAGCGTCGATCTGCCGCGGCAGATCCTGGAGCTCTCCATCCCCGGCTACCGGCTCGGCTTCGCGGTCGATCCCTTCCGCAAGCACTGCCTGCTCGAAGGGCTGGGCGATATCGGGCTGACGCTGGAGCACCTGGATGCCATTCGCGCCTACGAAGACCGCCGCCGGACCCAGGTCCCCTGGCTATTCCCTGGGAACGGTTTGGAGGCAATGTGAACCTGACACAAGAGTGCCGAAGTACCGATAACATGGGAAACATTTTTTGCCGCAATCAACCACTATGGACTGAAAGTCCATAGTCTGGAGGACTAACGTCCTCATCCGTGGACAAGCCACGGACTGAAAGTGAAGGGACTTAACGTCCATAGTTTCAACTATGATGCGCTTCGCGCACTAAAGTTATTGAAGCAATGAACGCAAATCGGTCGTAAGAGATCAGGTAGTGGTCAAATTTTAAGACGAAAAGACAAGCAGGCTGGTATGTCATTTGACAGAAATTGCCTAAGTCTGCCAGCCTCTCCCTCGTCATTCCGGCAGGGATTGCCGGAATCCAGTGTCATGGACGGCAACAACAGTCGGAGCCTGAACGATCGCCGGGCTGAATCTGCTTCGCGACGGGATGATGACACGATCACTACATATTGAGCACTATCCGCAAAAGATCACATGCGCTTTTCTATCCACGGATGACGCGGATTCTCACGGATTGTTTCGTTTTCAATTGTGGAAATCCGTGCGATCTGTGGGCCGGTTGAAGCGACCGGGCGCTTTTCCCATACTCATACTCAATCCAAACCTCGGCGATCAGCTTTCTACCGCCAATCAGCGTCAATCAGTCGAGACCGGTTCGCCATCATCGACGGTTCTTGATCTGTTTGCGTTGATTTGCGTTCATTAGCGGACAAGGCTTTGCTGGGAAAATCCTGCCGGCTCGATGCCATCGGTAGTTGAGAGCATCTGTACTAGGGGCTGTTGACATAATCGTCGTGCCAACCGCTAATAGGACAAGATTCACAGGATTCACAGGATTGTTTTCTTAAATAACAATTATAACATCCTGTTAATCCTGTACCATTAAGAGGCAAGTACGGAGGTCAGGCTTCACTCCTTTTCAAATGTCAACATGCCCTGGCTCGCGACGCCATACTGGAGAACACACAGTGACCAAGCACATCCTCATCCTGCCGGGAGACGGCATCGGGCCGGAGATCGCCGCCGAGGCGGTCAAAGTACTCACCTACCTGCGGGATACCGCCGGCCTCGCAATCACGATGGAAGAGGCCCCGGTGGGCGGAGCGGCCATCGACGCTACCGGGATTCCCCTCCCCGACGCTACCCTGGAACTAGCGCTGCAGGCGGACGCCGTCCTGTTGGGGGCCGTCGGCGGCCCCAAATGGGAGCCGCTGCCCATCGCCATCCGCCCGGAGAAGGGACTCCTGGGCCTGCGCGACAAGCTGGAATTATTCGCCAACCTACGCCCGGCCATCCTCTATCCCCAACTGGCCGCCGCCTCATCCCTCAAGCCGGGGCTGATCGCCGGGCTCGATATCCTGATCGTGCGTGAGCTCACCGGCGGCATCTACTTCGGACAGCCGCGGGGCGTGACCACCGGCGAGGACGGAACCCGCACCGGCATCAACACCCTGATATACAGCGAATCGGAGATCCGGCGCATCTGTGAAGTCGCCTTCGACATCGCCCGCAAGCGCAACCGGCGTGTCTGCTCGGTGGACAAGGCGAACGTGCTGGAATGCACCGAGCTGTGGCGAACGGTGGCCACCGAAGTCGGGGCCGACTACCCGGACGTGACGCTCAGCCACATGTATGTGGACAACGCCGCCATGCAGCTGATCCGAGAGCCGAAACAATTCGATGTTATGGTTACCACCAACATGTTCGGCGACATCCTCTCCGATGCTGCGGCCATGTTGACCGGCTCCATCGGCATGCTGCCCTCCGCTTCTCTGAACGCCACCGGCAAGGGCATGTACGAACCCATCCACGGCTCGGCCCCCAACATCGCCGAAGGCCTCGCCAACCCCCTGGCGACCATCCTCTCGGTTGCCATGATGTTGCGCTATTCCCTGGGCGAACCGACCGCCGCCGAGCACATCGAAAACGCAGTCTCCGCCGTCCTGGACCAGGGCCTGCGTACCGCCGACATCATGTCCGCAGGAATGCGCCAGGTTGGTACTGCCGAGATGGGTGATGCGGTGGTGGAGATGATGGACAAGCAGGCATAAGGTTGGGACGGATCCCTATTTGATTTGGGTAACCGAATAAACGGTACGATCAAACCCAGCATGCCGCTACCCGTTCTAGAGCGTTAATTATGAATATTAAATGGTGTCGAGAGTGTAAAGCAGGAATACCAGTTGATGCGCAAAAATGTAGAATTTGTGGATCTTTCCAGGGTTATCGGCGGTACTTTAGTTTGCCGAGCACGATTCTCAGCTTGCTTGTGGCCTTGACTTCAGTGCTTTCCGTTGGACTCCCTCCGATCATTAAATCGTTACAACCCAAAGAGTCAAACATAAAGTACACCCTATTGAAACTGAATTACCAGATACGATCACAGTATTTGCGTCAAATATCGGGGGTGGTTTTGGAGCTGTGGGGAAACTTGCGATCTATGACCCAACAAAAAGCAAAGAATACAAAGCGGACAAAATAAAGCTCGAAGATTTACCGGTAATATATCTTGAACCGGATACTTGAACCGGATAAGGGACCTGTGGTTATAGAATCGGACAGAACTAAACTGATCACCTATAAAAAGATTAACCCTAAGGATAAGGTCCCCAAGTATGTTTCAGCTGCCTATGACTTAAGACAGGGATAAATAGTGTTATTGGCGATATAGAATCTACGTCTATGAGACAAATGCTGATTTCGTTTATCGAGGGAGTGGTTTTTGGACATGACCTGAATCCGGATCCGTATGTAAAATCCAGAGGTAGAGGCAATCCTGTGATTTTACTTGATATTGCTCGTTCCCACGCTCCAGCGGCCAAGGTTTCATGACGCTGGAGCGTCCAGACTTGCTCCTACGCTGGCGAGACTGTGAAAGTATTGCTGAATTTCCGGAGTGGAAGGGACAGAGAGACACAACTTGCCTAGATTAGGCAGCATAGCTTGCTCCTAACCCCACTTGGTGCCGAATTTAGCGTGAAGTATGGCAGTTTCATCCCACCGCTATCAGGGTAAAGCGAATACTTCCACAGCCTCTGGAGCGTGGGAGCCAGAGAAGGTAGATCCTGTAACCGAGCACAGGTTTTGGCGGTTGCCGGATGGAGGAAGGAATTTCCTTATAGGCCCCTTGAATTTTTCAAGGGGGAGATAGAAGTGCTGGAAACCGATAAAATCAAAGAAGAAATAGGCTGGTTGAAAGTGGTATTCGGCTTATTGGTAGCCATTGGTGTTTCACTAATCGGCTGGGCAGCATAAAAGTTTTCTGGAGCCCTTATTTCGCTGTTATCTTTGGCGGCGTTCCTGGTCACCTTGGTTACTTGGGCCATTATTGCAGTCAACCGTCGTGCCTATGGAAAGATCGACGAATGGGAGATTTATAATGGGTGAAATAATAGTTATTTTTATGGTTTTAGTCTTTATTTTCGGTTTGGCCGTAGTCATCAGAGATGTTCTCAGACATGCAAAAAAACAAGGCATAACCAAAAGTTTGAATTGATCTGGGAATTTTCCGTCCTTTTTAAGGGGGCCCTAAATTTTTCAAGGTGTCCTATACGCATAACCAATACTAGGATCTAACCATGACCAAAACTATTGAAGAGCTTGAATCAGCTGTTGCTAACCTATCGAAAGTGGACCAGTGGGACCGGCAAATTGAAGCAGATATCCGCGCTGGTCACCTTGACGCTGCCGGCAAACGCGCTGCCGAAGATTTCGAGACTGGCTGTTGCAAGCTCTTTTGAACCATTTTGCTTCGCCGGAGTTTTGGTACCACTATCGACAGTTGCCTGCCGAGATTTGTGCCCTAGCGAATAAGAACTTCGAGTTGCTGCGCGCAGATCCCCGTCACCTATCCCTTCACCTAAAGCATCACAAATATCCTCAGGTGAGAATTCGTGTGCATATCTTAAAACCCATTTAGTCTCCAATATCACCGCGTCTGAAATAACCACCTCTATCGGTATTGAAGATTGAAAGGACCTTTTTATATTGCCCTTCGTCATCATGGGTAAGAAAACGAATGATGATGTTGGTATCAACGGCGATCATTTATAGTGGTCCTTAATTCCCCGCGTTATGGCTGCTTCCATATCATCCAATGTCTTAGGTTTACCTTCATAACTTAAACAGGAAGCTACACCACTGATGACCGTTTTTTTGAATGGCGTCTTTGACTTGAGTAAGATGCCATCACCCACATCAACGACAACGAATTCTTGCCCGGCTTCCCAATGATGCGCCGTTCTCAGTGGTTTGGGTATAATTACTTGGCCTTTACTGGATAGTCTGGTTGTATTTATTGATCGAAGACTCGCAAAAGTAAGAAGAATGTAAGAATTCTAGCGATTGGAACAGTACTTGTCAAAAAAGATGTCTAAAATGATGTGTTAATCTCTGCTCATGAGGAAAATCCATTTTTACCGTACTGAGTCAGGATGCTACTCCATAGAAGAGTTCCTTGATTCACTTTGGATTTTTCGAAAATGAGCGATTGGTTGTCTTGAATCATGCTTTTCAGAAAAAGACACAGGAAACACCACTGAAAGAAACCAAGGTCGCCGAGAGTCGTAAGAGAGATTATCTCAGTAGGAGGCAATTGAATACAGTTATTGAAGCAATGAACGATTTGAGAAGATATCTTGGTCATAGGAAGCAAATCGATAGCGAGTTTGAAGAAAATTTCGATGAAGAGTATGAAGCATTTAAGATCGGAGTATTACTAAAGCAGGCCAGAGGAACATCAGGCATGACGCAAGAGGAGGTAGCAAAAAAGCTTCATACCAAGAAATCAGCAATTTCCCGGATCGAAAATCATGCTGAAGATATCAGGTTATCAACACTTGAAAAGTTTGTTGCTGTGCTTGGCAGAAAGCTTGAAATATCAATTATCAGTGCTAGAAAAGCGACAAAACGCGGGCAACTAGCATGCCATGGGTATAATCACACGGAACGTGACAGCTAGATACTTACGAGTCATCCGCCATGCGCTCCCGGGCCCGGGCGATGGCCGCGCGCACCTGGACCGGGGCAGTACCACCGATGTGATTCCGGGCGGCTACCGAGCCGTCCAGTGTCAGCACCGCAAAGACATCCTCGGCGATATCCGCGGAAAACTGCTGTAGCTTCTCCAGTGATAGCTCCGAGAGATCTTTCCCTTCTTGGACACCGAAGGCCACCGCCTGACCGACGATCTCGTGGGCATCGCGGAAGGGAATACCCTTGCGTACCAGATAGTCCGCCAGGTCGGTAGCAGTCGCAAAGCCTTGACGCGCTGCTGCGCGCATGCGCTCCGAATTGCACTGCAGCGCCCCCATCATGTCCGTGAACACCTTCAGCGAGCCCTTGAGGTTGTCGACTGTGTCGAACAGGGGTTCCTTGTCTTCCTGGTTGTCTTTGTTGTAGGCCAGCGGCTGCCCCTTCATCAGGGTCAGCAATCCCATCAGGTGCCCGAAAATGCGCCCTGCCTTGCCGCGCACCAGCTCGGGTACGTCCGGATTCTTCTTCTGGGGCATGATGGAGGAACCGGTGCAGAAGGCGTCCGAGAGTTCGACGAAGCCGAACTGGGCGGAGGACCAGAGGATAAGCTCCTCGGAAAAGCGCGACAGATGCATTATCAGGATCGCTGCGGCGGCGCTGAACTCGACGACAAAATCCCGGTCCGAGACAGCGTCCAGGGAGTTCTCCGTCGGGCGCGCGAATCCCAGCAGCTCCGCCGTATAGTGGCGGTCGATGGGATAGGTGGTACCGGCCAGGGCTGCCGCCCCCAGGGGCAGACTGTCGACCCGCCGACGGCAATCCGCGAGACGCTCGCGGTCGCGCTGCAGCATTTCGAACCAGGCCATGAGATGGTGGCCGAAGGTGATGGGTTGGGCGACCTGCAGATGGGTGAAGCCGGGCATCACCGATTCGACCTCGCGTTCGGCCAGCTCCAGGATCGCGCTCTGCAGACGCCTGATTTCAACGCGGATGGTATCGATCTCGGCGCGCAAGTAGAGCCGTACGTCCGTAGCCACCTGATCGTTACGCGAGCGGCCGGTATGCAGTTTTTTGCCGGTGTCACCGATGTCCAGGGTGAGCGCCGCCTCGATATTCATGTGGACGTCCTCGAGGGGGATCGACCACTCGAATTCACCGGCCTCGATACGCGTGCGGATTCGAATCAGGCCATTGACGATGAGGTCACGTTCTGCCGCGGCCAGGATGCCCTGGCGGGCCAGCATGGTGGCATGGGCGATAGAGCCTTCGATGTCGTAGCGGTAGAGCCGGTGGTCGAAGCCTACCGACGCGGTGAATGCCTCGACAAAGGCATCCGTGGGTTCATGGAAGCGCCCGGCCCAAGGCTTGTCGGAACTGGTTTTATCGGGCATCGCGCCGTGGGGGGAAGAACGCTGGGCTAGGGACTGTTGACATTTAACTCTAACCGACTGTTTTCATGTGTTAAATGGCTGCAACACACCAGGGGGAGACAGTTGACAGCTATCAGGGGGCAGGACAAAGCTATTAGGATGCCTGGTAGTAGATAAACCCTAAGTGGTGAAGTTGCCAACTCCTCCCTCGTCATTCCGGCAGGGAGTGCCGGAATCCAGGGCCAGGGATGGCAAAAACAGTGGGGGGTCAAATCATTACTTCACACAACCATGTCACTTAAAATTTAACCACCACCTCTTCCAGCATCTCGACCCCTGCCGACTGCCAACTGATAACTGCCCCCTTGATATGGCTAAATCTTCCATGAGGATCTTTACCGCGATTTCTCTTCCGCTTCGGCACGTGGGAGACGAATCTCTACGAAGGCTTCGTCGCGCAGTCGGCGCAACCAGAGATCGATCGCTGCGTCGGCTTTACGCTCTCGAATCATCTCGCGGGCCTTCATCCGCATGGCCTCGTCCGTGGTGTCCTGGGGGCGGCGCTCGATGACCTGGACGATGTGCCACCCGAAGCTGCTCTTGAACGGTGCACTCACTTGATTCGGCGCCAGGGTGTTCATTGCCTTTTCGAACTCGGGTACCGTATCTCCGGGGCCGAGCCAACCCAGATTACCGCCTTTGAGTGCGGAGCCTGTGTCGTCGGAGTGGGAACGGGCAAGGGTGGCGAAATCGTCGCCACCGAGGATACGGAGCCGCAGCTGTTCCAGGTGGGTCTTGGCGTCGTCGTCGGACACGACCTCGTTAGTGCGGACGAGAATATGGCGGGCATTGATCTGGTCGACGATCTCAGGGCCCGAACCCTTGAAATCGGTCAATTTGATGATGTGATAACCACTTGGGCTGCGTAGCGGCTCGGTGTATTTCCCCTTGGTCAGCGAGCGGGCCGCCTCCTCTGCTAAAGTTGGGACCTGGCCTATCGGGAACCAGCCGAGATCGCCGCCTTCCAAGGCTCGCCGTCCATCGGAAAAACGGATCGCCAGTTGTGCGAAATCGGCACCGCCGCGGAGGCGCTTGACCAGTTTTTTGGCCTTGGCCTCGGCCTTCTTGACAGCTGCGGCGGATGCGTTTTCGGAGACCGCGACCAAGATATGGGAAAGCCTCACATCGCTACGCTCGATCAGGCGACCGGATTCCCGTTCCAGAAAACGCGCGATCTCCTGATCTGTGACCTTGATATTCTTAACGACCTCATGGGTCTGGAGGCGGGTCGTAATCAGTTTCAGGCGCGTATCCGCGGCAAAGTCCTGGTAGTGCACGCCCCCGGACCCGAGGGTGGCGCGCAGTTCCTCCAACTTCATGCCGTGGCGGGTGGCGATGTTGGTGATGGCCTCGGTCAGTATGGCGTCATCGATCACGATCCCCAGCTCCTTGGCTTTCTGGAGCTGGAGGCGTCCGAGGATCATACGTTCGAGGACTTGGCGTTCCAGGTCCAGACGCGGCGGAAGTGTTATCCCCCTATCTCGGATCTCAGGGATCGCCAAGGCTATCCGGTGCTCAAGCTCACTGGCGACGATGACGTCGTTGTTGACTACCGCCACGATAGAGTCCAGCTCCTCGACCCCCCACAGCGCGTCGGCAGGGACCAGAGAGCAGATCAAGACAACGAACAGGGCCCGCATCAACAGCACCGAAGTATCGATGACATAGGAATCACTTTTTTGCCGCAAATCAACCACTATGAACTGAAAGTCCATAGTCTGGAGGACTAACGTCCTCATCCGTGGACAAGCCACGGACTGAAAGTGAAGGGACTTAACGTCCATAGTTTCAACTATGATACGCTTCGCGCACTAAAATTATTGAAGCAATGAACGCAAATCGGTCGCAAAAGATCAGATGATCTTGTCTGTCCATGGATGACGCAGATAGATCGAAGCGACCGCATCACTTTTCCCATACTCAACCCGAACCTTGGTGGCTCCGCTGGTTGCCGCCAATGAATGCGAATCAACACAACTCAGTCGGGACCGATTCGCCATCACTGATGGTTCTTCATCCCAGTGCGTTGATTTGCGGATAACGCTTCCGTGAAGATCCGCTCGCTCAAGATTATCGGTAATTGGGGGCTTCTGTACTACGGAGTGTTGACATTCGATTAAGGAGCAAATCTCAACCTTCGGGTTTGTCTTCTAATGGTACAGGATTCACAGGATTTTCAAGATTAACAGGATCTTATAATTGTTATTTAAGAAAAACAATCCTGATCATCCTGTTAATCTTGTCTATTAGCGGTTGGCACGATGATGATGTCAACAGCCCCTAGGGTATGAAATAACCATAGATACTGCGCGCGAGGAACCTGTCCACCCGTTGCCCGATCGAGCCGAGTCCCGCCAGCTCCACCTGGAGCATGACACTGTTGGTGCCAGCGCTGTCCGGCTCGTTCTTCAGGTGATGGCCCAGCAGCCGTACCCGCCAGCAGCACTGGCCGTACTCGAGGCCGGCGAAGGCCTCCACCGTTTGGCTATCGAGCAAAGAATAGTGCCACCGACCGACGAATTGGAACCGTCGATCAACCGGTAGGTTGAACGACAGGTTGGTGTCCTCGTACAGCTTCTCCTCGCGGGCATTGAGCGCGAACCGGTAGGCCAGGTTGAACAGCCGATTGTCCGACGTCTGGTAGTGCAGTTCCAGGGTCTGCTTTCGTAACTGGTCGGTCTCCTGGTTCGGGTCATATTCGAAGCTCGCGCGACCGGTCCAGTTCCGCAGGAACCGAGCGCTCAGGAGACCTGCAATCGGGGAGCTGCCCTCCTCTTCGGGCGGACCGGAGAGTTGGACGTCCCGGTCACGAGCATACAGGATTTGACCGATGCTGGCCCGCAGCAACTCCTGCCCCGAGTCCCTAGCAATGGTTCGTGACGTAAGGCCGAGGGTGACTTGGTTCGCATCGCCGATGCGGTCCCATCCCGCGAACCGGTTCGGTCGAAACAAATTGTCGTAGCTGAAACTCAGCTTAGCGGCATCGAAAACGGGGATATCTTCCTGCTCCGTGAGGGGGATGTGCAGATAAAAGACCCTGGGTTCGAGCGTCTGCAGCGATTCCTGACCAAACCACTTTACCGTGCGCTCGAATACCAGCTCCCCATCCAGGTTGAAGCTCGGGATCGCATAGGAGGGACGTGCTTCCCTATCCGGTTGCTGGTCCTGCTGCAAGTCGTATCCGGCCAGATGGAGATTCAGCTGCGGGATCAGATGTCCATAGCGCTTGCGCAGTGGCCAACGGGCGAAGGGCTGGAGGGCGGCGCGGTGCCCACGCACACGCGTATCATGGTGGAAGTAGTCATATTCGCCCCTAACGCCCAGCTCGATTCCGGGGCCAAGCCGGTTGCGATTGCGCCGCTTGGTTCCAAACACTATCTGGGGTAATCGCGCATAGGGTTTGGACGCAGGCCCACGGGTTTCATCCAGGGTTTGAAACTCCTGCAGCCGGGTACGCAGGTACCAACCGTCGCCGGAATAGTGCAAATCGCCCCGGCGCTCGAGGTGGCGCACGCTGGTCTGCTCCAGTTGGGCACCGAAATCCTCGAAATACTGGTTGTCGGAAACGGCCCGGTAATCCAGGTCAGTCGACCAGCGTCGACCGAACCTCCCCCTCTGCTTGATCCGTAACACCCAGCGCGCGTCCTGGCTGTCGCGCTGGCTGTCCTGGGGCAGGAGCTCGCCTGAGAATCGCACCCTCTGGTGGGGTGACAGGTACCTGAATTCGGTCCCGAACATCGGGCCACGTTTGGTCATATGACGCACGGAGAAGGTCGCGTCCATATGGGGGGCGATATTCCAGTAATAGGGCGCGGTAACATCGATACCGTTGCGGTCCGAGGTGCCGAACGTCGGCACCAGGAAGCCGCTTTTGCGCCGATTATCGATCGGAAACGACAGATACGGGGAATAGAAAACCGGCACGCCGCGTACCCGCAGCTTGGCGTGGCGTGCTACGCCCCGCCCTTCGGCCTGATCCAGCTCTAATTCGGTGGCATCCAGGGACCAGGCCCGCTGTCCCGGTCGGCAGGCGGAATAGACGATGTTCCGATACCGGGTCAACGTGGGGTCAACCAATTCCGCCTGGTCAGCGTTGCCATGGGCATTGATCTTGCCCACTAATCGGTAATAAACGTCGGAGAGGTTACCCTGGTCCGACTCCAGGTTCATCTGTGCCTCGTCGGCGATGAGCCGGACCCCCGGGTCGGTGAGGAAGATGTTCCCCTTGGCCTTTAGGTCCGAGGTGTTGTGGTCGTAAACAGCCTCGTCCGCCGCGACGAAGCGGCTGCCTCGGGCCCCTCGGACGTTCCCTCTCAGCCACAGCAGATCCCGCTCCTGGTCATAATCGAAGGCATCGGCGCTCAAGGACAATGGACCGTCCGCAGTCAGTGGTGGCGGGCGCACCGCCGACCCGAGCCTGATCGGGCGGAGACCGCAATACTCCCAATCCAGCCCCTCATGGAGGAGACCGGTACCGACAGTCGCCTGGGTGGACGCAGCGGTGGTCGCCTCCGAGAACCTCGCAGTGGATGTCCGGACCGGGGATTGCTCCGGTGTCGGAGTCCTTGCTCGACTTTGATCCGGGCAGTACCGTTCAATACCACCCGCTCCCGCACCGCAGCTCCAATCCTCGCCGGCGCAGACGGCGAAAACGGTTGCAAGCAACAGGAAGATCCCGACGCAGCGGGCAGGCTTGGGGTGATGAGAAGACATGCTATCGTTAATCGACGATCTCTGCCTTCTCAATGACCACATCCTGCACCGGCACATCCTGGTGGCCGTGCCGGGAGCCGGTCTTGACGCCCTTGATGGTGTTCACCACGTCCATGCCAGCGGTCACGCGGCCAAAGACACAGTAGCCCCAACCATCCTGGCCCGGATAGTCCAGAAAGGCGTTGTCGGATACGTTGATGAAGAACTGAGAGCTTGCCGAGTGGGGCTCCATGGTACGGGCCATGGCGACGGTGCCGGTGAGGTTCCTGAGGCCGTTCTTGGCCTCGTTTCGGATCGACGCGTGGGTGGCTTTCTCCCTGAAGTCGGTTGTCATGCCCCCACTCTGGATCATGAATCCATCGATCACCCGGTGAAAGAGGGTGGCGTCGAAGTGGCCTTCGCGGACATAACGCTCGAAGTTGTCGCAGGTGATGGGGGCCTTATCCGGGTTCAGCTCGATGCAAATCTCGCCGTGGTTGGTGGTCAACTTTACCATCGGGTCGTTCCAGGTCAGCAGCTCAAGCGTGTGATCTTCTCGATGACGACGGCGCCCTTCGGCACATCTTTCGAGAACACCTCTTTCCCGTCTTTCGAGAAGGCCCCGGTGGGAGTCTTGGCGATCTCGTCCACCACTTCCATCCCGTCGGTTACCTTGCCGAAGACGGCGTAGCCCCAGCCCCGCCGATCCTTGGACTTGTGATCCAGAAAGCCATTGTCCTTGTGGTTGATGAAGAACTGGGCGGTAGCCGAGTGGGGGTCCATGGTACGGGCCATGGCCAGGGTGCCGCGTTGGTTTTTCAACCCATTGTCCGCCTCGTTCTCGATCGGAGCACGGGTAGCCTTTTTCCGCATCTCCTTATCGAACCCGCCGCCCTGGATCATGAAGTTCTTGATGACCCGATGGAAGACGGTCCCGTTGTAGAAACCCGCGTCCACATACTTCAGGAAGTTCGCTACGGTCACCGGGGCCTGGTCGGGATAGAGCTCGACGGTGATGGGCCCCCTGGTGGTCTCAATCCGTAGCTTGGGATTGTCCGCGAAGGCCATGGGGGTCATGCCAAGTAGGATGAGCAGAGTGGCGACAGCTGCGAGTAGGCGGTGCATGGTGGGGTTCCTCCGGTTTGGTCGTTGACCGAGACACGCCGTGCCCTCAGCGGACCCGGATTCCCACCATCCCTAGCGAGAGAAACGGGACCCTCTATAAATGGGCCTAGCTGCACAGGACCTTGGAGGCACGGCGAAGTATAAACATTCGATATTGTATACCTGTCACCCGCCACATCGCAGCCCACCCGTTGTAATCGGCAGGACGTGCAGGTCGGGGCCTTGATAAAAACCTCTTTTTCGATCCGCAGATTTTCACAGATTATTTGGTTTTTCATCTGTGGGAATCTGCGTAATTTGCGGATAAAAGAGGTGATTACAAGCCGTTCCCCACTCCCGCGGGGGAAGCAATCCTGACTTATTTGGCGCTGTTTGGGGGACCGGACGTGTTGCGGGTGCAATCCTGAATTATTTGGTGTTGTCTGGAGGATTTGACGTGTTGCGTTTCGACGCACAATGGCTTGTTGATCTACGGCTAAGCCAGTGCCTGCGGCTTAACGCAACCTACACCCACATCACCCCCC
>Ga0209679_1000282_pt1 | contig 21183 bp, 16 predicted proteins | sample WorMetHEROISLAND_4_FD_187408 | JGI IMG/M metagenome (GOLD analysis project Ga0209679, IMG submission 187408) | Marine gutless worms symbiont microbial communities from Max Planck institute for Marine Microbiology, Germany - Olavius sp. 2 HERON... ...
TGAGTTCCTGTCGACCCGAAAACGCAACAACGTTATTCTCTTTCTTCATAGCGGTGTATCCCTGTTGGTTGAGTGATTGGTTTGGCGACTACCCATCAACCAGATACACCGCTATTTTTCACATTCGTTAAACACCAGGTTCAATTATAGCTCAGCGCGACTCGCTCCATTCACATTAACGACGCCGTACGCAATCCCTAGTCCACCACAATCTGTCTCAGACCGATTGGACGCCTCGGAGTTTTATCGCTCCGGGGCATTTTCTTTTCCACTATGACACCCTACTCGCTGTACAATCCCGTTCATGGCTATGGAACTGCCGCTCGAAATGCAACCGCATGCCGTCGACGCCTCCTGGCTCTTACTGGTCCGCGCACCGCGTGTGGGGCCGAAGTGCGTTGGGACGATACTGGATCGTTTTTCCCATCCCGCCGACTTGGTGGGAGCGACGCGCGGTCAACAAGCCGCGTGCGGTCTCAGCGCAGAGACTCTCGAGTATCTCCAGAAGCCGGATTGGGGACGAATTCAACAGGATCTGGAGTGGCTGGAAAACCCGGCCAACCACCTTATCCCCCTGACCGATCCCCAGTACCCCCCGCTACTGAAAGATATCGCCGATCCTCCCACCGCTTTGTTCGTTCATGGTGATCCTGACCTTCTCTCCCAGTGGCAACTCGCCATCGTCGGCAGCCGCAATCCCACAGCATCGGGAAGAGAGTCTGCGCACGAATTTGCCCGCCATCTCGCGGCGGCAGGCCTCACTATCACCAGTGGGCTCGCTTCCGGTATCGATGGCGCAGCTCACACGGGTGCGTTAGCCGCAGACCGCCCCACTATTGCTGTTGTTGGAACCGGTCTGGACAGGGTTTATCCCGCTGAACACCGGGAACTTGCCCATCAAATAGCCGATCGCGGAGCACTGGTATCCGAATTCCCCCTCGGCACGCCGCCCGTCGCCAGAAACTTTCCCCGGCGCAATCGAATCATCAGCGCGATGAGCCTCGGTACGCTGGTTGTCGAGGCCACGCAAAGGAGCGGCTCCTTGATTACCGCACGCCTGGCCGGAGAGCAGGGGCGTGAGGTGTTCGCCATCCCGGGCTCCATCCACAACCCCCAGGCCCGGGGGTGTCATGCCCTGATCCGCCAGGGCGCCAAATTGGTCGAAACCGCTGCCGACGTCCTCGAAGAGCTCGGTCCGATCGCCAATTCCCAACCCATGGAAAACGAAGAGCCTGTCGCTCCCCAAATGAGAGCGGGCCTCGACGCCGACTATCAATCACTCCTTGATTATCTCGACTTCACCCCCACTTCCATCGATGCCCTAGTGACACGAAGTGGATTGACGGTTGAAACGGTTTCCTCCATGCTGCTTTTGCTTGAGTTGCAAGGTTATGTATCATCTGCCGCCGGCGGTCTCTATACGCGGAGTGCCAGTTAAGGCCTCTCGGAGTCCATGCCGCTGCGCCAATCGCGCTGAGGCGGATTTGAGGAATCGAAATGAAAGAGAATGTGCTGGATGTCCTGGTTTATCTGTTCGAGAACTATCTCGATGCGGAGGGGCAGTCGACACCAGATCAAGATACTGTCAGGGAGGATCTGGAAGAGCTGGGTTTCCCGGGCCACGATATCGACAAGGCGCTGCGCTGGCTGGAGGAGCTCGCCACCTACCAGCACGGACAGGAAGAGCCTCAGGTCCAGGCAGCCCACTCGCTTCGCCACTATACGGTGCAGGAAACCCGCCGTATCGATTCCGATAGCCAGGGCTTTCTGCTCTATCTCGAGCAGAACGGGATACTCGACAATATCAGCCGAGAGCTGGTCATCGAACGGACCATGGCCCTGGAGAGCGATGATATCTCGCCCGAGCAGATCAAATGGGTGGTACTGCTGGTGCTGTTCAACCAGCCAGGCCAAGAGGCCGCCTTTGCATGGATGCACGATTTAGTCTATGACATTCCTTCAGGGCTGTTGCACTAAATCCGACGAAAACATCCGAGGTAACGGCGCCAAGGAAGTCACTAGGACGGATAGATTGACGGCGTGCATTACCTCCCAATCGAGCTAATCGTCCCTTGTTGAGCGGTTGTGAGAAGGTATGAGTAAAAATCTGGTCATCGTGGAATCGCCTGCCAAGGCCAAGACGATAAAGAAGTACCTCGGCAAAGATTTCGAGGTCATGGCATCGTACGGCCACGTGCGCGACCTGGAGCCCAAGGAGGGTGCAGTGGATCCCAACAACGGATTCGCCATGAAGTACCAGCCCATCGAGAAAAACGAGAAACACCTCTCCTTCATCGCCCGTGCTTTGAAAAAAGCGGATCAGCTCTACCTGGCGACTGACCCGGACCGCGAGGGTGAGGCGATCTCGTGGCATCTGTTGGAGATGCTAAAAGGTCAGGACCTTATCAACGGCAAAGGCGTACACCGGGTCGTATTTCATGAAATTACCAAGCGTGCCATCAACGACGCCATCGATCATCCTCGTGACCTTTCCAACGACCTGATCAACGCTCAACAGGCCCGGCGGGCGCTGGACTATCTGGTGGGTTTCAACCTCTCGCCATTGTTGTGGAAAAAAGTGCGACGCGGCCTTTCCGCGGGACGCGTACAGAGCCCGGCGCTACGTATGATCGTCGAGCGCGAACACGAGATCGAGAAGTTCGTGCAGCGAGAGTACTGGACGCTGGAGGCGAAAACGCGCAAAGAGAAAGAGGAGTTCGCCGCCCGGCTGACCCACTACAAGGGTAAGAAACTCGAGCAGTTCGATATCAATAAAGAGAAGCAGGCGGAAGCTACGCGCGATGATTTAATGCGCACGGCGAAGGGCAAGTTGCGGGTGGCGAAGGTGGAGAAGAAACAGCGCCGCCGCAATCCATCAGCGCCGTTCACCACTTCCACATTGCAGCAGGAGTCAGCGCGTAAACTGCGTTTTTCGGCGCAACGTACCATGCGTATTGCGCAGCAGCTCTACGAGGGAGTGGATATCGGAGGCGAGTCCATCGGTCTGATCACCTACATGCGTACCGACTCGGTGAATCTGGCCGGTGAAGCACTCGACGAGATCCGCGCTTACATCAGCGAGAAGTATGGCGCAGAGAAAATACCGAAAAAGCCACGCACCTTTAAAACCAAGACCAAAAACGCACAGGAAGCGCACGAGGCCGTCCGACCCACTTCGGCCCTACGCACTCCCGAGTCGATCAAGAAAAGCCTCAGTGCAGACCAGGCCAAACTTTACGAGCTGATATGGGAGCGCACCATCGCCTGTCAGATGGTACACGCCACATTGAATACCGTGGCGGCGGATCTGGCGTGCGGCGACAGCCATACTTTTCGCGCCAACGGCTCCACCGTAGTGGATCCCGGCTTCATGGCGGTCTATCGCGAAGATGTGGACGAGGGCCAGAAACAGGAAGAGGATAACCGCCTCTTACCACCGCTCACCGAAGGCGACGAGGTGGATCTCCTCGATGTCGTCACCGATCAACACTTCACCGAGCCACCCCCCCGCTACAGCGAGGCAAGCCTGGTGAAGGCGCTGGAGGAGCATGGAATCGGCCGACCCTCCACCTACGCCAGCATCATCTCCACGCTGCAGCAGCGCGAGTACATGATACTGGAGAGCCGTCGTTTCAAACCGACCGATGTGGGTCGAATCGTCGCCAAGTTTTTGTCCGAACACTTCACCCGTTACGTCAACTACAACTTCACGGCACAACTGGAAGACGAACTGGATGCCGTCTCGCGGGGCGAGAAAGAGTGGATCCCTCTGATGGACGACTTCTGGGCGCCGTTCAAGCAGCTGGTGGAAGAGAAAGATGAAACGCTCAAACGTAGCGACGTCACCCACGAAGAGCTGGACGAAGCTTGCCCCAAATGCAACAAACCCCTCTCGATCCGCCTCGGGCGACGCGGTCGCTTCGTGGGGTGTACTGGATATCCTGATTGCGACTACACCCGCAGCCTGGAAGACGACGGCGAGACTAAGACAGAACCCGAGGTCGTCGAAGGCCGCACCTGCCCCAAGTGCGAAAGCCCGCTCATTATTCGCACCGGCCGCTACGGCAAGTTCATCGGCTGCAGCGCCTACCCCAAGTGCAAACACATCGAACCGCTGGAAAAACCCACCGATACAGGAGTGAGTTGTCCGAAGTGTAATGAGGGGACGCTGCTAAAACGCAAGTCGCGTTACGGTAAGATCTTCTACTCCTGTGCCACCTATCCCAAGTGCGACTACGCGGTGTGGAACTTCCCACTCGCGGAAGCCTGCCCGGATTGCAGGTGGCCGGTGCTGACGATCAAAACCACCAAACGTCGCGGTACCGAAAAGGTCTGTCCGCAAAAAGAGTGCAAGTTCGCTGTACCTTATGAAGGCGCCGATCCTGCCGCCGAATAGCTACATCCCTAATCCACTTTTGTTAATCCATATAAAGAAACCGTTATGACTCAATCATTCGTTGCTGTTCTCATGGGCTCCGACTCCGATCTGCCGGTCATGGAGTCCACCGTGGCCACCCTAAAATCTCTTGGGATCAGCTGTGAGGTCAAGATCACCTCCGCCCATCGCACGCCGGAAGCGACTCGTAGCTATGTGGAAGACGCGGACCAACGGGGCTGCGCCGTTTTCATCGCCGCCGCCGGTCTCGCCGCTCACTTGGCAGGCAACGTCGCAGCGCACACCGTCAAACCGGTCATCGGTGTCCCGTTGGATGCCGGATCGCTACAGGGTATGGACGCACTGCTCTCCACCGTACAGATGCCTGGCGGCATACCGGTGGCGTCCGTCGCTATCGGGAAACCCGGTGCGAAAAACGCCGCTTACCTCGCCGCTCAGATCATGGCTGTCGGCGACGCCGAGATCGCTGCGCGCCTCCAAGAGGAACGCGCCAGCAATGCTGCGGCCGTTCAGGCCAAAGACGCCGCCCTGCAAGATCGCCTGAACAGCTAGAGCTCCCTAACGCCGTAGTTTCATGCACTCCTGGAAGCTGCGCCGCGCCGCCCGGGTTATCCACTCGGGCGGCGTTATCGCCTACCCGACGGAAGCCGTGTGGGGTTTGGGCTGCAATCCAGCCGATGCTTTTGCCGTGCAGCGGATCTGGCAGCTGAAGGGGCGTGCGGCGGAAAAGGGTCTGATCCTGATCGCCTCCCATCTCGATCTACTCCTACCGTGGATCTCGCCGCCCAGCGAAGAACACCTTCAAACCCTGAAACAGCCCTGCGAACGACCCGTCACCTGGGTGGTTACTGCGCACGCTGCCACCCCACCCTGGCTCACCGGAAACCGACCTACGCTCGCCATACGAATTACCGATCACCCCTTGGTCGGTGACCTCTGCAGGGCATCACAGCTCCCCCTGGTTTCCACCAGTGCCAACCCTGCAGGCCGCCCTCCCGCCCGCAGCGCCCTCGCCATTCGCCACTACTTCGACGACGGTGTGGATCTGATCGTGCATGGTGCATTGGGTGACGCACGTCGACCCAGCGAAATCAGGGACCTCAACTCAGGTAGAATCCTAAGACCCGGCTGACCCAACAACTGCATATGGCTTCGATCATCAACGCGCTATTGCCCGTCTTTCTGTTGATCGGTGTCGGCTATCTGCTGCGTCGAATCGGTGTTCCCGGAGAGGGGTTCTGGGCTCCCGCAGAACACATCACCTATTTCGTCTTCTTCCCCTCGTTGCTGGTCTACAACCTGGCGCAGGCGCCTCTGGCGAGTCAAGCGATTGGCGAACTCGCCCCCACTCTCGTCATCGCCGTCTCGTTGCTCAGTCTCCTGCTGTTGGTGGCGCGAGGTATTTTGCAGCTCCACGGCCCTGCCTTCACTTCGCTGTTCCAATGCAGTATCCGCTTCAATACCTACATCGGTATCGCGGCCGCCAGCGCACTCTGGGGACAACCGGGACTGACCCTCTCCGCCATTGCTCTGGCAGTGCTGATCCCCATGGTCAATGTCTACTGCATAGCGGTTCTGGTGCGCTGGGGCGATCACGGTAAGGGAGTCGGCCTGGCGAACACTTTATTGGGAATCATCCGCAACCCTTTGGTGCTAGCCTGCATCGCGGGAATGGCGCTCAACCTAACCGGTTGGGGATTGCCGGTCATGGCCGCGGGTGTGTTGGAGATACTGGGTCGTGCGGCACTACCCATGGGCCTGCTCGCCGTTGGTGCGGGACTCAATCTGCGTGCACTGCGCAGCGCGGGAGTTCCCGTTGGATTGAGCTGCATAACGAAACTGGTCCTCATGCCGGCGACCATGTTCATCGTCGCCAAGCTGATGCAGTTACCGCCGCTCGCCACTTCGGTCGCCGTTCTGTTCGCCGCCCTCCCCGGCGCCACCAGCGCCTATATCCTGGCACGACAGCTGGGAGGCGACCACGAGTTGGTCGCGGGGATGGTGACGCTGCAAACCGCACTCGCCGTGGTTACGTTACCGATCGCCATCACCTACGTTACCGCCTAGGATCTGTTAACACTCTCTCGGCGGCACCGTGAATTTTACGGTATGATCGACGCTACCCACCGGTAGTTGCTAAGAACATCCCAAAGCGCCTGTCGCGTCTGAGGGGGCAAACAAGGAGTCGCAGAAGTGGCCAATCTCACCGACACCTCGCACGGGTTTTTCCCCGGACTACGTATGCGCCGCATGCGCCGCGATGACTTCACTCGCCGGCTGATGCGCGAGAATCAGCTGACGGCGGACGATCTCATCTATCCCCTGTTTGTCATCGAAGGCCAAGGTACTCGTGAACCGGTCCCCTCCATGCCCGACGTGGAGCGAGTCTCCATCGACCAGTTGGTCAGCGAGGCAAAGGAGCTGCAAGCGCTCGGTGTACCCGCGCTGGCCCTGTTCCCTGTCGTCGGCTCCGATAAGAAGAGCGAAGATGCCGCCGAAGCGTTTAACCCCGACGGATTGGCACAACGCGCGGTGAGCGAGGTGAAAGCGGCGTGTCCCGAACTCGGCGTTGTTACCGATGTGGCGCTCGATCCCTTCACGACTCATGGGCAAGATGGATTGATCGACGAAAACGGCTATGTCATCAACGACGAAACCGTTGAAGTGCTGGTGCGCCAGGCCCTCTCTCACGCTGAGGCAGGCGCCGATGTGGTGGCGCCGTCCGACATGATGGATGGGCGCATCGGGGAGATTCGCGACGTACTCGAAGAGGAGGGTTACATCCACACCCGCATCCTCGCCTACTCCGCCAAGTATGCCTCCAGTTTCTACGGTCCATTTCGCGACGCAGTGGGATCGGCCGCCAATCTCGGTACCGGTAACAAATACACCTACCAGATGGATCCGGCCAATGCCGACGAGGCGTTGCGTGAAGTGGCGTTGGATCTCGAAGAGGGGGCGGACATGGTGATGATCAAGCCCGGCATGCCCTATCTCGATATCGTCAGGCGCGTAAAGGATCAGTTTGGCGCTCCGGCCTTCGTCTATCACGTGAGTGGCGAGTACGCGATGCTCAAAGCGGCAGCCGCCAACGGCTGGCTGAACGAAAAAGCCTGCGTAATGGAGGCGTTGTTATCGATGAAACGCGCTGGCGCGGACGGGATACTCACCTACTACGCCAAACAGGTCGCTCGCTGGTTACAGGGAGGGTGACGCAGCGTCAGGCTCCCGTAACGTTATTGTCACTACCCGTTGATACGGTCAGGCACCATGGAACAAACCGTCGAAAAAACCGAAGCGGCTCCCGCCATCGATCTGGAATCACCCGAACTCTATATCAATCGCGAACTTAGCCTGCTGGAGTTCAATCATCGTGTCTTGGAGCAGGCGCGCAACAGCGAAACGCCACTGTTGGAGCGACTGCGCTTTTTGTGCATCTCCAGCACCAACATGGATGAGTTCTTCGAGATTCGGGTCTCGGGTGTCATTCAACAGGTCGAATATGGATCTGTTCAGGTCGGCCCCGATGGCTTGTCACCCCACGATCAGATCGAGCGCATCAGCGAACGCGCCCACGGGCTAGTCGCTGAACAGTATCGCGTTCTCAATGAGGAGCTGATCCCCCCCCTGGGAGAAGAGAACATTCGCTTCGTTAAGCGCGCCCAGTGGAACGATCGCCTACGCGACTGGACACGTCGCCACTTCAATCGCGAAGTGCTGCCGGTCCTGACCCCCATCGGACTCGATCCGGCCCACCCGTTTCCGCGTATTCTCAACAAGTCGTTGAACTTTATCGTTTCGTTGGAAGGCAAAGATGCCTTTGGGCGCGAGAACACCATCGCCATCGTACAAGCGCCGCGCTCGCTGCCCAGGCTCATCCCCATACCGAAGGACTATGCCAAGGGGCCGCACGACTTCGTCTTTCTCTCCTCCATCATTCACGCCCACGTGGGGGAGCTGTTTCCCGGTATGACGGTGACGGGCTGTTACCAGTTTCGCGTCACGCGCAACAGCGATCTCTTCGTCGACGAAGAGGAGGTGGACGATCTGCTGCACGCCCTCGCCGGTGAACTCCATTCCCGACGTTTCAGCGACGCCGTACGCCTCGAAGTGGCGGACAACTGCCCGGAACCCATGGTTGATTATCTGTTGCGTGAGTTCGAGCTGGAGGACAACAAACTTTATCGGGTCAGGGGGCCGGTGAATCTCAACCGACTGGCGTCGATCATCGACTTGGTGGATCGACCGGAACTTAAATTTCCGAGATTCTCACCCAACCTGCCTCAACGTGTTTTACGTAACGAAAACATGTTCGAAGTTTTGAAGCGCGGCGATCTCCTGCTACACCATCCCTTTGAAGCCTTTACGCCGGTTATCGATTTGGTGAGCCTAGCTGCCACCGATCAAAACGTTCTGGCCATCAAGCAGACCCTCTATCGGACCGACGCCAAATCGCGTTTGGTGGATGAACTGGTTCGCGCCGCGAGGGCGGGCAAAGAGGTCACTGTGGTTATCGAACTGCGCGCGCGCTTTGACGAAGAGGCGAATATCGCCCTCGCCACTCGCCTGCAAGAGGCAGGTGCGCACGTGGTGTATGGCGTCGTCGGCTATAAAACCCACGCCAAGCTGTTGATAATCATTCGCCGCGAAGGGCGCACTATCAAGCGTTACTGCCATGTGGGAACCGGCAACTACCACGCCGGTACCGCGTGTATGTACACCGACTACGGTTTAATGACGTGCGATCGCGAAACCGGCGAAGATGTCCACAAACTGTTCCAGCAGCTCACCGGTTTAGGCAAGGCCAGCAAGCTCAAACGAATTCTGCAGTCTCCGTTCACGCTACACAAAGGCATGTTGGAGGCCGTGCAGCAGGAGATAGGAAACGCCGCGAAGGGTAAACCCGCTCGCATCATCGCAAAGATGAATTCTTTGGTAGAGCCGGAGATCATCCGCGCGCTCTATCAGGCATCACAAGCCGGTATTCGGGTGGATCTGGTGGTCCGTGGGGTCTGTTGTCTGCGTCCCGGTATCGAGGGTGTCTCTGAAAACATTCATGTTCGCTCTATCGTGGGTCGCTTTCTCGAACATACGCGAGTCTTCTATTTTGAAAACGGTGGTGATCCACTTCTCTATATCTCCAGCGCGGATTGGATGAACCGTAACTTTTTCCGCCGCGTGGAGGCTTGCACTCCGGTACAGGACCGCAAGCTGGCACAGCGTATCTATCGCGAGCTATCGCACTATTTGAAGGACAATACCCAGGCTTGGCAACTGGGGTCGGATGGTCGCTATTCGTTGACTCGACCTGGACGCCATAAGAGTCGTTCTGCGCAGAGGGAGTTGCTGGAGAAATTAGGCGGGTAGCAGTCTGTGGCTTGTTTTAATGTTGAACGGTTTGCGCCGCAGGTTGATTTAAACGGGGGTGCCGCCCCCGAAGCCGGGATACTTTTCTTTGGACAAGCAAAGACTAGTTTGATCCGATCAAACTAGGACAACCGAAGGTTGCCCGGAGGGAGAAGACCAAGGAAAGTCTGAGTCCAAATGAACTCGTCTTGCGGGACGAGACCCGCATTCAATACAAAGTGGCGCTAGCCACACAAAACCGACACCAAACACAGAACCCCACAAGGTATGGCACCCCCCACCACCGATTTGCTATTCTCACGCCCCCAATCTCCACTCCGGCCAAGTTCCCCGCACCACTACCGATGCAGAAACAACCCGAGGCGGTCGCCCTCATCTCCGGTGGGCTCGATTCCATGCTCGCCGCCAAAGCGGTAATGGAGCAAGGCGTCCATGTGGAAGGCATTAACTTCTACACCGGTTTCTGCGTCGAAGGGCATACCCACGCCATTCGCAATCGCGATCAGAACAAACCCAAGCGCAACAACGCACTGTGGGTCGCCGAACAACTGGGCATCAAACTCCATATCGTCGATGTAGCCGAGGAGTACAAAGATGTACTGCTTCATCCCAAACACGGTTATGGCGCCAACCTAAACCCCTGCCTGGACTGCAAGATCTTCATGGTGCGCAAGGCGCTGGAGTGGATCGACGAATACCAGTCTGATTTCGTCATCACCGGCGAGGTCGTCGGCCAACGACCCATGTCGCAGCGCCGTGAAACCATGCCCGTGGTTGCCCGGGAATCGGGTGCCGATGACCGGCTGCTGCGCCCCCTGTGCGCCCAATTGTTACCCGCTACACTTGCCGAGCGCGAAGGATGGGTCGATAGGGAGAGTCTGTTCGATTTCAGTGGCAGGAGCCGTAAACCCCAAATGGCGCTGGCGGAACAGTACGGTTTTAAAGAGTATTCACAACCTGCCGGAGGGTGCTGCTTTCTAACCGATGAGAGCTATGCCAAGCGGCTGGGCGATCTGTGGGAGGGACGCGGCACCAGGGACTACGACCTGGACGATATCTTGCTGCTTAAAATTGGCCGCCACCTCCGCCCCCGCCCTCATTTTAAGATAATCATCTCTCGTGACGCGAGCGAAACCAAGTTTCTGGAAGGTTACCGGCGCCGTTTTACCCACCCCACCACGGTGAGCCATAACGTACCCCTCGCACTTCTCGACGGCGAGCTCAGTGATACCGATCTGGAATTGGCCGCACGCCTTACCGCCCGTTTCAGCCAGAGCCGTGAGGCCGATAAGGTCTCCGTCTCGATCACACCCCAAGGCGACGAATCCAGGCAACTCGATGTAAAGCCGCTGCGCCAGGACGAGATTCCCAAAGAGTGGTACGTATGAGCCACCACACCCTGGATGCGCGTCGACTACTCTGCCCCATGCCGGTGATCAAAACCCAGAATGCCGTCGCCGAATTGAATCCCGGGGACACACTCGAGGTAATCGCCACCGATCCCGGTGCCTTGAACGACATCCCCGCCTGGTGTCGCGTACACGGCCACGAAATCGTATCCAGTCATTCCACCGATGAAGAGGTAAGCATCACTGTGCGGGTCGGCGATTCATGAGCGATATCCCTTCTTCGAGTGCCACCCGGAGCAACAGGGGCGACCACCCCCGCTACAGCGTCGCCCGACGCGTTACCGTCGTGGGTGCCGTGGTCAACCTACTGTTGGCAGTGGCCAAAGTCGTGACGGGGTTCGTGGGACAATCACAGGCACTCATCGCCGACGGCATACACTCGTTCTCCGATTTAATCAGCGATGCCGTCGTACTGGTAGCATCAAAACACGGTAGCCGGGAGCCCGACCCGGAACACCCCTACGGCCATGGACGCATCGAGACACTGGCGACAGTGGTTGTCGGCCTGCTGCTGTTTGGGGTCACCACCGGTATCCTGTACGACGCCGCAACGAGGCTTATGGAGCCTGAGCGCCTGCTCCAGCCCGGTCTTCTCGCCCTAGGCGCCGCCGTCTTCTCGGTGCTCGCCAAGGAGGCGTTGACGCAATACACGCTCGCCGCGGCGAAACGGATACGCTCTTCACTGCTGCGGGCGAACGCTTGGCACCACCGCTCCGATGCCATCTCGTCGGTCGTGGTCATCATCGGTGTCGCGGGTTCGATGGCGGGATTGCCCTACCTGGATGCCGTCGCGGCGGTTTTCGTCGCACTGATGATCGCCAAAATCGCCTGGGATCTCAGTTGGGGAGGAATACGCGAGCTCATCGATACCGGGCTCGATGACGAGACAGTGGAACACATTCGCTCGATTATCATGTCGGTGGAGGGCGTTGAGGCGCTGCACATGTTACGCAGCCGTCGCATGGGCGCCGACGCCTTGGTCGATGTGCACATTTTGCTGAAAGATCCGCTGATCAGCGTCTCGGAGGGACACCAGATCAGCGAGACGATTCGCGTACGCCTGGTCCGCGAACTGGAAGACGTGGAAGATGTCACCGTCCACATCGATCCCGAGGACGACGAAATCCACGCCCCCTGCGCCGGACTGCCGCTGCGTGGCCAGGTCCTGGAGGCGCTGCATCAGCAGTGGGAGGGCGTATCCGGCGCCGACGCCATCGAACGTATCACCCTTCACTACCTGAATGGCCGTGTGCACCTGGAACTGCTCATCGCCGATGACCTCACCCACAACAGCGAGAAGCGCGACGCCATTAAGAAAGCCATCGCCGGACCTGCAGAGCAGATCGACTACGTGGGAAGCGTCACAGTAAAGTTTAGCTGACAAGCGCACCATTTTGGGGCGTTCTGCCGTACGCGCACCATAATAGTGCACAACTGTAGGCATGAATGAGATTCACTACCAGACAGCACGTCACGCAAAGAATACGACTAAGAGAATATATCAACAAGATCAAGATAGTTTGCGTATTTTAGGCGCTTTTTAACGGCCAATCGAGGAGTTGACGTTTCGGATTCATAGCCGCTATACGCGTGTCCCTTGATGGCATAGTTCCTGCCTTTCTAGGCACACGAATTTTCGGGCTGTCATCAGAGGGGTTTTCCCGTCTGGATGGGCAGCGTTAAACAGACTGCGGAGGAAAACCCCATGTCAGGTTCAGATGTACTGAAGTCAATCAAGGAAAACGATGTCAAATTCGTTGACCTTCGTTTCACCGACACACGCGGCAAGGAGCAGCATGTCTCCATGTCGGCCGGTGTCGTCGACGAGGATCTCTTCACCGACGGTAAGATGTTCGACGGCTCTTCCATCGCCGGCTGGAAGGGTATCAACGAGTCCGACATGGTATTGATGCCCGATCCCGAGAGCGCGGTGATCGATCCGTTTGCCGAAGAGACCCAGCTCAACATCCGCTGCGATATCCTCGAACCCAGCACCATGCAGGGTTACGAGCGCGACCCCCGTTCTGTAGCGAAGCGCGCCGAGAACTACCTGAAATCCACCGGTATCGCCGATACCGCCTACTTCGGTCCAGAACCCGAGTTCTTCATTCTCGACGACGTGCGTTGGGGTGTGGACATGAGCGGCGCCTTCTACAAGGTGGATTCCGAAGAGGCTGAGTGGAACTCCGAACGCGTCTACGAAGGTGGCAACGTCGGTCACCGCCCGTCGGTCAAAGGCGGTTACTTCCCCGTCCCTCCGGTCGATTCACTGAACGACATCCGTCACGCCATGTGCATGACCCTGGAAGAGATGGGTGTTGCCGTCGAAGTACACCACCACGAGGTGGCCACCGCGGGTCAGTGCGAAATCGGTACCATGTTCAGCACCTTGACCAAGCGTGCCGACTGGAACCAGATCCTCAAGTACGTGGTGCAGAACGTCGCTCACGCCTACGGTAAAACCGCCACCTTCATGCCCAAGCCGCTGGTGGGTGACAACGGCTCCGGCATGCACGTCCACCAGTCGCTGGCCAAAGAGGGCGAGAACATCTTCTCCGGTGACCAGTACGGTGGTCTTTCGGAAAACGCCCTGTTCTACATCGGCGGTATTTTCAAACACGCCCGCGCGCTGAACGCTTTTACCAATGCCTCCACCAACAGCTACAAACGTCTGGTGCCCGGTTTCGAAGCACCGGTATTGTTGGCTTACTCGGCACGCAACCGCTCGGCCTCCGTGCGTATTCCTTGGGTCTCCAGTCCTAAAGCACGCCGCATCGAGGTGCGCTTCCCCGACCCGACCGCTAACCCGTACCTGGCCTTCTCGGCCTTGATGACGGCCGGTCTCGACGGTATCCAGAACAAAATTCACCCCGGCGATGCCATGGACAAGGATCTTTACGATCTGCCCGCCGAGGAGCTGAAGGAGATCCCCACGGTGTGCCATTCGCTGGATCAGGCATTGGAGGCCCTGAACGCCGATCGTGGCTTCCTCACCGCCGGTGGCGTCTTCACTGATGACATGATCGACGGCTACATCGACCTCAAGATGGAAGAGGTCACCCAGATCCGGATGACCACTCACCCGGTGGAGTTCGATCTCTACTACAGTCTGTAAGATCGACAATCCAGCTTAGAGAAGCCCCCGCTTGCGGGGGCTTTTTTTTTGCACTGTGCACTGTCTATAAAGCTCCATTTAACATATGCTTAGTGCGTGTTTGATCCGATCCGGGATGGACGCGATGACTAAAACTGCTGCACTCCTAAGCCTGCTTCTCATTACATCGACAAGCTCGGCCGCCGTCTACAAGTGGAAAGATGCGGAGGGACGCGTTCACTACAGTGATCGGCCCGTCGAGGGTGCGGAGGTGGTGAAATCGGTCCCGCTCTCTACCTTTAAATCGCCTCCGGCAGCCTCTTCAGCAGCACCGGGTGACACCCGGGAGGGAGGCCAGAACGCCGTTAACTACACCAATTTCACCTTCGTCTCACCCGCCAATGACACTACAGTGCGCGACAATGCAGGCAACCTCGCCATCCAGTTGAGCCTGGACCCACCGCTCCGCCAGGGTCACAGCATCGTTCTCACCATTAATGGAAACCGTCTACCCAACAAGATACAGGCCACCACTTTTTCTCTCTCCAACATGGATAGAGGGACTCACACCCTGCAAGCCGCCATCGTCGACAATGAAGGGGAGACAGTGATGGAGACAGCGGCCACCACGGTCCATATGAAACGCGCCTCAATCCTCTTTCCCGGCGCAAAAAACCCTTAACATCCTCCCTTTCCCATCTTATGCACTATAATGGTGCACACCGCAAAGAGGCGGCGTGTGTGAGGGTACGGTCCGGCGTTTCATCCGATTCAACATCGTTAAAGAAATAACGTTCACATCCATTAACTCATTGAATTTATTGGATTATCAGAAGTTATATTGGCCCTCACGCAGAAAACACCCCTGGGGTGGATTACTTCTTGCGAATAGCTTGTGATGATGAAAAGCGCCGTTCAAGACAAGCAGGATTTGGGGCTGGGAGCCGTAGAGAACCTCTCCACGGCAGTGGTATTACTCGACGAATCCCTCCGTATCAACTACCTCAATCCCGCAGCAGAAATGCTGCTGGGCGCCAGTTGGCGCAAGGTCAATGGCCGACCATTGGCCGAGCTGTTACCGGAATCCCACGACTTCCTCAACACCCTGTTGAGGTGTATCGACTCCGGTCAGACGGTAACTGACCGGGAGCTGATTCTTCCCATGCTCGATGAGCGGCGAGTCACCGTAGACTGTACCGCTACCGCGCTCTCTGATGGTCGGCAGGGTCGCGGGCTATTAGTCGAGATGCAGCAACTCGACCGCCACCTCCGCATCGCCCGCGAGGAACACTTACTCTCTCAACAACAAGCCACCTCGGCACTGCTGCGAGGCTTGGCCCACGAAATTCGCAATCCACTGGGAGGACTGCGGGGCGCGGCCCAGCTGTTGGAGCGGGAACTCGATAACGCGGCGCTCAAAGAGTATACGCAAGTGATCACCAGCGAAGCGGATCGACTCGAAGGGCTGCTGAATCGGATGCTGGGGCCGCGCGGCAAACCCGAACGGGCATCCATCAATATCCACCAAGTTCTGGAGCGGGTAAGGATGTTGGTTCAGGCCGAAGTGCCGCCCGGCGTACACATCCTCACCAACTACGATCCCAGTATTCCGCAACTGGAGGCCGATCACGATCAGCTGATCCAAGCGCTACTGAATATCGCACGCAATGCAGCGCAGGCACTCAGCGAATCGGGTCAGATAAAGTTTCAGACGCGTATCGAACGGCAGTTCACTATCGGTACCACGCGGCACCGTCTCGTCGCCCGGATCGACATTATCGACGACGGTCCAGGCATACCCGCAACCATGATTGAACAGATTTTTTATCCCATGGTCACCGGCCGTGAGGAGGGATCTGGGTTGGGGCTTTCCATCGCGCAATCGCTGATCAATCAGCACGGAGGACTTGTGGAGTGTAATAGTCGACCCGGGCACACAGAGTTTACCGTACGGTTACCGCTGGAGGTGGAGAGTAGTAATGAGTAGTCCGGAACAGGTATGGGTCATCGACGACGATCGCTCCATCCGCTGGGTATTGGAGAAGGCGTTGCGCCAGGCCGATATGCAGGTCACCAGTTTCGAAAACGCCGAAGGCGTGATGGAGGCACTGACCAACGGTGAACCCGATGCGGTGATCACCGATGTTCGAATGCCGGGCATGAGCGGACTCGAACTGCTCGAGCAACTGCACGCACGACACCCGGATCTGCCGGTTATCATCATCACCGCTCACTCCGACCTGGACAGCGCGGTCTCCGCCTACCAGGGCGGTGCCTTCGAGTACCTCCCCAAGCCCTTCGGCGTGGATGAAGCGGTGGAACTGGTGCGGCGCGCCATCAGCCATCGGCGCGAAACGACTCGATCTGCGGATAGTGAGATCCCAGGACCCCCGCCTACGCCCGAGATCATTGGCGAAGCCCCCGCTATGCAGGAGGTTTTCCGCGCCGTCGGCCGGCTGAGCCGTTCGAATATTACCGTGTTGATTAACGGTGAATCGGGTACCGGCAAGGAGTTGGTGGCGCGCGCACTGCATCGCCACAGCCCTCGCGCCGACAAACCTTTTATCGCCCTCAATATGGCCGCTATCCCTCGCGACCTGCTGGAGTCGGAGCTGTTCGGCCATGAAAAGGGCGCCTTTACCGGCGCTGCTGCCATGCGCCGCGGCCGATTTGAACAGGCCGACGGTGGCACGCTGTTTCTCGACGAGATCGGCGATATGCCGGCGGAACTGCAAACCCGCCTGCTGCGAGTGTTGGCGGATGGCGAATTCTTCAGAGTGGGTGGCCACTCACCGGTGAGGGTTGAGGTAAGAATTATCGCGGCGACACACCAGAACCTCGAGTCTACGGTGCAGGCCGGGCGGTTCAGGGAGGATCTGTTTCACCGATTGAATGTCATACGCGTGCACATCCCCTCGCTACGCGAAAGGCGCGAAGACATCCCACTGCTGCTCCACCATTTTCTCGATCACGCGGCCCACGAACTCGGTGTCGAAACCAAGTTGCTTCGCCCGATGACCGAGGCTTATCTCTGCAGACTCGATTGGCCGGGCAATGTTCGTCAGCTCGAAAACGCCTGCCGCTGGTTGACGGTGATGGCCTCCGGCCGCGAAATCCATCTCGACGATCTTCCGCCCGAGCTGCGCAGCGAAGAGGCTTCGGCCACTACCAGCGACGATTGGGGTGAGGCATTGGAGAAGTGGGCGGAACAGCAATTGCTGCGCGGTCGCGAGCAGCTACTGGAAGGGGCGACTCCCCGTTTCGAGCGTATTCTCATCTCCACGGCGTTACGCTTTACCGGAGGGCGCCGCCAAGAGGCCGCCAAACTGTTGGGTTGGGGGCGTAATACACTGACGCGGAAAATCAAAGAGCTGGGTATGGACGGTATTGCAGACACGAAGGAAGTGACCTAGCGCCGGCTCTTCAAGAGAGACGAAGCCCACCGGGAATCGATCGATCCGGGCGGATCTCCCTTGGTATCAATACAGCTCGCGCAAGTAGATACGGCGCGGAGATCCCGAGTAGATTCCAAACGTGGCGCGGGCGCTGGGAGGATTGTCATGCGCGGTATCGTTATCCCAGTCGTAATAGAGGTAGCTGGGGATCGTCGCTTGTCCCACCACGTCCACTTCACCTTCGTTGCCACTATTTGGTGCCGTGAGTAACACCGATCCGCTACCCGCCGTTAGCGTCACGCCGCTGACGGTGGTCTCCCCCGGATCGAGATTGCCGCTGTAGTTGGCAAAACCGAAATCTGCGGGAGCCAGACCGGTACAGGTATCCGCTGTGTGGGTGACGAAGCTGTAGACGGTCGCGGGTGTCGGATCGATATCTTCCCAATACTCGATGGCCAGAGGCACTGGAAGATCGACCAGCTCCGAACCAAATGCATTGGTGAGTGCGGCGCGACCCCAGCGCATCGCCTTGGCGGTATCAAACCCGATCCCATTGCCGGCGGTGTCATCACCGAAGGCGACAGGATCCGTGGTAGCAACGATGTCGTCTTCGTCGATCACCCGCATCGAGAGCTCAATCTCCGCATCGAACGGTGCGGTAGGATTCCACGCTGGAACGGGAGCCCGGCACCTGAAGAAAACGTCAGGGTAGCCTGACCACTGCCGACTACATAGGCGATCACCGGATCGGGACTGGGAACCCCGGCGGTATCCAGGGTACCGGTCTCGGCCAGGTACTGTTTGTTGCCGTCGCTGTCGAGTTTCGAATTGGTTAGCCTGAACCACCCGGGACGGGTGTAATTGAGCGTCGTGCCTCCCAGCGCGTTGCGAGGGGTGGCGGTGATCACCGGCTGCGTGGTGTATCCGAAAATCTGCCCGATATAAGTGAAACTACCGGCGTCGCACTGAGTGTCGAACTGCGGAGTGTTGAGAGCCGTGGAAAAATTGGCCGGCGTAAAGCGGCCGATCACCCCGCTCCATCCCGTGACGTTCACGCCGCTACTGTTGAGATAATCGCTGACCGCCGCTCCCATGGTGAAGCTACCCACTTCACCGTAGCGAAGATTGGTAGGCGTTGCCGAACCGCCGCTAAACTCTCCGGATGCCAGCGTCGTGGAGCCACTACCGCGACTCAATACGCCCCGGACACCCGCCGCAGGTTCAAAGGCCAAACCCAGCGTTGCACCCGAATCCAAAACCGTGGACCAGGCATACGCGGCCGTTAAGGTATTATTGGTGAGATCAGCCCCACTATCCGGCAACCCGTCATTGGTAGCACCATCTGCGGCCTGCCACCTGACGCCTGCAACGGTCGCCCGCATGTCGTTCCCCGCGGCGGTAAAGATCGCACCGGTGGGAACATCGACACTCGGATTTGGTGTGGCACCCGATTGAACAGCGGAAATCCCGATAGCGAACGGTCGCACGGTCAGCGTACCACTGCTTCCGTCTATCGGGCGTGGGTTGCCGCTGCCGTCCACGGCGAATCCACTGCTATCGTCACGCAGGTTCAACACGTACTTTCCAACGTCCGTCGTCGACAGCGTGATGTCCGCCTCTCCCGCCGTGAAGTTCAGACTCAGATTGTTCGCCCCCGGCACAGCGCTGGGAACAGACAAAGCACCGACGGTCGGCGACGCTGCCGCACCCGGGTGATCGGCATCGTTAGTGCGCCACAGTTTAAGATTCTGATTTCCCGCATAACCGGTTTCTATCCCGCAACTCCCTGACACCGGCGCATCGCGACGCCAGAACTCCACATGCAACACATGATCGCGCCCTGCGACCACTTCGGTACTGCCCGTTCCGGGGCAACTCGCGCCAGTACACGTCGTGGGATTGATAACGAAGACATTGTCGCGAAAGCTCACCGCTCCCGAGGTCGTACTGACGTTGGCCGCGGCGTCGTTAACCGTGATGGTGAGATCGTCGGCATGCACGTTGGAGAGATCGAGCATCACACTGCCGTTGTCCGCCGCCGCAAAAGTGTAACTCACCGCTCCGTTGTCGTCGTTATCCGGATTGGGGACGGTGGGATTGGTGGCGGTGTTGACCGACCAATTACCATGATTGCTCGAGGTGGTGACACTGACCGTTCCGGTATAGCTTGTAACGGTATTATTGGAAGCGTCCTCTGCAGTGATGGTGATGGCGCGCGGTAGACAGGTACTCGCCACACCCGCTCCGACATCGATGTCGAAGTGATCGATACTGGCCACAGGGCAGGGGTGCGTTTCGTTCATCGCGGTAGCGACTTCCGCCTGGCTCAGCGCACTGGCATAAACCCTAACCTCATCGATACTGCCATCGAAATAGCGCCCAGCAAAACCCTGGTCCGCACCGATCTGCAGGGGATCACCATTCAGCAGAAGCGACTGACTCAATGTGCCGCTCACGCGTTGGGCGGCATTGATGTAGATCCGTTGCATCGAAGAGACGCTGGAGTAGACGATCGCCACATGGTACCAGGTGCCGGTAGTAATGGGCGTCCCGCCCGTGGTCAACGAGTGGACACCACCACCGCTATCATTCCACCACCGATAGATCTGCCCGGAACTATTGAGATGAAACTCGAAATTCTCATCCTTCGACACTATCGTCTTGTAGTCACTCGACGGGAGTGCATCAGCGTTTATCCAGGCCATCACCGTCAACTCGTCACCGGTGTCGAGGAGTGCATCGTCGGGCACGTTAACGTAGTCGTTACCCCCATCGAACTCGCCATAACGACACGTACCCGGATCGCCCGCAATGGCGGGTGAAGTACCGGCGGTAGTCGCGCCGGATACGGCCGTACCGTTCAGGGCGTTTCCGGAGGCGTCTTGTACCTCGCCGGCCGTTCCGCTCCAGGCCGCCTCTTCCATCTGCCAATGGGCAACCAGACAATTCTGCGCCGTGCCCATATCGGCCTGAATCTGCGCTTGTGTTTGTACGGCGCTATAGATACGCACTTCGTCGAATACACCATTCGCGGAGTTACCGCTGGAGCTCTGCACCAAGTAGGTGCTGCCGTTATCCCCGATGTAGAGATCGCCCAGGGTGCCTAAACTTCCCGAGCTACTGTAGGTACTCAACGCCTGGCGTACGCCGTTGACATAAATCTCGCTGCGGTCACTCTGCAAATCCCACGTGATCGCAATGTGCACCCAAGTGCCCGCCGCAAAACTATTGGAACCGGTCTCGGCGATAAAGTCCTGATCAGCGCTATCTTCAAGACCGAACCGCAACCGGCTGTTGCTGCGTAACACCAAGAAAAAGTATTTATCGGTTCCACCTCCACCCGGTAGATTCACCGAAGCATCTGCTAACTGCCGGTTACCTCCTCCGCTCCAAGCCGCGTTGCTTCGGTACCAAAAACTGATGGTTCCTCGGTTTCCCACTTCGCCATCGATATCCACTCCAGTATCAACCGCATCCTGAACAGCGGAACTGGTATTCGCTGGGATGCTCCCCCCCCCCCCC
>Ga0209679_1000283_pt1 | contig 21167 bp, 24 predicted proteins | sample WorMetHEROISLAND_4_FD_187408 | JGI IMG/M metagenome (GOLD analysis project Ga0209679, IMG submission 187408) | Marine gutless worms symbiont microbial communities from Max Planck institute for Marine Microbiology, Germany - Olavius sp. 2 HERON... ...
CTTCCAGTAAGCGAGCTGAAAACTGTTCCATAAATCCGGCCAACTCCGCTTCTACTGCTTGCTGAATCAGCTGAACTGCCCCTGTTCTCAGTAATTCAGTCAGGCCATCAGTGAGTTCCTGTCGACCTGAAAACGCAACAACGTTATTCTCTTTCTCCATAGCGGTGTATCCCTGTTGGTTGAGTGATTGGTTTGGCGACTACCCATCAACCAGATACACCGCTATTTTTCACATTCTTTAAACACCAGATTCAGTTATAGCTCCTGACCATTTGAGATCACGTTACACTAGCCGTTATGTGTGAACTTCTTGGAATGAGCGCGAACGTTCCCACCGACATCTGCTTCAGTTTCTCGGGGCTCATGAAGCGTGGCGGTGATACCGGTCCCCATCGGGATGGATGGGGGATCGCGTTCTATGAAGGCTCGGGGTGCCGTTCGTTTCACGATCCCAATCCCAGTGCGGATTCTGAGATCGCCCGTCTGGTGCAGCGTTACCCCATCAAGAGCTGCAATGTCATCAGCCATATTCGGCGGGCCAATCGTGGTCGGATTTGCCTTGAGAATACGCATCCGTTCGTTCGCGAACTGTGGGAACGAAACTGGGCGTTCGCACACAACGGCCAGTTGAAGGGAATTAAGCGGCGCGAATTGAGGCACTATCGCCCGGTCGGTACCACCGATAGCGAACACGCCTTTTGTTGGTTGCTGGATCAGGTGCGGGAGCGCTACCCGAAACCACCCAAGCGTCCCACGGCGTTGTGGAAGTTGATCGGTTCGCTGTGCGAGGAGTTGGATGGGATGGGGGTGTTCAACATGCTGCTCAGTGATGCGCAGCACCTCTACGCGTTTTGCGGCACCAAGCTGTCATGGATTACCCGTAAGGCGCCCTTCGGCGAGGCGCGACTCATCGATGCGGAAATGACAGTGGATTTCTGCAAAGAGACGACACGGAACGATGTGGTCTCGGTGATCGCCACACAGCCGCTGACCGACAATGAGGTGTGGCATGTGATGGAGCCACACACGCTGCAAATCTTCCGCGAGGGAGATCCGGTCTATTCGTAAGCCTGAGCGTCAGCTCAGGCGACACACACCGTTGCGGCGGTCTTCAATGCCTCCTGCAAGGTATCGATCTCGCACATCAGCTGTTTGAAGTTGGAAGGCGTAAGCGCCTGTGGTCCGTCGCACAGTGCCTGTGCGGGTTCCGGGTGAACCCCAACCATTATTCCGGCGGCGCCGGTGACGAGTGCGGCTTTGGCGACGGGGCCGATGATTTCGCGGCGTCCTGTAGCGTGGCTGGGGTCGATGATGAGCGGCAGGTGCGTGAGCTGGCGCAGGTAGGGTACGATGCCGAGATCCAGTGTATTGCGAAGTGCGGTCTCGAAGGTGCGGATACCGCGTTCGCAGAGCACTACCTGATCGTTGCCTTCGCTGAGGATGTACTCCGCGGCAGCGAGGAACTCCTCCACGGTGGCGCTCAGTCCTCGTTTTAGCATCACTGGTTTTTTCACCTGCCCGATCTCTTTGAGCAGATCGAAATTCTGCATGTTGCGGGCGCCGATCTGGAGAAAGTCGGCGGTCTCCGCGACACGCTCCAGTTGGTCGATACGCATCACCTCAGTCACGATGGGGAGGCCGGTTTCGGCGCGGGCTTCGGCGAGAATCTCCAGGCCTTCGTAGCCCATCCCCTGAAAGGTATGCGGCCCGGTCCGCGGTTTGAATACACCGCCGCGCAACACGCGGCCGCCGGCGGCTTTCACCGCGCGTGCCGCCTCGAGCACCTGCTCGCGATTCTCTACGGCGCAGGGGCCGGCGATCATGACCGGCGGTTCGGACCAACCGAATTTCACCTCTTCTCCGACGCTGACCACCGTGTCTTCCGGATGGAAGTCGCGGCTGACCAATTTATAGGGTTTGGAGACGTGGATTAGATCGAGGATGCCGGGCAGATCGCGAAACGGCTCTTCGTCCACGTAGCCTTGGTTTCCCAAGACACCGATGGCGACCCGGTTCTCTCCGGGGATAGGTTGAGGTGTGTAACCCAGCTCGCGGATGCGGTCGTTTACCGCTTCGACCTGCTCGGGGGTGGCGAGGTGATCCATGACAATCAACATACGTTCGACCCTTGTGTACAGCTCACTCGAAGGGGCGAATGATACAGCGCCTGACCGGGCCAAAGCCACAATCTTGGAGTCTCTCGATCGAAGCGCCGTCGCGATCGGCGAGATAGTCCTCTGTGCGGGTTGGGAGAAATCGTTAGGATAGTATGGCCGTTATTGCGAGAGGCGCTAGAGAGATGCCCAGACCCGCCACGCCCGCGGTTACCGCAGACACGCTCATCGAGTTGGTGGACCGACCCGGTCGCCCGTTGGTACTGATTAAACGGCTCCATCCGCCACCCGGGTGGGCGCTACCCGGTGGATTCGTCGATGTGGGGGAGAGCGTCGAGCAGGCAGCGGTTCGCGAGGCGCGTGAGGAGACGGGACTCGATGTGACCCTAAAGACGCTGCTGGGCCTCTATTCCAACCCCGCGCGCGATCCAAGGGGCCACACTGCGACGGCGGTCTATATTGCCGAGGCGGAGGGTAATCCGGTGGCGGGCGATGACGCGGGTAGGGTGGCCGTCTACGCTATTGACGCTTTGCCCAGCCCCCTGGCGTTTGATCACGAGAAAATTTTGGCCGATTATCGGCATTACCTCGAAACCGGTTCGCTACCCAAGCCCGCGGTATAGACTAGAAGTGTAATCTACCGGCGGCTTGACTTCGAACGTGCGACAGGCAAACTAGGCCGCCCCTTCCAGCGTGAATACAGCGAATAGCACACATGGCCAATAAACGCAGTGTCTTCAAAATCATCTTCTTCAATCAGGGGAAGGTGTACGAGGTATATGCGACGGGTGTAACGCAATCCAGCATGTATGGTTTCGTGGAGGTCGAAGGGTTGCTGTTCGGCGAGAAATCTGCGGTATTGGTCGATCCGGCAGAAGAGCGTTTGAAGAACGAATTCGAAGGCGTGCGCTGTACCTATATTCCCATGCATGCGGTGGTGCGTATCGACGAAGTGGAGAAGGAGGGTGTGGCGCGGATCACCGATGTCAAAGATCTAGGGGGGGAATGTGGCGCCTTTTCCGATGCCCGGCTTCTCTAATTCCGGAGACGATAAGAGTTAATCGACCGCTGGGAATGGAGACTCGGCGTTAATACTCGTCGGTTAACTCTTCGATTCGGTCGACCAGATGCACCACCAGTTTCAAAAAGTCCGCTTCGGTAATGATTCCAATCAACGTCTCGCCGGCCACGACGGGGAGACCGCCGATCTTGCGCTCCAACATCAGTTCAGCGGCATCGCGTAAGTTGGTTTTGGCATCGATGGCCGTGACGTCGGTTTGCATCACTTCGCGTATCGGTACGCTGACGTCGAGTGCCTCCTGCTCTTCAGCGTCGGGATCGGCCAGGGAGGAGACGGTGATGGCGAGGACATCACGTTGGCTGAGAATCCCTAAAAAACGCTTCTCTTCATCGACAATGGGGATGTGGCGAATACGGTGTTCGGCCATCGCCAGTTTTGCGGTACGCAGTGAATCGGTGGCGCTCAGCGTGTAGAGATTGGTGGTCATCAGGTCGTTGACGTGGATCACTAAATTACTCTCCCCAGGTTCTCTTTTTCTCGACCAACGGCATTATACCCCCATACCGAAAATGGCGTGGGATTCTAACGCGTCAACGCGATTTGCCTCCTTAACGGGTGTGGCCAGCGGTGGAAGAAAGTGGTGGGGACAGCGTTGCTCAGCGTTCGATCAAGGCGTGGGCGGATTGAAGGCGCGCGGCAATCAGTGTGGCGTAAGCTTGTACCGGCGTGTCGAAGGCGTGGCCACCCGCAGTAACCAGTTGCTCCGAAAGCTGGCCCGAGCGCGCCAGCGAAGCCCGGATTTGCGTGGCCTGATTCAATCTGGCGTTGAGTTCCGCATCTCCCTGTGGCGGGTAGTTCAGCCGAATCAGCGGCCGGTAAGCGGGTTCGGCAAGCCCGCGACTCTCCCGCCGGTCGGGTTTTTTACGTGCGAGTTGCCGTTGGGCGTCTTCGGCGGGATAGCGTTTCTCGGCGGCTTCGCGCTCGTGTTCGTTGCCGCGGTCCTGAAGTGTGTCGGGTACGCGCCGGGGCGCTGCAATCTCGAAAACCGACGGCGCCTCGCGACCACCGCTGAAGTAGGGCGGGATCTTGAGATAGCTGTTGAGCGAGTTGCTGTCGGTTACGATCATAGTGTCAGGCCCCTATAAAGGGAGCCACTCAAGCGTACAGATCAACCCGTGGGGTTGAGTCGCCGGTCTCTTCAGTTGATTGGATATCTTGTCCGGAGGGGTGGTTCCCGCCGGATGCCTCCTCTGTGGCGACATTGTCGCTCGAAATGGCCTCTTGTAACAACTCCGCGCGGGCCTCGCGGGCCATCTGAGTGGCCTGTTGGGCGATAGCGCGGTCCTGGGCGGAGGGCTGTGCGGGTGCGTGCGCTGCTCGGCGGATGATCTCCGCCTTGCGCAAGGTGGCTTCGGGGTTGCCCGGAATGGGTGAAAGATCAACTTTCACTTCGCCCCCAACCGCATAGAGTACGCTGCTGGGTCCGCGCTGATAGGTGAATGTCGCTTGCGAGGTGTAGGGGCCACCAGCGGCCAAGTGCGCGGCTTCGTGTGCGCGGACTTCGCGGTCGCGGGTGGCCAACTCGCGAATCTCTTTGGCTTCCTGCACCTCCTCTGCGCGGTTGGGATTTTTGGCAGAATCCGCCTCGCGGTGGGTATCGATTCCGCTGGAGCCCTCTTCCGAATCGACACTCCGATCGGGAGAATGCGTGGGCGAATGAGTGTGCCGGCGGGGTTCCGCGGAGACGGGGAGAGGCGTAGCGAGTGAGTTAGTGATCATTCATGTCACCTCCATGGCGACCTGAACAGAGCCTAGATATCGAGCAAGCTGGAGAGCGCCTCGTCGGTGTGGCGAATCACAGCTGCTGAGGCTTCCACTTGGCTGCGGGCAGTGGTGAGGGCGACAAGTGCCTCCATCACGCCGGGCTCCAGAACGTTCTGGTTATCCGTGATGGCGCTGGCGATGGTCGCCGCATCGCGTTCCATAGCGCTCATGCCGCGCTGGATGCCGGTTACCGCATGGTTCAGGATGGGATCGACTGCCATGGTAAGGCCTCCTGACAATGCTCTGTCGATGTCTGGAGTATATCACCAGGGTACTGATTACCTTAGGAATTTGGTCACGAAACGGGGGCAGGGCCACCGAACGGCACCTGTCCCCCGATGAGCGGTGATTCAGCCCGTCATGTTCAGCCCGCTGCGTTCAGTGCCTGATCGATGTCGGCCAGGATATCGTTGATGTGCTCGATACCGATGGAGAGCCGCACCATGTCCTCGCTAACCCCCGCTTTTTCCAGCTCTTCGGGGTTGAGCTGGCGGTGGGTCGTGGTGGCCGGGTGGCAGGCCAGGGATTCACAGTCGCCGATGTTGACCAGGCGGGTAACCAACTGCAATGCATCCTGGAAGCGCGCGCCGGCTTCGCGGCCGCCCTTGACGCCGAAAGTGAGGATGCCCGAGGCGTTGCCCTGGAGGTACTTCTGGGTCAGCGCGTGGTCGGAGTGATCGGGAAGACCGGCGTAGTTGACCCAATTGACTTTCGGGTGCTCCTGTAGGAATTGGGCGACCTGCAGCGAGTTGGCGCAGATACGCTCCATTCGCAACGGCACGGTTTCGATGCCCTGCAGCAACAGGAAGGCGTTGAAGGGGCTGATGGCTGCGCCCATATTGCGCAGCGGTACTACCCGGGCACGGCCGATGAAAGCAGCCGGGCCGAGCGCTTCAGTGTAGACCACCCCATGGTAGGAGACGTCGGGTTCGTTGAGCCGGCGGAATCGCTCTTTGTGTTCGGCCTAGGGAAACTTTCCGGAATCGACGATGATGCCACCGATGGAGTTGCCGTGCCCACCCATGTATTTGGTGAGCGAGTGGATCACGATGTCGGCGCCATGATCGAACGGACGACGGAGAAAGGGCGTCGGAACGGTGTTGTCGACCACCAGCGGTACGCCGTGGCGGTGGGCGATTTCAGCCAGTTTCTCGAAATCGGTGACGTTACCCAGCGGATTGCCCACCGATTCGCAGTAGATGGCTTTGGTTCGATCGTCGATGAGCTCGGCGAAACTGTCGGGATCCCGATAGTCGGCGAAACGCACTTCGATGCCTTGTTGGGGGAAGGTGTGGGCAAACAAGTTGTAGGTGCCACCGTAGAGGGTCGCGGCCGAGACGATGTTGTCTCCCGCTTCGGCGATGATCTGGATGGTGTAGGTAATGGCGGCCTGCCCCGATGCCAGGGCGAGACCGGCGATGCCGCCCTCCATTTCCGCGACCCGTTTCTCCAACACATCCTGGGTGGGGTTCATGATGCGGGTGTAGATATTGCCCTCTACCTTGAGGTCGAACAGATCGGCGCCATGCTGGGTATCGTCGAACGCGTAGGAGACGGTCTGATACACGGGAACGGCGACCGATTTGGTGGTCGGATCGGGTTGAAAACCGCCGTGGACGGCGATGGTTTCGATCTTCATTGCTAACTCCCTGAAATAGTTGATTTTCTTGTGGATTAACCAATCAGCGATGATGCTGATAGACCCGCTGCTGCAAGAATACCCCTGTTCCGCCTGCCGACAAAGCGTCCCGCGAAGTACCTCGCAATGCATATTTTCGTGACATAGAGCACTTCATATGCTTCGGTATCTCGGTTTATGATTCTAGGTTCGCGGTGCGTATTTATACGTATCGCCTGATAAGAAGGGGATGTCATGGAGCCCAGTAGTACGACCTCCGCAAATGTAACACTGGATATGACGGGTGCGGTCTGTCCCGGTCCACTTTCGGCAGCAAAGAAAATGGTTGAGGAGTTGGATGATGGTGCCGTTCTGCGCCTGATTTCCGACTGTCCAGGCACAGGGGACGATTTGCGCGCTTGGGCGCGTCACACCAACAATCAGCTTTTGAACGTCGAGGCGTTGGGTGACAGTCGAAATGGCTACCTGATACAAAAGGGCGATCCATGGCCCTCCAATGTGGTTTTGGATATGCGCGGTACGCGCTGCCCAGGTCCCATCATCGAAGCGGGACGACTGCTCGATGGTATGGGTGACAACGAAATACTAAAACTAATCAGCAACTGCAGAGGGATACCGAGCGATATAGAGAGCTGGACGCAGAAAACCAGCCATGAGTTGCTCGGCCAGGTAGAGGATGCAGACGGGACCTATCAGTTCTTTATCCGCAAATAGCGCCGCGGAGCGTTCCGATGCCGAATCGCTGTTACTGACAGCGGAGCGGACTTACGATCACTCACGCAAGGCTGGCAACCAGGGCGATCTCGCCAAGCATGCGCTGCTGTTGGCGGCTGCCTCTTATATCGTTTATCGCAACAATCCCGCTCCGTTCATTTACGCCGAGAGCCATGCGGGGCACGCCATCCATTCAATGGAGCCTGAGGGCTCCTGGCAGGCGGGTGTAGGCGCTTTCGGTAAACGACTCTCCAAGGTCAAGAACGCCGAAACCCGTTGGTCGGCATTGCATCCCTATTCCGCCACGGCGTTCGATCAGCCACCCCATGTGGGATTGACCTACCCCAGTTCTCACGCCTTGATCTACCGCATGGTGAAGAAGGCGGGATTGCGCTCACAGCTCCATCTATGGGATATCAATTCGCGGGTCTGTGCCGATCTACGGCTTCGTTATCGCCAGGATGCCAGTGTGAGGGTCGAGCAAGGGGACGGGTTTCGTGGTATCGCCCGCATGCCGTATGCCGATCTGACGCTGATCGATCCGCCCGAATTGGACCCGCGTCTGGTCGCGCAGGCGATTGCCGGTTTGAGCGTGCGTAGCGGAAGATTCTTGTGTTGGATACCGCGCCTCGGCACCAAAGAGGGCGAGGAGGATCCGGTGACTCGTGAGTTTCTCGAGCTGGTGGCCGAAGACTATTTTGTCGGCACCGCTCAGTGGCACAACTGGAAACCGGGCCTGTGCGGTTGCGCTGTCGTCGCTAGTGTTGATCTGGAAGTGCCTCTCTCGGCGACGCTCACTGAGTTGCTTTGGGCTATGGGCTGGCGGCCCTGACTAATCCTCGGTTTCTCTTACGCTAGTTCTCCCCTTACGATCGCACCTGGTCTCACCACGCTAGGCTTGTTACATTGGCGAGCTCTTCAACTTCGCGCTTGAAACTCAAGTGAAACGCCGGACATCTCCCGTTACCCATCACTCGCATTCAACAAGATCAGTAGACGATTCGCAGGTGCGCGAGGAGTGTTTCGCGAAGGATCGAACCGATCTGATGAAGCTGCTGCGGGTGATTCAACAGCGGCAAAAAGAAGGTAGGCCTGTCGACCGCTTAGCAAAAAAACTCGCTACGGCATTCGAGTCGTCAAAGCGGCGGGTAGAACGGCGAGTCGCCGCGTTGCCTTCACCTCAATACCCCGATGATCTGCCCATCAGCCAGCGACGCGATGAGATAGCCGCTGCCATAAAAGAGCATCAGGTGGTGGTCATCTGCGGCGAAACAGGGTCGGGTAAAACCACGCAACTGCCCAAGATTTGTCTCTCTTTGGGGCGTGGCACGCGGGGACTCATCGGCCACACACAACCCCGGCGCATCGCTGCGCGCAATGTATCGATGCGCTTGGCCGAAGAGTTGCAGTGCGAGTTGGGTACGCAGGTGGGTTACAAGGTGAGATTTACCGATCGCACCCGTCGCGATAGCTATCTGAAAGTGATGACGGACGGCATTCTCCTCGCCGAAACGCAGGGCGATCCGCTGTTGTTGGAATACGATACGCTGATTATCGACGAAGCCCGCGAGCGCAGTCTCAATATCGATTTTCTGCTGGGCTATCTGAAGCGACTTCTCCCCGAACGGCCGGACCTTAAGGTGATTATCACCTCGGCCACCATCGATCCGGAGCGCTTTTCGCGCCATTTTGGTCGCGCACCGATCCTTACCATTTCCGGTCGTACCTACCCCGTCGAGGTTCGATATCGACCGCTAAGCGGAGACGATGAAGAGGAGCGCGACCGCGACCTGACGCAAGCGATATTGGATGCGGTCGACGAAGTATCGCGTATCGATCGTTTTGGCGATGTTTTGATTTTCCTTCCCGGTGAACGCGAAATCCGCGACTGCGCCGAAGCGTTGCGAAAGCATCACCCACCAGGTATCGAGATCTTACCGCTGTACGCGCGCCTCTCCGCGACAGAACAACAAAGGGCGTTCCGACCCCATAAAAAGCAGCGCATCGTTCTGGCAACCAATGTTGCGGAGACATCATTGACCGTTCCCGGTATTCGATTCGTGATCGATCCGGGATTGGCGCGTATCAGTCATTATAGTTATCGCACCAAGGTTCAGCGCCTGCCTATCGAACCTGTGTCTCAAGCCTCGGCCAATCAGCGAGCGGGTCGGTGTGGGCGGGTCAGTGCCGGGGTCTGCATTCGACTCTATTCCGAAGATGACTTTGCGAATCGAGCCGAGTTCACCGAACCGGAGATCCTGCGTACCAACCTGGCCGCCGTACTGTTGCAGATGAAGCACCTGCGGTTGGGCGATATCGATAAGTTTCCTTTTGTGGAACCGCCGGACGAACGATTTGCGCGCGACGGCATCAGGTTGTTGGAGGAGTTGGGCGCGGTTACGGAAACCGGGGGGCTGACTGAGATTGGTCGAAAACTGGCGCACCTGCCTGTCGATCCGCGCATCGGTCGAATGCTACTGAGTGCCGAAACCGAACGGTGCCTGGAGGAGGTTTTGGTCATTGCGGCGGTGTTGAGCCTTCGAGATCCTCGGGAACGACCGTTGGAGCATCAACAAGCGGCCGATGAAAGTCATGAGGCGTTTCGAGACAAACGCTCGGATTTTCTCTCGTTTCTCAATTTGTGGCGTTGGTACGAAGAACAGCGTAAACACCTCAGTCACAATAAGCTTCGCAAGTTGCTGAAGAGTCGCTTTATATCGTATCTGCGCATGCGCGAATGGCGGGAGATCCATCAGCAGCTGCATCACTTGGTAAGCGATCTCGGGATGAAGGCGAATACCGTCGCAGCGGATTACGATGAGATCCATCGCGCGTTGCTCAGCGGTTTGTTAGGAAATATCGCGCTTAAGGATGAAAAGAACGACTACCTGGGTGCGCGGGGTAACAAGCTGACGATTTGGCCGGGTTCTGCGCTGTTTAACAGAGGGACGAAGTGGGTAGTTGCCGCGGAGTTGGTTGAGACATCGCGCTTGTACGCGCGTACGCTAGCCGCTATTCAACCCGCTTGGGTGGAGCAGTTTGCCGGATCGCGGCTCAAACGGAAATAGTTCGAACCGCATTGGGAAAAACGCCCGGCTCAAGTTATCGCGTACGAACAGGTGAGTCTGTACGGACTGGTGCTTGCCGCGCGACGTAAGGTTAATTACGGTCCACACGACGCAGTGCTCTCCCGGGAATTGTTTATTCGTGCCGCTTTGGTGCGGGGCGAGTATAAAACGCAAGCGCGATTCCATTCGCAGAATCAACAACTGATCGCCGAAGTGGAAGAGGTCGAGCATCGTCAACGGCGTAGGGATCTATTGGTCGATGAGCAGGATATGTACGCGTTTTTCGACGAACGGATTCCCAGTGGAATCTACAGCGGTAAGCGTTTTGAAAAGTGGTATCGCACGGTTGAGGGAGAGAACCCCGAGCTTCTTCTGCTGACCAAAGAGCGATTGATGCGGCGCCCGGAGAACGCGAGCGAAAGCGATTACCCGGAGTGGTTGGAGCTCGGGGGAGGACTGCGACTACCGCTGCGCTATCACTTCGATCCCGGTCATCGCTGCGATGGCGTCACGCTGACGGTGCCGGTTGCGGCGCTCAATCAACTGGACGACGCCCGGCTCGAGTGGGTAGTTCCAGGGTTGCTGCATGACAAAGTTACCGCACTGATCAAGTCGCTTCCCAAGGCGTTGCGTCATCACTTTGTTCCCGCCCCCGATTTTGCGGCAGCCTGCCTGGAGACGATAGCTCCGAGCGATGGAGCGTTGTTGCCTGCTCTTGGCAGACAATTGCAGCGAATGACGGGGATCGAAGTAGCGTCTGATGCGTGAGATCTCTCGAAACTACCGGAATACCTTCGCATCAACGTTAGTGCTGTGGATGTCGAAGGCCATGAACTCGCGCATGACCGGGATTTGGCCGCCCTACGCGGCAAGCTTAGTGATTATACCCATGCGCAGTTTGAGCAACTTCCACGATCGAACTTGGAGCGTGAGGGAATCACCCAGTGGGATTTCGGTGATCTGCCCGAACAGGTGGAGGTGGAAAGCGGTGGTGCACGATTACGGGGTTATCCCGCGCTTGATGACCGTGGCGACGCTGTTGCCATTCGGTTATTTGATACGCAATCTAAAGCTCAATGCGCGCACCGTGCGGGAGTGCGTCGGTTGATTCTCCTCTCTTTGCCCAAACAGGCGCGCTACCTACGCAAGAATCTACCCGGTTTTACCACTATGGCGCTGCACTACAGTGGTGTGGGAGATGCTGAACAACTGCGGGAGGATCTTACGCGCGCCATCGTCGATACCGCTTTCTTGTCCGGGGAAGAACCGATTAACGCGCAACGCCGATTTCGGGAAATCGTCGAATCCGGTCGCGTAAAACTGATGCCTATCGCCACGGAACTGTGCGGGGTAGTGGGAGAATCGCTGAGCAGCTATCACCGTATCAGAAAAACGTTGAAGGGAGCGCTCTCTCCGCAGCGGTTGGCTACCGCGCAGGAGATAGAGGAGCAACTCGAACGGTTAATCTATCCTGGATTTGTCAGTCACGTCGCCCCCGCGTGGCTGCAACACTACCCTCGGTATCTTGGGGCGATTGAACAGCGCTGGAAAAAGCTCGATGGTCATGTGGCGCGCGATCGCAGAAAGGCTGCGGAGATTTCACTATGGTGGACAAGGTACCAGCAGCTCGAGCAGAAGTGGCGGAAGCGGGAGGTCGTCGATCCTGAAGTGGCGCAGCTTCGATGGATGATCGAAGAGTTTCGTGTCTCACTGTTTGCACAAGAGCTGGGAACCTCGATCCCTGTCTCGGCAGCGCGTCTCGAAAAGCAGTGGCAGCGCGCCAACCGATGATGTGCCTGTCAGTGCGGGCGTTCGATACCTACCAGGGTGGTGCTTAAGTCTTCCGGCACTTCGTCTTTTTCCAACTGTTCGATGATGGCATCCTGCTGGAAGAGTGGCTTGGGTCGATCGAGGGCGATGCCTTGCGCGTAATCGACACCGATCCGACGGAGGATCTCCAGCGATTCAATCTCCTCGACCATCTCCGCGATGGTGCGAATCCCAAGGGCGTGCCCCGTCCGGTTGATAGACTCGATAATGGTTTGGTCGACCGCGTCACGCGAAAGATCGCGCACGAAGCCACCGTCGATTTTCAGATAATCGACCGGTAAGTTCTTGAGATAGTTGAACGAGGACATTCCGCTGCCGAAATCGTCCAGTGCCAGGCGACAGCCCATGTTGCGAATTTCACGCACGAAGGCGCGCGCCCGCTCCAGCGAGGCCATGACAGCGGTTTCGGTGATTTCGAAGCAGATGGATTCCGGTGGTACGCCGTACTCGCTAAACTGATCGCGAATGAAGTGTACAAACAGCTCGTCGTTGATACTGGCGGCCGACAGGTTGACGGCGATGGTTCCCAACTCGGGTGGATTCGATTCTCCCGATTCCTCTTCCTCGTCGTCATCGCGGATGTAGTCCGCGAGGCTGGCAAAGAGATTAGATATCACCCATCTGTCCACTTTGGGCATGAGATCATAACGTTCCGCGGGAGGAATGAACGTACCTGGCGGGATAAGCGTTCCATCGTTTTCGGCGATACGGATGAGAATCTCGCGATGGGGCGGTTCGTCGTGCCCGTTGCGCAGTGGATGGATGCTTTGCGCGAATAGAACAAACCGATCTTGTTGAAGCGCTTTGTTGACGCCGGCCACCCAATGCATTTCTCTATGCCGCTTAGCGAGTTCTTCATTGCTAGGGTGGTAGATTTCGACGCGGTTTCTACCCAGATCCTTGGCGGCGCTCAGTAGACCGGCGATAGTGTCGCTCTCGAAGGTAATCGGTACCAAGCCGACGCTGGCACCCACCGAGAAGGACTTACCGTGCCAGCTGAAGTTGAAATCATCGATAACGCGCCGCATGTTTTCAGCCACCTGCTGGGCTTTCTTAAGCGGACATCCCTGGAGTAAGAGCCCAAACTCGTCGCCACCCAAACGCGCCAGCGTGTCGTCTTCCCGGACGTTTTCACGCAGCACGGCAGAGAGTTCTCGCAGCAGCGAATCGCCTGCCATATGCCCGCAGATGTCATTGACGACTTTGAACTGATCCAGGTCGATGTAGGCAAGTGCGTGGTCCATCCGATCTTTTCGGGCACTGTCCAGGGCCACTTCGAGTCGGCGTTCGAACTCGCGTCGATTGACCAATCCGGTTAGTGGGTCGTGCGATGCATGGTAACGCAGTTCGTCAGCCATTTTTTGGGCTTGAGAGATATCGTGTAACACGGTCACCGTGCCAGTAGGATTACCCTGACTGTCGCGTAGCAGCGTGGTTGCCTCCTCCACAACCAACCGTCGGCCGTCAGGTCTCACCAGGATATAGCGGGACCGTTCCATGCTGCTGCTCTCCCGGAAGCCCGGATCGAGGGGCTTGGCGCTGGATTCGTCGCGGGGATCTTCCAGTAGGTGACAGACCCGGGTGAGCGTCTGCCCCTCCGCCTCTTCCAGGCTCCAGCCCAGCATGCGTTCTGCGACCGGGTTGAGGTAATCCACGTGTCCATCGCTATCGGTGGTGATAACGGCATCTGCGATCGAGTTGAGGGTGATCTGTACCCGCTCCTTCTCGGAGTGGAGAGCAACTTCAGCTTTCTCGCGGGCTTTAATATCGCGCTTCAGCAACTCCACCGCTTCACGGAGTCGTTTGGTGCGCTCGCTGACCTTCTTCTCCAGATCGAGTCGTGTGAGTTCGAGCGCCTGGGAGTTTTTCGTACTGGTCTCGGCGAGTCGGCGGTCGGCGGTGGACATGCCAAGTGCCACCGCGAGGACCAGGAGCGTGATACACGCGACGATGGTGGCCACCGAGAGGTGATCCAGTCCCATCGGCACAATGGCTGATGTAATCGGCGTAGCGTCAAAAGTGGCGGCAGCCATGCCGGTGTAGTGCATGCCGCTTATGGCCAATCCCATCAGCAGGGCCCCACCGACACTTTCACGATCCACTTGGAGCGGAGGTTTGTTTTTAAGCTTACATGTCAACCACAGCGCGGCGGAAGAGACTCCAATCGCAATCAAGACCGACAGGGTTATCAGCGTTGGATCGTAGGTAATCGTGGCGGGCATGCGCATACCGGCCATACCGATGTAGTGCATGGACGCTACGCCTGCCCCAAGGAACAGTCCTCACGAGACGAAACGTTGGTTTCCGTCGCCGGAGTGCGCGACTAACGTAAGGCCTACCGCCGCACCGACGACGGCGGGTACCGCCGAAAACAGCGTGAGGGAGATGTCGTAAGCCATCGGAATCGGCAAGTGATACGCCAGCATGCCGACAAAGTGCATGGACCAGATACCGGCGCCCATGGTGAGCGAACTGCCCAACAGCCGCAGACGACGTGCAGAACCCTGAGCGTGATGAACACGCTCCATAAGTCGTAATGCGGTGTAGGATACGAAGGCGGCAATGATTACCGACAGCGCGACCAGCCGCAGATCATAGGATCCTTCCAGACTCATACCACGCCTTTGAACCAGCAGCTGGCGCCACGAGGGTCTAGCGCCCCTTAATAAATATCAAGTTTCTTATAATGACCCATTAAGTTAACTTGAGTGAATGCAGATGGCAATCCTTATCATTGGGTAGATTTTAAATGATCCAGGTGCAAAATGTGCGCTTCATCACACTTTTGAGTCAATTTCATGTATTACCCCTTACCTATTGAATACGACGAACCTTTGTTTCGCCCTCCCAGTGAGGCTAATTCGTTGATTATCCAGGCAACCATCGGTTGTTCCTGGAACCGATGCAGCTTTTGCGAGATGTACACCAGTAAGCGATTTCGCCCGCGACGTGAAGACGAGCTGATGGATGAAATCAAGTTGCTGGGTGAGGCGGTGGGAGATGTGCGACGCGTGTTTTTGGCCGACGGGGACGCGATGGCGCTTTCCACACGTCGTCTATTGCGCATATTAGAGCAGATCAATAGCCATATAGGGGGCGTTCAACGCGTGTCATGTTACGCGCTGCCGCGCCAGTTGCATAGCAAATCACAACACGAGCTACGCGAGTTGCGCGATGCGGGTTTGACCTTGGCTTACGTCGGGGTGGAATCCGGTGACGATGAAGTGCTACGGCGTGTTGATAAGGGCGAAACGCAAGCGAGTAGCATTGCAGGATTACAACATGCCCATGAAGCGGGAATCGACACGTCGGTGATGATTCTCAATGGCTTGGGAGGTGTGAAGTACTCAGAGCAGCACGCACTCCATTCCGCGCAAGTTCTCAACGCCACACATCCCAGATATGCAGCTGTGCTCGTGGTGATGTTTCCAAAAGGTGAGCAGCGTTTCGTGAACGAATTTGGCGAGGGGTACGAGGCGCCCGATCTACACCAATCCCTGTTAGAGATGCAAAACTTTATCGGTGCTACCGAACTGAACACCACCCTATTTCGTAGCGATCACGCCTCCAATTTTCTAGTGCTTAAGGGGGTTCTAGGTCGCGACAAAGAAAAACTGCTGAACAAAATCGGGCAAGCACTGAGCGATGAGAGTGTGTTACGGCCTCGTCCCTTTCGTGGGTTGTGATCGGAAAGCGTTATCAGCGTTTCGCCACACAATAATTTTCTAACCTAAGGTCAGCCGATTCGCGCGACCACCGTATCCCACAGCGACTGGTAAGCAGCCGCTGCCCGCGACCGGCGCGCGAATACCGCGACTGGTGCGCGTATCTCTCCCATGCGTTCCACCTCCGCGCAATAGGGGATCTCGACGGGAGGTATAGTCGGGTAACGCTTCGGCAGTACCTCTACGATGTGGCGATGGATTTTCTTACGTCGGTCAACCATGGAGAAAAAGGGAACGAGCTGTAGTTTTTTGAAGCCCTTTTTCTTACGAAACTCCAATACCTGCGTCAGACTTCGTAGCGACAACGGAGTTGGAACTAGCGGAACGATGAGCGCGTCCGACGCTGAGAACACCGCTTCCGTCACCAAAGAGAGCGTGGGTGCGCAATCGAGAATTACGTACTCGTAGTCATCGCTCAGCACCGCTAATAGCTTCGCCAAACGGCGCGTCGATTTCCTCTGATCGTCGAGAATCAAATCCATGTTGCGGTAGGAAAGGTCGGCTGGCAGCAGATCAAGACCGCGAAAGTCGGTAGCTTTGATTCTCTCCGTGAGATCGGTCTTTCCGCTTAGCAATTTCTTACCACCACCCTTGACGCGAGATTTGACGCGAAAATAAAAGCTTGCTGCTCCCTGCGGATCCAGATCCCACACCAGTGTGCGAGCGCCGGTAAAGGTACTCTGGTAGGCAAGGTTAACGGCAGCGGTGGTTTTTCCGACACCTCCCTTTATGTTGTAACAGGCGAGAACTTTCATGACGGGTGCTTGCCGGAGGCTGAGTGTGTGGAGCGGAAGAGCTTTTTGAATAGTCGCTGGTTTTCGGTGCTCGCGAACCGATGGAATCGTTCCGCAAAATGACCTCGCGTTTCGCCTTGAAGCACATGGAGACGCTCAACCAACACACCCATCGCAATCAGCGTGGCCGCCGGAGTCGCGCCTTCTTCCACCATCCGCTCGGCGCAGTGGCGTAGCGTCTCCTGCTGGACCTCGAGATCCTGGAAAGTGCCCAGTACATCCTGAAGCTCTTTTAGCTTTTTAATTGCTTTACCAATAGGTTTGGCGTTGTATAGGCTGCGAAAAAACTCCATCAGGTAGCGGAGTTTCTTACACGTCTTGCGCAGATCGTGTAGTGCCTGAGCTGGAGTGCCGTCATCGATGGCGGCGCCTTGTTTCATCGTCTTTTTGTAGACTTTCCATATTCGCTCGCTGGCGACTTCACCGATAGGTCGCTTAGCGTTGGCGATCTTCGTTCTGTTGGGTACCGGCGAACCGAGGAATTTTTGCCAATCGTCGCAGAGTCTCTGGTGTCGCTTGGAGTCTAAACAGCGCACCAACTGCCGGTGGGCTGAGGCTTGATGGGAGACCAAAAACGCTTTGAGCGGGGCAAGATCACCGCGTAACTCGGGCGGGAGTTCAGCCTCATACTCCGGATAGGTGAGGTAATAGACGTCCAAGTCCCGCAACGGTGTAGTGGCCGCTCCCAACCAGGCGAACTCTTTGGAAAAACGCTGGGTGATGGGTTGCGGTAATACCTGCTTCACCTGACTGAGCGCTGAGCGGGTTCGACGAACGGAGACCCGGTAGTCGTGGAGATACTCGCTGTCGATGGCTGCGCGTATACCCGGTTCGTTACGCTTCATCGTGTCGAAAACGGATTTCAGGATCTCCCGCAACGCTGTATCCGATCGGGTATGGGGATTTAGAGCCAGGCGAAGTTTGCTGCTATTGGCGGGGGGATCGGTATTCGTTGCAGATAGGGCTTCTCGATAAGTGCTGAGTGGGGCGGTTTGCAACTGTCCGTGACTGGCCAACAGCTGAGATAGCCGCTTGCTTGCTTTGCTGTATCCCCGTAGCGGCTCGACAACGATTCTACTCGAAAGCGCTTTGCCGTGATCGCTTCCACCGTGAATCTTGACGCTTTGGTAGTTGACGCGGGCAACCGTTTTTTCGTCCTTGTTAAGGAGCGCTATTACGGTCCTTTCGCAGCGTAGCGTCAGCAGGGGTAGCAATGCGCGTACATCGATAGTTTTCGCAATGGTGTTTCGCAATGGCGATGGAGGAAGCTCCCACGCAAATCGAGGTAACGCTTCGCCAACATACGTGAGTTGCCTGGTCGTAGAGGCGCTTTGGAGCGTTAATCGATGGTCGTTGGCCTGTTTTTCGGCGGCCAGTTCGAGCCCGGCCTGTTGCAGGAGACCATCGAAGCTGTCGAGGTAGACCACGCGAATGAGCTGCTTCGACTCGATCCGGCACGTTCCCAGTGTCTTGATGAGATCGATGACAGTCGTGGCGGAGTAACTTGGCGGTGCGGCAATTTCGCTCAATGTCGATCTCGTTCTTATTGGTATCAGGTGTACAACCCCCCAAATACTATATTACAAACAGCGCGCAGAATTATGACAATTCCAATAACTCTGAGAATCCGATACGCGACGCCATGTAATCCCACATGGCATCGATCTCACTATTCAAACTGTGATCGGAGGGGAAAAGAACGAGCTCCGCTACGGCATTGCCGCGCAGGTAGTCGATGCTGGTGGAGTAGGGTACGGTATCGTCGTACAGTCCGTGGAAGGTCTGGGTGGGCACCTCCCTGTCCAAAGGAACCTGTTCGTACTTTTGCGCATCCTTAACGATTCCGTAGTGGAGGGGGTGGAGGCCGCCATACTGGAAGTGCTCGATCTCCATCCATCCTGATTCTCGCCACGTTCGGTGCGCGTCTTGACCGATCAGATCGATAAAACGATTGAGGAACCGGAACGCCGGCGCTATGAGAATCGTTCGTTCGACAAGCGGCAACTCCTGGGCGAGGAGTGCGGCGATGTATCCTCCCATGCTCGAACCTATAAGCGTTACCGGCTCATCTGATGATCCCATCGTCTGTTTCGCAATGTCGATCTGCGAACTCAGTGTGAGGTGCGAGAAGTCGCCGCCGTTCAGGTCTGGAGTAATCAGTTCGATCCCCAATTTGTCGAACCGCTGACGGAAGTAGTTACCCTTGAAAGTTGTCGGGCCGGAGCAAAATCCGTGGAGGTAGATGAATCGCATGTTCCAGTCTCGATAGGGGGTGCGAAAGGGGTGCGTTTCGGGAGTGAAAAATAGCGGGATATCGGCCGCTAGACAAGGCGATCAAGCTATTTGGGATTTCGAGGAGATGGGCTCGCGCACGGGGGTTTGCGCGAGCATCGATAGTTAGTTGCTGGTTTTGGTTGTCGTATAGGGTGCAAATGCCGAACGGATTAAGGCGTGTGCCCAGCGTTGCTGCCAATGAAACATCTCTTCCTTGGTCAACTCGGCTATCTGCAAGGCGTTGCGGACATCCTGGGTGACCAGATCCTGGCAATCTTCCGCCAGTTTGTGCTGTTCGGTCATGAGCTCTCGCCGACATCCTCGGTGCCTGCCGTGTGCTGCATAAAGCTCAATCCGTTGTTGAACCAGTTCATGGCCGCCGAAAGTTCGCGACTCAAGTAGCTGGTGGTGGCTTGCGAGGTGAGTAAGGTCATGCGCAGCGTGTATTCCCGCGCGGTGTTACTAAGCTCTTCGTACATCGGTTCTACATGGTATTTAGTCATCATTTATCCCCTATCACAGAAGCCCATAGGCGTATTTGGGCTTAAATGTTGCGCCGCAACATAACATATTTTTATCACTCTTGGAAATGATTGAAATCAAGGTTTGGAAAATGGTATGACCATTTATTCGGTAATAATGGGATCGTTCGTCGAAAAAGACGGGGGCCTACGTAAGGCCCCCGAGTGAGTGATGTTTCATTCTCGCTGCTTAGAAGACAAAGCGACTCGACCACTGGACACGGGTCAAATCTCCGCTCGTACCGCTGTAGACATCGCGGTCGGCAACCAGCAGCTCTATGCCGTGGCGGATCGATTTGGAGGGATTCCACATGTAGTTCACGTGCAGACTGCTCGTCCTCTCCGTAATGGATCCGCTGCCGGCAGTGGGTGCGGGATTGTCGGCTGAGGTGAATCCATAGACCACATTCACACGAGCGTTGCCCGAACCTCCTGTCTTGAATTGGGCAGCCGCAAAACCGCCGACGACCTCCAGGGCTTCGATCCGGCTTCCGTTTACCACAACGTCGGGATGGGCACCGAGAGACATATACCTGCCGATGCCTTCTCCACCGTTGATTTGCCACTGGAACCGATGTCCGTTGCCGAAAGGAAGGTTGCCGGCGAACTGCAGGCCAAAACCGGTGTCGCTATCGTCAACCGCAGCCTCTTCGACATTAAAAGAGCGAAACAGGCCTGCGACACTCCACTGTTTAGCATTGTAGCGGACAATGACATCGGGTGCTTGGTCGTCGTCGCACGAGAGCCCGCCGCTGGAACAGCCCGCGATTCCCTGGCGGTTGAAAGTCTCGGGATTCTCGATTCCGAGCTGCCAGGAGTGTCCTGCCTGCATAGGCCATGTAAACCGCAGTTGCGACTGGCGGACGAAGATGTCTCCGGTGGGTCCGCCGAAGTCATTGGTCTCCGGCAGCGAGGGGAGTGCCATGAACAATGACCACGTGCGTCCAAACAGCACTTTCTTGTAAGTCCCATAGGCGTGGCGAACCCGTGCATGGTGGGAGTTGCTCACCAGCTGATTACCATCGTTGGTGTCGAAGTCGAACTCCAAGTGAGTTTTGATCTCGCCGTCACTCGTGGGGGTCGATGTTTTTAACCAGATACGGCTTGCGCGGCTCCAGTGGCTGTAACCAATAACGCACTAGCCACTGCGGTCGCCAAACGATTCACACGTTGTTTGCATCGAGGTGCGACAACTTCTCTGTTGCTACGCTTGTTCATAGACGTGCTCCTTGGGGCTGATGTAGTTGGAGTTATCGGGGGCATACATCCCAACAATGGCGTTGGGTTTTATGCACCATTGATCCCACGCTATGGCAAGGTAATGTTTCGGTCTTATCGGGAAACACCGATAGTGCGGACGCACTAGTCGCTTTCTCCAGGAGCTATAACTGAATCGGGTGTTTAAAGAATGTGAAAAATAGCGGTGTATCTGGTTGATGGGTAGTCGCCAAACCAATCACTCAACCAACAGGGATACACCGCTATGGAGAAAGAGAATAACGTTGTTGCGTTTTCAGGTCGACAGGAACTCACTGATGGCCTGACTGAATTACTGAGAACAGGGGCAGTTCAGCTGATTCAGCAAGCAGTAGAAGCGGAGTTGGCCGGATTTATGGAACAGTTTTCAGCTCGCTTACTGGAAG
>Ga0209679_1000287_pt1 | contig 20730 bp, 27 predicted proteins | sample WorMetHEROISLAND_4_FD_187408 | JGI IMG/M metagenome (GOLD analysis project Ga0209679, IMG submission 187408) | Marine gutless worms symbiont microbial communities from Max Planck institute for Marine Microbiology, Germany - Olavius sp. 2 HERON... ...
CGCTTCTACTGCTTGCTGAATCAGCTGAACTGCCCCTGTTCTCAGTAATTCAGTCAGGCCATCAGTGAGTTCCTGTCGACCCGAAAACGCAACAACGTTATTCTCTTTCTTCATAGCGGTGTATCCCTGTTGGTTGAGTGATTGGTTTGGCGACTACCCATCAACCAGATACACCGCTATTTTTCACATTCTTTAAACACCCGATTCAGTTATAGCTCCCGCCACTGCGCCGCCGTTGATAAGAAAGCTGCTGGCGTTGATAGTCGCTGGATCCATAGGTTCGTTGAACAACACTCGGATTGTGCTGTTGACGCCAAAGGTGGTCGCGTCATCTGCGGGAAAGGTGTGCGTTACGAGAGGCGCCATGGTATCGGTGCAGCCGTTGGGATCGACGACATTGTTGATGACCACCCGTTCGCCAATACCGCCGACTTTGGAGGGTATGGCGAACACGGGTTCGAATATTAATCCGTACTGCTGATTGCTCACCTTTCCAATACCCAGCTGTCCGTTCCGGTTGTACCCCCAGGCCCAGACCGTACCGCTGTTCATATAGCAATCGTCACGGAGCGCGAGGGAGTGACGGTCGCCGGCGTCAATGTGGCTTGCACGTTGGTGATTCCGACCACCGTGACTGGGGTGGTGCGGTCCGTCGTCGTACCATCGCCTAGTTGACCATCTTCGTTTCGGCCCCAGGCTCGAAGGGTGCCGTCGTTCAGCAGCGCCACCGAGTGGTAAGCGCCCGCCGCGATGGCCTGGACGTTGGTGAGTCCGGCGACCTGCACGGGCGTCGTGCGGTCGGTGGTGGTGCCATCGCCCAATTGGTGGGCGACGTTGGAGCCCCAGCCGCGCACCCGTTCATCGGCACCGACGAGTTGTGAGAATTCGCCCCCGGCGCCTATCGCCTGAATATCGATGGTGCCGAGATTGGGGTGCTGGATCGGCCAGAAACGGTTGTCCTGTGAATTGGGATAACCCAGTTGATAGCTCAGATTGCCTCCCCAGCTCCATAGGGTGTTGTCCCGCAGCAGCGCCACGGAGTGAGTGCCGCTAATCTCCCGTTCGCTACCCCCGCTGATGGCGATGGCGGCATCGCCAGGCTCTGCCCTTCGGATCACGGTGATCAGCACCCTTGCGCCGATGATGGGAGCCGTTTCGCCTACCGTAAAGATGGTCATGGTATAGGGGCCGAAGAGGGTCCTCAGGGCGGGTCGTATGGTCCAGATTTCACAGTACCGCGTCCCGATACCCGCACCGCAGGGCGAGGTGTTGATATCGATTCCGGTGACCAACTCGTCCAGATCGATGGCGTAGCTGACAATGGCTTCACTGGCGGGTAGCGTGGGGATATCGACCCGGATTCGAAAGACGTTGCCCTGGTGAACGTCCAGCTCACCATCCCCGGGGAGGGGTCTGCCATCCAGGTCGGTGATGACAATGTCGTAGCTGGTACCGCCGCCGCCCCCGCCACAGCCGGCTATCAATAGAACCAACGCAAATAGAGTCAGATATTTCAACTTATTGTCTCCTAAATGGGGGCGTTTGGTGGTGGCCAACGCTTCCATGTGAGTGATCTCCCAGGGTGTGATCGGGAAAGGCCAACCGCCGCTGGTTGCTCCTCGCTCCTGCTCTAGCGACAATTTCTGTGCGCTTCCTGTCGCTTTTTCACGGAATAATGCGCCAACATATACACGCAGACTGCGGTAAAATCCTGATCAAAACCTCCCGAGAAGCTGACCAAATCAGCCAGAAGTGGATAAAAGCGTGTCAAACAGGGAAATTCGACCGTTTCGGTTGAATGGATGGAACATCTATCCCGCCAGCGGCGAAATCGTTAGCGGCGGACATAAGGAGCGCCTGGAACCCCGGGCGATGGCGGTGCTCTGTGCGCTGGCCGCCCATCCGGACCGTACCCTCTCCCGTGAAGAGCTGGTCGATGACGTGTGGCAGGGGGAGGCGATCACCGACGATGCGATAACCCGCGTTATCTACAAACTTCGCCAAACGCTCGGCGATGACACCCGTCAGCCCCGCTACATCCAGACCCTGCCCAAACGGGGCTATCGACTGGTCGCCGAACCGCAGCCCATTTCCGCCACTCCCGATGAGGGCACGGCTCCAAAAACCACCTACCTGGGTCTGATCGGCTTCGTGTCGATTCTGGGAGCGGTGGTGGTTTTCATGGTTCTCCAGTGGGGTGGCAGCGGAACGGTTGAGAAGCCGGGTGGCGATTCCACCCATTCCATTGCGGTACTCCCCTTTGAGGATTTTCGCGCGGCGCCGCCCGACGATCATTTGCCGGACATCATTACCGACGAGTTGCTCAATGGATTGGCCAACCTGAAGCAGTTACGGGTGGTCGCACGAACATCGACCTTTTCGCTGCGCGACAACCCCGGTGATATCCGCGACATTGGACGCTCGCTCAATGTGGAGTCGGTGGTCGAGGGGAGCATTCGGCGCAGCGGCGATAAGTTGCGGCTCATCATCCAGCTCATCGACGTCGAGAGTGGTTACCACCTGCTCTCGGAGACCATCGAACGTCACCCGGACGATCTGTTCAATTTCACCGCCCAGGCCGTCCCGGCCATCACCCAGGCGCTGGGACTCGAGCTGGATGTGAAAGAGCTGGCTCGAGCCACCGCGGTTCCCAGTAACAGCGAAGTACAGCGAATCACCGTCCAGGGCCGGCTTCATTGGCACCAGCGAAACGAAAAAGCGATTCAAACCGCCCAGCGCTATTTTGAACAGGCCATCGAACTGGCACCGGCCTACGCTGGGCTCGCCGACGCGCTGGTGTTTTCGACGCAGTACGGGAGCAACGATTTGTCGGCGCTGAGCGACAGGGCACGCGAAGCGGCGGAGCGAGCGTTGCAGCTGGACCCGGGATTGTCGGATGGTCATGCCTCCCTCGGGCTGCTTAATCACCATCTCGGTCGGCACGATACGGCGCTACAATACCTTCGGCAGGCGATTACTCCCAATCCCAACCACGCCATGGCGCACGTGTGGTCCGGTCGCAGCCACTTCGCCATGGGTCGATTCAACGAGGCGATGGTGGCCTATCAGCGCAGCGCGGCACTCGACCCCATCGCGCCGATCATCCATCTCAACGTCGGTATGGCGGCCATGCTATCAGGCCATGCGCAAGACGCCGAAGCGGCCTATCGAAAAAGCATCGAGTTCAATCCCGACAATCTCTATGCACGTTGGGCGTTGGCTTATCTCCTGTGGTCCAAGGGCGATCTGCACAATGCCGACCGGCTCTATGCCGACATCATCGAGCAGGGACTCCAGCGCGCCGATGTGATCGCACAGGCCGCGATCGTGGCCGTCGATTTAGGCGATGAAGCGAAGGCCAAGACGCGACTCGACCAGGCCAATGCCCTGGACGCCGACAACGATTGGTCCATGAGCGCCACCTGGTCCTACCTGACTTCCCAGCGACGCTATGATCAGCTCCAGAGCGCCGATGCCTTATCCAAGGTCGATCACTTGGCGCGCGCGGGGCTGGCGAATCTCCTCGACGAAAACACCGCACAGGCCCTGGTCGATTACTCGGCACTGATAGAGCGAGGCGAGGCGAGGCGGGGGAGGCGATCCTGTTCGACAAGTGGGACATGGAGTGGGGCTTCAGTCACGCGCTCTACCTGCTGCAGACCCAGAAGCGCGCCGGTGAAGCACCGGCTGCAGCTGAGATGGAATCGAAGCTGACACGCTTTTTCGAAGACCTGCGCGAGCAGGGGTTGCGAACACCGGGAACCGACTACATTGCAGCGAGCCTGGCGGCACTTTCCGATCAATCCGATCAGGCGCTGGTGCACCTCGAAAGCGCGGTCGAGAAGGGTTGGTCCAAGCTCTGGTGGCTGGAGCAGGACCCCGCGTTCGACGCTTTGCGCAGCGATACCCGGTTTGCCCAGGTGGTTGCCACGCTCCAGGCGCGACTCGCCGGGACGCGCTGACGCTCGCCTTCGCCGTCCTTTGGTCAGGACGGCGATCGTCCTAGGGAAAACCCTAACCTCCCCCCTGAGAAACACCCCTCCAACCTACCAAACCACTCAGATATTGCAGGGTTCACACCGATTTTTTCTCCGGTTTTATTGCGCTTAACTCTTCGAGCATAAGGAAAAGGAGCGAAGGGACTCACTCGCAGAGAGTCTTCAAAGACCGGGAGGAGACATGTCCAAGAGAGCACTGATGGCCGGTGCGTTAGCCGTTGCCGTAGGGCTGGTGACCGCACCGGTAAACGCCGGGGAGACGATGGTGACCTACACCATCTCCGGAAACACCATCCCCAAATCACTCACCGGCAAGCCCGGTGATCCCAAGAAGGGGCGCGCACTCGCCATTGCCCGCAAGAAGGGCAACTGTCTGGCGTGCCACATGATGCCCATCCCCGAACAGGACGACCACGGTCAAATCGGACCGCCGCTTTACGGCATTGCCGGTCGCGTGACCCCCGCCGAGATGCGGTTGCGCCTGGTGGATCCGAAGCGGATGAGTCCGGAAACGGCCATGCCCGCCTTTTATAAAAAGGATGGCCTGCACCGCGTGCTGAAGAAGTTTCAGGGCAAGACCATTCTCTCCGCGCAGGAGATCGAGGATGTGGTCGCCTACCTCAGCACACTGAAATAGACCAATGATCCCAATGGGGAGAGATTAAGTATGTCAGAGCAAAACGCATTCAACATCGATTGCGGCCGCCGCGGTTTCCTGGCGCTGACGGGCGCCGGGATGGTGGTTGCGGTCGCCGGCGCGCTGTTTCCGAATCGCAGCTTTGCCAAACCCGAAGAAGCGGCGAAATTCATCAGCAAGCTGACCGGTGGCGCCTCTATCGAAGAGGGCAAGATCACCATCGATCTGCCGCAAATCGCGGAAAACGGTAATACGGTGCCGGTCACGATAAAGGTCGATCATCCGATGAACGACGATCGCCACATCAAGGCGATTCACTTGGTGGCGGAACGCAATCCGGCGCCGGAGGTGGCCAGTTTCAACCTGTCGTCCGCCAACGGTAAGGCGGAGGTGTCGATACGCATGCGACTGGGGGAGACGCAGAATGTCGTGGCGGTCGCCGAAAGCAGCGACGGCAAGTACTTTCTCGCGAAGAAAGAGATCAAAGTCACCATCGGCGGTTGCGGAGGTTAAGCATCATGGCAAAGAAACCCAGAGTTAAGATTCCCAAGGCCGTCAAGAAGGGCGACGTATTCGTGGTCAAGACGCTCTATCCCCACAAGATGGAGACCGGCAGACGGCGCAACAAAAAGACGGGTGAAAAGATCCCCCGCAAGATCATCAACGCGTTCGAGTGTCACTACGGTGGGAAGAAAGTTTTCAGCACCGAGTTGCATCCCGCCGTGTCGGCCAATCCCTACATCTCTTTCCACTTAACGGCGGTTGCGAGCGGACCGATCGAGTTCAAGTGGACGGAGGACGGCGGCAAAGAGACCTCTCTGAAGAAGAACTTAACGGTTAGCTGACCCTGGAGGCGAACTCATGAAACTGCAAAGCACCATTGCGTTGGGGATAGCGGCCGTCGTGCTGTCGGTGGGTGCATCGATAGCCGGTCCGGATCTCACCGATCCGAAACTGAAGCCCTATATCAACGGCAAATACTACAGCGGTTATGTCATCAACGACCCCACCACCCGCGAGATGCAGGACGACGATTTTCAGAACCCCGCCTTTTTGTGGGTGGAGCAGGCCGAAGAGGAGTGGAACAAGGTCGACGGCGAAGCGCAGAAATCGTGCGCCTCTTGCCACAACGATCCCGAAAGCCTCAAAGGTGCATCCACCACTTATCCGAAAGTGGATGGCGATAAATTGATTACGGTAGAGCACCGCATCAATCAGTGCCGCACCCAGCGCATGAAGGCCAAGGCATGGAAATGGGAGTCGGATGCGATGCTGGGCACCAGCGCCCTGGTTCGCATGCAGTCCCGCGGCATGCCGGTCAATGTAAAGGTGGACGGCGAGGCGGAGCTCCATTTCGAACAGGGCAAGGAGTTCTACCATCAGCGCCGCGGTCAGTTGGATCTAGCGTGTATCCACTGTCACGTGCAAAACAACGGCAACATGGTGCGCTCGGAACTGCTCAGCCATGGCATGCCCAACGGCTTTCCCACTTATCGTTTGAAGTGGCAGAAGCTGGGTTCGTTGCATCGTCGGTTCCGTGGCTGCAACAAGAACATCCGCGCCCAACCCTATAAGCAGGGTTCACCGGAATACACCTCGTTGGAGTTGTATGTGATGCGGCGTGCCGCCGGTTTACCGGTGGAGAGTCCTTCGGTTCGAAAATAGCTCCCTCACCCCAACTCCTCTCCCTCAGAGGGAGAGGGGTAATCGTAGGTCCTGTTAGCGAAGCGACCTTCACCGTAACGCTTCCTCTCTCGGCGGGAGAGGGCGAGGGAGTTCAAATACTCATTAGGAGCCTCCGCTGCCATGCTGACTCGTCGTGATTTTCTCCGAGTGACTGCGGCGGCGGCCGGAATGGGATTGCTGCCCGGTAGCAGTTTGGCCAATCGTCATTCGCTGCGCTTGGAAGATCTGACCGCATTCGAGGCCAAGGGCCAGGTGACGTTACTCAACTTCACTGATATCCATGCGCAGTTGGTGCCGCTCTACTATCGCGAACCTTCGATCAATTTGGGCGTGGGCGAGATGCGCGGGAAGCTTCCCCACATCACCGGTGAGGCGTTGATGAAACACTACGGATTGCCCTCCGGCAGTCCGCAGGCCCACGCGTTTACCAGCGCAGAGTTTGCCGGACTGGCGAAACAGTACGGTCGCGTCGGGGGCGTCGCGCATCTCGCTACGTTGATTAAAGCGATACGCGCGGAACGGCCTGGAAAAACGTTGTTGGTCGACAACGGCGATACCTGGCAGGGCTCGTACACTTCGCTGCAGACGCAGGGCGCCGACATGGTGGAGGCGATGAACGCGTTGGGCGTGGAGGTCATGACCGGGCACTGGGAATTTACCTACGGTACCGACAGGGTCAACGCGTTAATCGAACAGCTCGACTTTCCTTTTCTTGCGGGTAACGTTCTCGATACGGAGTGGGAGGAGCCGGCGTTCGAGAGCACGGTATTCTTCGAACGCGGTGGGGTAAAGATCGCGGTCGTGGGCCAGGCGTTTCCCTACACACCGGTCGCCAATCCACGCTATATGATTCCCGGCTGGTCGTTCGGAATTCGCGAGAATGCTGTTCGCGAGCACGTACAAAAAGCGCGTGATGCGGGTGCCCAACTGGTGGTGCTGGCCAGCCATAGCGGTTTCGATGTGGATCGTAAACTGGCCTCACGCGTCGATGGTATCGACGTCATACTCACCGGACACACGCACGACGCCATGCCGGGTGTGGTGCGCGTGGGCGATACGCTACTGGTGGCGTCGGGGTCTCACGGCAAATTTCTGGCGCGTCTCGATCTCGATGTGCGAAACGGTCGAGTCGCCGACTATGCGTTTAAGCTGATTCCGGTCTTCTCCGACGTCGTGCCACCCGATACCGAAATGCAACAACTGGTGAGCAAAATCCGCGCGCCCCATGAACAGGTGCTCAACGAAGAACTCGCGCGCACCGACAGCCTGCTCTACCGGCGCGGTAATTTCAACGGCACGTTCGACGACCTGCTTTGTGAAGCGATGTTGGAGGAGCGCGAAGCGGAGATCGCATTGTCACCGGGATTTCGCTGGGGTTCGTCGCTGCTCCCGGGAATGTCGATACGCATGGAGGATGTGTTCAACCAGACCGCTATCACCTACCCCAACTGTTATCGGTTGGAGATGACGGGCGAGCGATTGCGCACGATCTTGGAAGATGTGGCGGACAATCTGTTCAATCCCGATCCCTACTATCAGCAGGGTGGCGACATGGTGCGCGTCGGTGGCATGGGCTACAGCATCGATATCAATCAACCCATCGGTAAGCGCATCGGCGACATGACGGTACTGGCAACGGGCAAACCGGTCGATCCCAAGCGATCCTATGTGGTAGCGGGATGGGCCTCGGTGAATCCCGACGTGGAGGGGCCGCCGGTGTACGAGCTCGCCGCGAACTATCTGCGGCGTAAAAAGGTGATCGATTTGCCGGAGAATCGCCACGTCAAGATACGCGGCGCCTAGCGACCCATGGGCGGCTTCGAGGTGACCTATCCTGGTGCGTTATTAGGGGGGCTGCTCAGCTTCTTCTCGCCCTGTGTGTTGCCCCTGATACCCGCCTATCTCTGCTTTCTCGGGGGCGCTTCCATGGAGAGGCTTACCGCCGAGGAGGGTGTCGACAGTGCGCTGGCGCGGCAGGTCTTCGCCGCCTCGTTCGTCTTCGTGCTCGGGTTCAGTACCGTCTTCATTGCGTTGGGGGCGACCGCGACGGCCCTGAGTCAGGTCATCGCTCAGAACATGGGCGTACTCAGTAAGATTGCCGGGGTGGTGATTGTCCTTTTCGGACTTCACTACGCGGGTCTGTTTCGCATCGGTTTTCTCAATTTCGAAAAACGCTTTCATCTCGACAACCAGCCGGCGGGTCTGGCGGGGAGTTATCTGCTGGGTTTGGCGTTTGCCTTCGGCTGGACGCCCTGTGTCGGTCCGATACTCGCGACTATTCTTATGGTGGCGGCGACGGGTGAGACGATATGGAACGGTATTTCACTGTTAAGTTTGTACGCCGCCGGTATCGGCGTGCCGTTCCTGATTGCGGCGCTGGCAGTGAAGCCCTTTATGGCGTTCATGCGGCGTTTCCGCAAGCACATGCGCGCAGTGGAGCTGTCCATCGGTTTTTTGCTTATCGGTACCGGTGTGCTGATCTTCACCGGTGGATTGGCGGATATCGGCCAGTGGATGTTGGAGAACGTGCCCGCTTTCGGTTCGGTGGGCTGAAGTGTTATCCCTGTCGCGGGTGGCGGCACGAGTATGTGAGGAGAGGCGTCATGAAAAGTCGTTTAAAGAAGCAGCGTAGCGTTATCTCTATGGTGTTGGGTTTGGTGCTGGTATTGCCTTTTGTCACCGTTCACTCCGCGGAGAGCATCAAGCCGATACTCGGCGACGATGGGCTCTATCACCAGAGCTGGTTCCTGACTAGCTTTATGGATCTGAAAGAGGATCTCGCCGAAGCGCAAGCCGAGGGAAAACGCTTTGCCGTGCTCTGGGAACAGAAGGGATGCCCCTATTGCCGCGATCTGCACACGATTAATTTCGCCGATCCCAAAATCAACAAATATGTGCGCGAGAATTTCGTTGTCCTGCAATTGAACATGTGGGGCGATCGGGAGGTGACGGACTTCGATGGCGAAACGCTGCCGGAGAAAGCGATCGCCAGAAAGTGGGGCGTCGTCTTTACGCCGACCATGCAGTTTTTCGTGGAGGAGAGTGAGCTGAAAGCGGGTAAGGGAGGTCGCGACCAGATGGTCTGGATGATGCCCGGCTACTTTCGCAAAGGCCACTTCCTGGGAAGTTTCGAGTTCGTGAAGGAGCGAATCTACGAGAAGCGACACTTCCAGAAATATATCGGTGAAAAGCTTGCCGCGGAGAGCCCTTCGGGCGATCACTAATGGGCGAAGGCGGGGCGACATTGATGAAACACTTAGTTAGAGTGCTTATGTTCTGTCTGATTGCTGTGAAGGGATCTGTGGTTGCTCACGCCGAGGAAACCGCGACCTTCGGCTTTAAATCGCTAACGCCCGAAGTGGCTTTAGAGCTGGCGCGGGCGACACTGGTGGCCTGTCGAGTCGCGGGTTATCAGACCGCGGTCGCCGTGGTCGACCGAAACGGCATTCTCCAGGTTTTGCTGAGGGATCAGTTGGCGGGCGCCCACACTCCCGAGACCGCTCGTCGAAAAGCGTGGACATCGGCCAGTTTCAAGGAAGATACCCTATCGATGATGGAAGTCACTCAGGCGGGGAAGCCACAATCGGGCGTTAGGTTTATCTCTGAAGCGCTAATGGCTGGCGGGGGAATACCGATCGAGGTGGAAGGCGCTATCGTCGGTGCGATCGGTATCTCGGGTGCGCCGGGAGGCGAGGCGGATCACCAGTGTGGCGAAAAGGGGCTGGAGGCGATTGAGGATAAGCTCATATTCTAAAAGTTGACTAGGGCCTGTTAACACTATTGACGCCAATAGTATTAATAGGCCCTATTCGAAGCAGTTGTTTTGATGTTCCTTTTGGGAGACTATATCGGCTAGTGAATCGTATCGACCCAGGGTTGGGGGATTTTGAATGGAGCTTGGTAAAAAGAGAAACTCATTTCTGCGAGTTTCTTTTTTTTGCCTGTCGCAGCGCTGGCTCCGAGGAAAGCCCGTCTCTCCAACCAGAAGCGAATCGAGTGATGCGGAAAACGACCGCAACGGATTAATAGAGAAAAAAATGGAGTGCACGATGCATCGATCGATGAAATACCTGGTCTTCCTTCTCCCCGTTTGGCTGCCCATTGGGGCTGTGGCGGAGAGTGCACCGGATCTGATCCCGGAGTTGATGGGATGATCGGGTTTCAACAAGCAGATCGAGCTACTTCCCGGAGCGATGATACAAGGCTTGGCGCAGGGAGGCGTAGGCACTGAAATCGAGCTGACGCCTGAAGATGTCGCCAAGCTGCAGCGTGCGGTACGGCGCGCCTACTCGCCGGGGGTAATAAAGGCAACGGTGACTGCCCATCTCCGTAAACACTTAAATGAGAGCCAAGCGAAGTCGGTACTTAATTGGCTCGAGAGTCCTGTCGGGAGAAAAATCACCGCCTTGGAAATCGAAAGCTCCAAACCTGAGGTTCAGGCAGAGTTTGACGCGTTCGCTGCGAATTTCGCACAGCTCGATATTCCCAAGGAGAAGATCACGTTAATACGTCAACTCGAAATGTCGACAAACGCCATTGATAGCGCTACCGATATCGCGCTCAATATGGCGAAAGTGGGAGCGGCGGCTGCGTTGGCTGCTTCGCCCAAGGACGATCTGAACTCGTTGCCGCACGTCATGTCGCAATTGGAGCAGACGCGGCCGATAATCAGAGATCAACTAAAGCTGTTCATTCTGGTTTCCATGTTGCACACCTACCATACGCTTACCATCGAGGAGATGAGCCGGTGTGTGGAGTTCGCCCAAACGGAGAGTGGTTTGGCTTTCAACCGTGAAGGTCTTGAGGGATTGAAAAAGGCGTTAAAAGATGCGGGTTTCCACTTTGGTAAGTCGTTGGGAGAGGTGTTGAACAAACAGCTTTCACGAAAGCGTCTATGAGGAGGCGCTGTCATCTTTGCATCGGGTAGTTACCCGGCCCGCGGATTCTACGCCAGGCTACCATCGACCATTATTTCTTGATCACTATGAAAAAGTTTGCCAAGGCCACACCTTCGTATTTCCTGCTTACCTTTCTGCTGGTGGTTTGCGGTAGCGCTTATGGATCGACACTCGAGCAAGCGCAGGAATACTATGAAGCAAAGAAGTACTCCGAGGCCTTCAGGCTCTACGATCGTTTGGCGAAGAGGGGGTATGCGGAAGCGCAGTATCATTTGGGCGTGATGTACGATCGCGGTCTCTACGTTCCGGTGAGTAAAAAGAAGTCGCTCAAGTGGTGGTTCAAGGCGAGTAAGCGCGGACATGCCCCGTCTTAATTCGCTCTCGGTAACGCGTATGCGACCGGCAGGGGAGTCATCAAAGACTTAAAGCAGGCGAAGTATTGGTGGGAGCGTGCAGCCTCCGGTGGCAACGTACATGCACAGAATGCCATGGGCGATTTGCACGCGATTGGGGAGAAGGGTGAAGCAAATTTGAAAGAGGCCGTGAACTGGTGGCGGCTTGCGGCGGACAAAGGGCATCCCAATTCTCAATACAATCTTGGCATGATGTATCTCTATGGCGATGGTGGATTGGAGCAGAACTTTGCAGAGGCGAAGCAGTGGTGGGAGAAGGCCGCGTCGCAAGGGCACCCAAGGGCGCAAATGAGGCTCAAAAAGTATCGTTGAGCATTCATGGGTAACGACTCAATATCTCACGAGTTTTTTTGAGGAAGGCTGCTACATTACCGAGATACTCAATGCACCGAGCGATCCGAAATTGTCTATTGCGCGTGCACGCGTCGAAGTCGGCGTTACCACACGTTGGCATCTCCTGGAAGGAATCGATGAGCGTTACCTGATCTTGTCGGGTGTAGGGAATGTTGAGGTGGGTGACGAATCACCAAGAAGGGTGCAGGCCGGTGATCTCGTGGAAATACCAGCGGGGTGCAGGCAGCATATCGGTAACACCGGAGAGGTCGATCTCGTTTTCCTGGCGCTCTGTACACCTCGTTTTGTTCGTAGTGCTTACCGTGATCTGGAGTAGGTAACGGATTCGATTCCATTCGTGTTAGTCGTGGAATTCAAACTGGTTGAAGTGGATCGCACGTTCTCCTCGCTTGTTCTTACCGATGACCGCGTAATAACCCTCGTTAAACGCCCCGGGAGCAAACAGGTAGTGGTAGGCAGGATTGATGGCAATACTCGCCAGATCATCGTTCAGCAAATCGGTTATCACTCCGTCACTATCCTGCGCGTACGCCAAGGGTTTTTTAGGGTGCCCACAAACCACGCCGCCTTTCTTGCGTTTTGAAATCCGCCGAAACGCCTGTTCCAGATTGTTTACATCGACGCGATTGAGTATGTAACGATCGGAATCGGAGTCCAAACCGTAGAAGCCGTACATGAAGGTAAGGTCCAGGCTTTTTATATGAACGCGCGTCCCGGTCTCCATGCGCCCCACGGGTCCTTGCACGTGCTTGAACATAATTTGAACGAACTCTCTATAGCGTTCATCCTCGATGTGGCTTTTGGTAAGAAAGGCGTTGAATTCGCGCTGTCCTGCGATCAAGAGGAACTTTTTGTAAAACTTCTGTGAAGAAGGATCGTCCTTTTTCGATAGTCGCGAAAAGGTGTGTTTGTAGGTCCAAATGCGCAGCGCCTGCTCCTGGGTGAGGTTGCCCAGAAAAATCATCTTTGATGAGTAATAGGTGTTGATAAAACGGTCGAACTCTTTGGTCGGGACCTGATCAGAGTTGGCTATTGCTATTGCTTCAGGATTCATGTCGACGGTGAACTAACATGCGCTGTTACACTGCGGGGGATGTGTTGGAATGTTGGAAGCCGTCTAAATTCTACCTGTTTCAACACCCGCATACGAGTTGAATTTACGTGAAACGGGTAAAAATCGCTTGTAAATACAGAGGCTTGCTCCGTCAATTCGTGGGAATGGTTCTTATTGAGATTGTGTCTGGATGGCGCACGGTGAAACGGTGGCATAAAGGTGAATGACAAGTCGGTGGTCAGATTAACCATCTATCCCATTAGGAATAGTCGTCGATGGAAGTGAAGGTGCTGCGCCTGTTATTGCTGGCCAATCTCTTGCTGCTCGGTGTGGGATTGATCTCTCCCATTGTGACTTTGGAGAAGTTCCTCATCATCGAAAACACGTTTTCGGTGCTCTCGGGTGTGTTCCAGCTTTTACAGGAGGGGCCGCTGTTTCTATTCGTCGTTATCGTCGTATTCAGTGTGGTGCTGCCGCTGGTTAAGCTGGGCCTTCTGTTGCTGCTGACACGCTCTGGGCCGGCGAACGACGGTCGTTCCCGAAAGCTGCTGCGTATGATGCACGATTACGGGCGATGGTCGATGCTGGATGTGTTCATCGTCGCCGTGTTGGTGGTCGCGGTGAAGCTGGACGTCATCGCTCAGGTGGAGATGCGCTACGGTCTTTACGCCTTTGCAGCCGCGGTACTAATGACGATGATATTGACCGAGCGTGTTGTGCGTCTCACCGATCGGCTGCTCGAAGAGAGCGATCCTGTCGAGTGAGTTCATCGTTGTTCAGTTGTCCGCATAGCCCTGCACCCAGGAGCGACGGGGGTCGTGGTTGCGAAGATCCACGCCGAAATCCACTGCGCCCTTCAGCGCCATGAGCACCGAAACCCAGCCGGCGACCATCTCCATTCGGATCGACTCATCGACCTCGGATGCAGTGAGCGTTAGATCGGTTCCACCGGCGCCGTCGCTTACGAGAATAAACTCCACCACCGAACCGAAGTAGTCCAACGTGAAGAGGCCGGGCGGTTCACGTCTTACTATTCGGCCGTTGAACGGCTCGTAGTTGAGAATCCGAAACTCTATCTGGTTGTCGCGTTCGATGGCGGATTCCGCCCAAAAGCTGGCACGACCCGATGCGGTGTTCAACGCGTCGTAGAGCTTCGACGGTGGTGAGGCGAAGTGCATCTTCCATCGAATAGTGTTCGGTTCCACCTGAAACGCCATAAATGAGTGCTTCCGTATCGTGGAGGGATCGCGTGGCCGTCTAGTTAACGGCCACGCGATAGCTTCGACTCTACAGCGCTAGCCAGTAAGGTGATGCGTCAATCGGTCGAGGCATCCATTCCACCCGCCTTCGTGTTCGTTGCGCATCTCTTCGTTGGGCAGTCGGACATGGGTCAAGGTCAATCGCGCGCCATCGGTGACGGGTTCTATATCAACGATAACCCGGCTTCTTGAATAGTCGAGAGGTGTTTCGCCGGGCCCGGGTTCCCAGCCCCAACTGAAAACCAGCTGCTTCGGGGGGTCCACCGCTTCGAAGGTGCCGGTGACCGTGTTGACAGCTCCATCGGCCTCGATCATCTGGATGCGGTATTGCCCGCCTTCCCGAAGATCCAGCTCCAGCACGCGGGTGCTCATCTCGTCGGTGGGTGCAAACCAGCGCTCTAACGCTTGCGCTTGAGTCCAGGCGTTGAAGACGGCTTGCGGGGTTGCTGGGTAGGTGCGTTCGAGGATGAGGGTGGCTGTTTCTGCTGCTGTTTCTACTTTGGCGGCTTCCATGGAATCGATTCCTCCCCATTGTGTTCTGTCAGATAGTCGGCCAGGGAGTCGAGCCTCGGTTCCCAAAACTGACGGTAGTGGATTAGCCATTCACTCGCGGCTCGGAGTGGCTTGGGGTTGAGAGTGCAGTGGTGAACCCGACCCGCGATGCGGCGGTTCACCAAACCGGCGGACTCCAAAACACGCAGGTGCTTGGAGATGGCGGGTAGCGAGATACCAAAAGGCCGCGCCAGTTCGCCGACGGTCGATTCGCCCTCTTTAAGTTGTGCCAATAGGGCGCGCCGGGTGGGGTCGGCCAGGGCGGAGAAGACGTGGTTCAGTGATGGATCCGAATAGTTAACCATGTGGTTAACTATAGGACAGGCATCGAGAAGGTCAAGGGGGTTCGGGTGAATTTCTCTCGCACCCAGTATCGAGCGCGAATTGGTGGCTATACTCCAGAATACCGGGGGGTTATGAGGAGTAGCCTTTATGGATACGTCGCCCCATACGCTCAACACGCTATTCGCGCAACTCGGTCTGCCCAATGACGAGGAGGCGGTTTGGCGTTTTATACGAGAGCACCACTCGCTGACACCACAGTTGCGCCTGGAGCAGGCTGAATTTTGGAATCCCGCGCAGTCGGACTCCTTGAAAGAGGCGGTAGAGGAGGACTCCGATTGGTCCGAAGTGGTGGACGAGCTGGATGCGCTGCTAAGACTCCCCGCCCACTATGTGCCTAGATAGGATGATCGGGGTAAGCGCTCACTCCGTTGCGCGCGACTCCACGTTGTGCTTTTTGAGCAGTCGACGAAATTGGTGGTAACTCAGTCCCAGGTTTTGTGCGGCCAGCGTCTGGTTGAATCGAGTACCTGCCAGGGCGCGTTCCAGCAGCTGTCGTTCAACATCGGCGACGGAGCGTAAGAAATTATCGCTGTGATCGATGGTGGTTGCCGCTTCGCTCCTTTCTTGGAAGGTGCTACCTGGTCGCCACGGGCTGTCGAAGGGATCGAACACCACCTGTTCGATGACGGACTCCTCATCTCGTTGGTGTGCGACGGCTCTTTCGACAACATTGCGCAGTTCGCGTACGTTTCCTGGCCAGCCGTAGCCGCTGATCGCGTGCTGGGCGGTATCAGAGAATCCGGCAAATACGCTGCGCCCGAATTCTCGGGTAATCTCCATCGCAAAATGGTTGGCCAAGGGAAGAATATCCGCGGGTCGGGCCCTTAGCGGTGGAATCGTGATGACATCGAAGGCCAGGCGATCCAGTAGGTCAGCGCGAAACTCGCCCTGTTGAGCCATGGTGGGAAGATCCACGTTTGCCGCGCCAACGACTCGCACATCGACGTTCAGGGTCTCGCTACCGCCGACGCGCTCGAACTCTCCATACTCGATGATCCTCAACACCTTTTCCTGAACGGCCTGAGAGGCGCTGGCGATCTCGTCAAGAATCAGCGTACCGCCATGGGCGCGCTCGAATCGACCGATGTGGCGGCGCTGTGCTCCAGTGAAAGCCCCCGCTTCGTGGCCGAAAAGCTCCGTCTCCAATAGTGACTCGGTCAAAGTGGCGCAGTTGACCTTGAGCAGCGGGCCGTCCCAGCGCCGCGACAAATAGTGGAGCCGGCTGGTGATCAACTCCTTGCCCGTTCCGCGCTCTCCCACCACCAAGCACGGCTTGTCCAGGGGTGCCAACTGGGAAACGCGCTCGACAATATCGAGAAAGGCCGGATCTTCGCCAATAAGGTTGGGGAGGTGCTCCATGGCCTAATTGTAGCGTAATACGCTATTTATTATCGCTATTATGTAGCGTTTAACGCTATTTCTTACGAGCACTTCCCTTGTAAGTCATTGATTTCATTGAGATCAGAAAATGGCACACTAACTGCTCTAGTAGTAGTGAATCATTCAATTTCACTGTGGAGAAAGAAAATGGGTATTTTTTCCCGACTCTCGGACATCATGAACTCCAACATCAATGCTCTGCTGGATCGTGCCGAAGATCCCGAAAAGATGGTTCGGCTCATGATTCAGGAGATGGAAGACACGTTAGTGGAAGTGCGCTCTGCGGCCGTCAAGGCCATAGCGGACAAGAAGGAGTTGGTGCGCAAGCTGGAGCGGTTGGAAGAGGGCGAGAAGGAGTGGGAAGAGAAGGCGGAGTTCGCCCTCTCGAAGGCGCGTGAAGATCTGGCCAAGGGCGCACTAATGGCTAAGCGTAAACTGGCGGAGCAGGCCGAAGCGGTGCAGCGTGAGTTGGTGCTTATCGAAGAGAGCCTGGTTCGCTACAACGAAGATCTGGCCAATCTGCAGACCAAGTTGAACGAAGCGAAAGCGAAGAAGAAGTCATTCGAGATTCGCATGAATACTGCAGAGAAGCGGGTTAAGATGCGGCAAACCATCAACGATGGCCGTGTCGACGACGCGCTGGCACGGTATGAAACGCTGGAGCGCCGCATCCACGAATTGGAGGCCGACGCGGAAGTCTACGATATGGGTAAAGCGAAATCGTTGGATGAAGAGTTTGCCGAACTCAAAGCCGAATCGGGCGTTGAGGAAGAGCTCGAACGGATGAAGGCCCGCATCAACAAGGAGTAGTTGTGGGCGGGTGCGGGCAGGCAAGTGTGCTCGAGCTCAAGCTGTTTCAACCATGAAGAAAGACCATGATCGATACGCAGTTTATGTGGTACCTCTCCGTACCGTTGATCGTTTTCCTGGCCATCGTTTTGCCACTATGGATCTCGTTTCACTACATCACCAAGTGGAAGCAGATGAGGCAGGGAGATCTAGGAGAGGGCCGGGTCGCCATCGACAAGCAAGAGCTGAAACGCATGCACGATACGGCGGTCAAACTGGAAGAGCGCATCCAGTCTCTGGAAAAGATACTGGATGAAGAGTCACCGGGTTGGAGAAACCAATGAGTTGCTGCAGAAATCACAAATCGCATTCCCATCACAATCATCGCCACGAGCGGCCGGGCTCGGTGCGTCGCGTCACCAGGGGATTGGCGAAGAAGTTCGGCGTACCGAGGAAAGTGGTTCTAGCGGGGTTCATCATTGGCCTAATCATCAATGTCCCGCTGACCATCGTTATCTTTCTGATCGCGCTCTACTGGGTGGATCACCCGGGTGAGCTGGAGAAGAAGGTGGAGCGGGGTGCCGACAAGATGCGGCGTTTCTGGGCGGGCTCGGGGCACCGTGGTCAACGCCCCGCGTATGCGGGCCCTGATACGGCTGACGTCGGTGAAGAGCACTCCGACTTTGACTTTGCCGATCTACGCCAGCAGTTCGATGACTTGGAGCGCCGTGCCAGTGACATGGAGGCGCACGTCTCTTCCGAGGAGTTCCACTTGAACAAAGAGATCGACGATATTCGCAGCCGCAAGAGCGGCGATCGGTAAGAGCGTGAGCGAGGGCGGCTCGACGCTGGGATCCGGTGTTAGGCGCAGGCGCTGGTAGCAGTCAACGGATTCATTTCGATCAGCTTGTGGAGGTCGTACCGCGATCCGGACTCCAGCAAACTCTCGATCGTCGCTGCAGAGGCAGGAGGGTGCAGGTAGTAGCCCTGCATTAATTCACAATCCATCACTTTCAGGCGGTCGTATTGCTCTTCGGTCTCAACGCCCTCCGCGACCGCCGCTAAGCCCACATCGTTGGCGAGTATCAGCAGCGTGCGTACCAACTTGCGGCCGCGGCCTTCGGGATTGTCGTCTTGGACGAACTCTTTGTCGATTTTGATGGTGTCGAAATTGAAGTTCTGCAGATAGGTCAGCGAGCTGTAGCCCTTGCCGAAATCACCAGCGGCAAGGTGTACGCCACGCTGATAGACCTGTGAGAGGTTTTTACCCGCCAACTCCTGTTGTGTCAGTAGCTGCGTTTCCGTCACTTCGCAATGCAGTAGCGAGGCGGCGAAACCGATCTTCTCTAGAATCCCCATTAGGTGCTCCGGGTAGTGCTTCTGCATCAACTGGCGTGTGGATACGTTAACGGAAACGAACAGCGGGTCGCTATCGGTAAACCGTTGGTTCCACTCGTTCACCTGCTTGCATGCCTCTTCAACCACCCAATCGCCGATTCTGAGGATCTGGCCGGTATCTTCGGCAATGGGTATGAAGTTATCGGGTGGAATCATTCCCAATTCGGGATGACGCCAGCGCAGCAGCGTTTCGAATCCGACGATGCTCGCCGTCTTGGCATTGACGATCGGTTGGTAGTGGAGCGCGAACTCGTCGTTGTCCAGCGCACCGCGCATGTCGTGCTCGAGCCGGGTGAGGCGCTTGACCTCGGCGTGCATCTCCGGATCGAACACATCGACTCGCCCCTTGCCCAATGATTTGGCGCGATACATGGCCGTATCGGCATCGCGGACGATCTCATCGGGTTGGGTGTAGCGGCTATCGCCCACGCAGATTCCTATACTGGCGTCGATACTCAACTGCTGGCCGTTAATTTCGAAAGGCTTCTTAAGCGAGCGCAGTAAGCGTTTGGAGGTGACCAGGGCTTCGCGAAGGCCGCCGACACCGTCGAGTAGCAGGGTAAATTCATCACCGCCCATGCGTGCCACGGTATCGTTAGGACGTATCTGCTCTCGAAATCGTGCTGAGACCTCTTTCAGCAACTCGTCTCCCGTGGCATGGCCGAAACTGTCGTTGAGGTTTTTAAACCGATCCAGATCGACGAAGAGAACCGCGTAAAGGTAGTTGCTCTCGCGGCCGTGCCGGCCGATGGCCTGATGCAGCCGATCCGAGAACAAGGTGCGGTTGGGCAGTTCGGTCAACGAGTCGTACATGGCCCCATATTCGAGCCTTTTCATCAGCGAAACGCGCTCGCGTTGCCGTGCTCGCGAAAATAGTGCAAAGGCCAACGCTGAGGCGACACCGAGGAACCAGACTCCCGCATGAGTGATGCGCATGGGATGGATGGTTTCGTCCGTTGCTTGGATGTAGGGGTCGAGGGGTATGGATACGCTGACACCGCCCCTTAAGTCGCCGGTTTTGAAACCGAGAACGCCGTGGCACTTATCGCAACCCTCGGTCATGTACATCGGCTTCATGTATCTCAAAAACGGCTTGCCACTGATGGACGACACTTCCATCAGTTCATCGACAAAGTCGCTTTCAAAAAGATCCAGCGCTTTAAGCTGCCACTCGTCGGGTTTGTTCACTGGATTCACGACCACTTTCCCGGTGATCTTGCCCTTGACGCCATAGATCTGTTCGTACTCCTCCGTAATCTGGCGCATCATTTCGGCGGGAGTGAGCAGCGTGAGGTTCTTACCTTTCGTCGTGACGAGATCTCTCTCTTCAAGATGGGCGAGGTACGGGCTGGGTGGGTTGCGTTCCGTGGGTGTGACGTAGACGCCGCCGTGAGAGGTGGCCCAACGGCGAAACGCCTGATCCTTGTTCCAATTTGCGCGAGCTTCGCTTTCGGCGAGCTTGAGGACGTCGTTTTGAAGGTTGGAGGTGTACCAGTAGAGCGACAAGGCGACCACGCCCGTCCAGACAAAGATCGCGAATGCGAGAAACCACCAGCCGGGTACTTCCGAGAAGCGGGCGTGTCGTTCGATGGGTTTGTCTTTCGATTCCATCAAAACCAAGCTCACTAGTGCTCGAGTATTGGTCCTCTCCGGAGCTTAAAGATAATATCCACTACTAATTAAAGGTATTAGAAGTCCCGAGAGAGCTATAACTGAATCGGGTGTTTAAAGAATGTGAAAAATAGCGGTATATCTGGTTGATGGGTAGTCGCCAAACCAATCACTCAACCAACAGGGATACACCGCTATGAAGAAAGAGAATAACGTTGTTGCGTTTTCAGGTCGACAGGAACTCACTGATGGCCTGACTGAATTACTGAGAACAGGGGCAGTTCAGCTGATTCAGCAAGCAGTAGAAGCGGAGTTGGCCGGATTTATGGAACAGTTTTCAGCTCGCTTACTGGAAG
>Ga0209679_1000291_pt1 | contig 20569 bp, 24 predicted proteins | sample WorMetHEROISLAND_4_FD_187408 | JGI IMG/M metagenome (GOLD analysis project Ga0209679, IMG submission 187408) | Marine gutless worms symbiont microbial communities from Max Planck institute for Marine Microbiology, Germany - Olavius sp. 2 HERON... ...
CGTGATGGCATGCTGCACATGATGTTCAAATTATCAGCATGTGCAGAGAAAACCTGGCGCAAGCAGAGGGGATTTAACTACCTGGCCAAGGTGATAACGGGAGTGAAGTTTAAAGATGGAATCGAGGTGACGACGGGCAATCAGGTAGCAGCTGGATCAATATCCAAACACCAGATTTGACGAGAACTCCTCTATTTGGGACATTGGGTAGAGCACTGTCAGAAAATGCGTTACAAACAGCGATTTCGCCCTTTGGAAGCGCTCACAGAGGAAAATTGGCGAATTCTCCAGTAATTCACTCAATCAGAACTTGCTAATACTCCGAAATTGCTCATAATTACGCGCTGACTAATCGCAGCCGCCGCTCATCGGCTACGCTCTGTGAATCCGTTGATGCCTATGTGGAGATTGGATGGCTAAAGAAGATCACATTGAGATGGAAGGCACGGTCGTCGAGACCCTTCCCAACACAATGTTTCGAGTAGAACTCGAGAACGGTCATGTGGTGACAGCACATATCTCCGGAAAAATGCGCAAACACTATATTCGCATTCTTACCGGCGACAAAGTCACCGTACAGTTAACCCCTTATGATCTGACCAAAGGCCGCATCGTCTACCGAGCCCGCTGACCTCTCCCGGTTCAAGCGTTTTTGATCGCAGCTGCTCACCGCTCTTCCTGTCCCACAACAAACCGCTCAGAACAGCGGGGTGGTGAGCGATCTCTCATCGTCCCAGTCAGTGAACAGGTTGTTTCTTACCCTCGATTTCGAAGTTCAGGCCCTCTTCATCGGCGCTGACCACGACACTGCCACCCTGCACGAGCCGATCAAACAGGAGCTCTTCCGCTAGAGGCCGCTTGATACTCTCCTGGATCACCCACGTCATCGGGCGCGCGCCCATCTGTTCGTCGAAACCGTGCTCCGCCAGCCACTCCCTAGCTTCTGCGGTCACTTCGAGAGAGACGCCTTTCTCATTAAGCTGCGTTTCGAGCTCGATGAGAAACTTATCCACAACGCGGCCGATATTCTCGCGGTCCAACGGTTGGAACTGAATGATGCCATCCAGACGATTGCGAAACTCCGGCGTGAACATACGCTTAATAGCTTCCATCCCGTCGGTGGAGTGGTCTTGGTTGACAAACCCGATGGATGGCCGACTCATGAGGTCGGCACCCGCATTAGTCGTCATCACCAGAACGACATTACGAAAATCGGCTTCTCGTCCATTGTTGTCGGTCAGCGTCCCGTAGTCCATCACCTGGAGTAACAGATTAAACACATCGGGATGCGCTTTCTCGATTTCATCGAGAAGCAGTACGGCATGGGGGCTCTTTGTGATGGCTTCGGTGAGCAAACCGCCCTGGTCAAAGCCGACGTATCCCGGAGGCGCACCGATCAGCCGCGACACCGTGTGGCGTTCCATATACTCCGACATATCGAAACGAATCAGTTCCACACCCATTATGTTGGCCAACTGGCGGGTTACCTCTGTCTTGCCGACGCCCGTCGGTCCGGCAAAGAGGAAGGAGCCTACGGGTCGCTCTTCACTGCCCAGACCGGATCGAGCCATTTTGATCGCCGTCGAGAGCGTCTCGATGGCTTGATCTTGACCGAAGATGACCATTTTCAAATCGCGCTCGATATTGCGCAGCACCTCTTTGTCCGATGCGCTGACACTCTTAGGCGGGATACGCGCCATCTTGGCGACCAAGGCTTCCACATCGCCTACGCCGATGATTTTCTTACGTCTCGAAGGAGGAAGCAGCCACTGGCTTGCACCTGCCTCATCGATGACATCAATGGCTTTATCGGGCAAGTGTCGGTCGTTCAGGTAGTTATGCGACAGCTCCGCAGCCGCGCGTAACGCGGTTCGCGAGTATTTAATGCCGTGATGCTCCTCGAATCGCGACTTCAATCCCTCCAGGATTTTGACCGTATCCTCAACGGTGGGCTCGGTGACATCGATTTTTTGGAACCGGCGCGCCAACGCGCGATCTTTTTCGAAGATTCCGCGGAACTCCTGGTAGGTGGTCGAACCGATGCAACGCAACTCCCCAGAGGCCAGCATCGGTTTGATGAGATTGGAGGCATCCATGACGCCACCTGAGGCGGCGCCCGCACCGATCACCGTATGAATTTCGTCTATGAACAGGATGGCATGCGGCTCCTTTTTCAGCTGTTTCAATACGGCTTTGAGACGCTTTTCGAAATCGCCACGGTATTTGGTACCTGCTACCAATGATCCCAGGTCAAGCGCGTAGATCGTGCAGGGAAGCAGGACCTCTGGAACCTCGCTCTCGGTGATTTTTTTTGCCAAGCCCTCGGCGATGGCCGTTTTACCCACGCCGGCCTCGCCCACCAGAAGAGGGTTGTTCTTGCGCCGACGACAAAGAATCTGGATAACGCGCTCGACTTCGTCCTGGCGACCGATGAGTGGATCGATCTTTCCGGCCTGCGCCATTTCGTTGAGATTAGTCGCAAAGCTCTCCAACGGTTGCGCGCTGCTCTCGGAGGTCGACTCCTCTTCTGCAGAATCCGACGAGAGTCCTTCACTCTCATCTTCATCGTGAACCTTTGGAATACCGTGCGAGATAAAGTTGACCACGTCGAGCCGCGCGATATCCTGGCGACCCAGAAAGTAGACCGCCTGCGATTTCTGTTCGTTAAAGATGGCGACCAGGACGTTAGCACCGGTCACTTCTCTCTTACCCGCGGACTGCGCTTGAAAAACGGCGCGTTGCAGTACGCGCTGAAAGCCTAACGTGGGTTGCGTTTCGCGCTGATCTTCGGGAGGGATTAGCGGTGAGGTCTCTTCTAAAAAGCGGGTCAGATCACCACGTAAAGCATCGATATCAGCGCCGCACGCCTTAAGCACTTCACCGGCAGTGGGATTGTCCAACAGCGCCAGCAGCAGATGCTCTACCGTCAGGAACTCGTGTTTCTTCTCACGCGCTTCCTTGAAGGCATCATTGAGGGTCAGTTCCAGCTCTTTGCTCAACATCTAATCAGAACCTCCCGAGAGGAATTTGTGTACCCAAAATCTATCTGGAAGAGCGCTAAGCCTCCTCCATCGTGCACAGCAACGGATGTTGGTGAGTACGCGAAAACTCGTTGACCTGCGCCACCTTGGTTTCGGCAATTTCATACGTAAAAACGCCACACACCCCGCGTCCTCGGGTGTGCACATGCAGCATGATTTGTGTCGCCTTCTCTCGATTCATGGAGAAAAACTGCTCCAGTATCTGCACCACAAATTCCATGGGTGTAAAGTCGTCGTTCAGTAAAACCACTTTAAACAAGGGTGGTTTCTTAAGCTTTGGCTTGGCTTCCTGTACGACCAAACCATCGTCGTGATGAATTTTTCGTTCACTCATGTGATCAGATTGTAGCGGAAACGCTCGTGACTTTCGTCAACCTTCCCTGCTCTTTAACTCTATCGCCACAGTTACTTTTGACTGTAGTCTAAAGAAAAAGTTGTGATGGAAGGGTTCAACGTGTCGAGTCGCTGAACGCATTTTTAGCGTTTGATAATAAAGAAGTTTTTCCAAATAAAGAAAAAGCTGGCGGAGTATTTCCGTCAGCTTTTCTTTGTTTCCGGGTAACCTCGATGAGCGCCGCCCACGCCGGGGCGCGTTTACATCTTGGCGATAATCGCATCCCCGAACTGCGAACAACTCAGCAACTCGGCATCATCCATGAGGCGCTCGAAGTCATAGGCTACCGTCTTGGCGTCGATAGCACCTTCCATGCCCTTGATAATGAGATCTGCAGCCTCCGTCCAACCCATGTGACGCAACATCATTTCGGCTGAAAGAATCAGCGACCCCGGATTCACTTTGTCCTGCCCCGCGTATTTCGGCGCTGTTCCATGCGTTGCTTCGAACATGCCGACGGTATCGGATAGATTGGCCCCCGGAGCGATGCCGATGCCGCCCACTTGGGCCGCCAGGGCGTCGGAAACATAGTCACCGTTGAGATTTAGCGTGGCGATGACATCGTACTCCGCAGGACGAAGCAGGATCTGCTGCAGAAAGGCATCGGCGATGACATCCTTAACCACAATTTCGTTACCGGTTTTAGGATTCTTGAAACTGCACCACGGTCCACCATCGATCTCCTGCGCTCCAAACTCCTTTTGCGCCAATTCGTAACCCCAATCGCGGAAACCGCCTTCGGTAAACTTCATGATGTTGCCTTTGTGGACCAGTGTCACCGAGGGGCGATCGTTGTCGATCGCGTACTGGATGGCTTTGCGCACCAGGCGATGCGTGCCTTCCTGAGAGACCGGTTTGATGCCGATACCCGAACTGTCCGGAAACCGGATCTTTTTAACTTTCATCTCTGAAGTGAGGAAATCGATGACTTTCTGCGCCTCTTCGGATTTCGCCTCCCACTCAATGCCGGCGTAGATGTCTTCGGAGTTTTCCCTGAAGATCACCATGTCGGTCTTTTCCGGTTCGCGCAGCGGACTCGGGGTTCCCTTGTAATAACGCACCGGTCGCAGGCAGACAAAGAGGTCCAGATTCTGGCGTAGGGCGACGTTTAGGGAGCGAATCCCTCCTCCAACCGGCGTGGTCAGGGGGCCTTTAATGGATACGACGAACTCTTTTATGGCGGTAAGGCTTTCGTCGGGCAGCCAGGTGTCTTTGTCGTAGACATTGGTCGCCTTCTCACCGGCATAGATTTCCATCCATGAGATAGCGCGATCACCGCCATAAGTCTTTTCAACGGCTGCATCGACCACTTTCTTCATCACCGGGGTGATATCGACACCGATCCCATCTCCCTCGATATAGGGAATTATGGGGCGCGCCGGGACCGTCAGCGAATTGTCTGCATTGACGCCAATTCGCTCACCATCAGCCGGCACCTGAATCTTGTCGTACGCCATGGGTTTTTCCCTTCCAACCAGAATCTTCGAAAGAGCGAGATTATAGCGGGTTGCACCCGATCAGCAAATCTTATAGGGCAATAATTCATCGTAAAATTAGGTGCTATCCAGCTAATGATCGACGATAGGCCTTGTGGTAAGGTGCGCCGCATGCGCTGGATGCCCCATGTTACCGTAGCAGCAGTCATCGAGGAGAGTGGCAGGTTTCTCATGGTTGAGGAGCACGCCGAGGGGCGCCTGGTACTTAACCAACCCGCTGGACACTTGGACGATGATGAGAGCCTCACGGAGGCAGTCAGTCGCGAGACACTGGAAGAGACCGGATGGCAATTTCGTCCTACGGCCATTACCGGTATCTATCGTTGGCGTCATCCTGCAAATGGCGAGACCTTTGTGCGCGTCGCTTTCTCCGGCATCCACACGGACCACGATCCGGATCGATCGCTCGATGAAGGTATCGTCAGAGCGCTCTGGCTGGACCGTGCCGAACTCGTCGCGCACCAGGCCAGACACCGCAGCCCCATGGTATTACGGTGTTTGGATGACTACCTGTCTGGGGCGGCCTACTCGCTGGACATTCTTAATGACATACTTTAGTTCCTACCGCTAATCTTCTGATTATCCTAGTATTATGTGAGATTTTATTGCACGATGAACGATAGTATTCGTAAGGTAGTGGTCGGCATGTCCGGTGGCGTGGACTCCTCCGTCTCCGCCCTCCTGCTCAAAAAACAGGGGTTCGAGGTGGAGGGACTGTTCATGAAAAACTGGGATGAGGACGATACCAACGGCCAGTGCCAGGCAGCGGTCGATCTGGCCGATGTGGATGCCGTCTGTCGTCAGCTCGATATCCCCTACCGTACGGTCAATTTTGCCTACGAGTACTGGGAAAACGTCTTCGAACACTTCTTGGCGAAGTATCGTGCAGGCCGCACTCCCAATCCCGATATCCTCTGTAATCGTGAAATCAAATTCAAAGCCTTCCTCGAATTTGCGCTGGAACAGGGTGCGGATGCGATCGCTACGGGGCACTACGTCCGAAGGGGCGGCCACGCCCAGCACCCCACCCTCCTTCGCGGGATGGACTCGTCTAAGGATCAGAGCTACTTCCTCTACGCCATCGATAGCGGCGCTTTAGCCCGTTCCCTCTTCCCGGTAGGCAACTTGGAGAAGAACGAAGTACGTCGATTGGCGGTCGACGCCCAGTTGCAGATCCACGATAAGAAGGACAGTACCGGTATCTGCTTCATCGGAGAACGCCATTTCAAAGCGTTTCTTCAGCGCTATCTGCCCGCCCAACCCGGCAACATCGAGACACTCACCGGGGAGGTCGTGGGCAGACACGACGGATTGATGTACTACACCCTCGGACAGCGGCAAGGATTAGGCATCGGTGGACGCCGGGATACTGCCCCTGAACCATGGTATGTGGCGGGCAAAGACCTGGGACGCAACGTGCTCTTTGTCGTTCAAGGTGGCGACCACCCGGCGCTGATGAGTTCCGGGCTGGAAGCGGGCCAGCTCTCGTGGATTGGTGACCCTCCAGCAGAGATACCCCTGCGTTGCTCTGCAAAGGTACGCTATCGACAGGTCGATCAGCCCTGCACCATCGTTCGACGGGAAGGCGATAGTTGCCGCGTGGAATTCGACCAACTCCAACGCGCTGTGACGCCGGGTCAATCGGTGGTCTTCTACCAAGGCGACACCTGCCTCGGTGGTGGGATTATCGAGCGGCTCGAGGGTGAAGCTCGCCACTATCAACTACCGAGTGAAGAGATCACCGGCAACACGCATACTTCGACGACAACCTTAGAATCGACGTTTTGATACAGACTCAGACCAATAGGATACTCGCCCTCGCAGCGGTCTTTCAGGCAGCCCGTTTGGTGCAGGATATCGCCCAGACCGGGCAGTTTCAGAACGAGGCTTTTTTGCAGCCTCCACAGTGTTTTGCAGACCGACTCCGACTGTGTTCAGGGAGTGTTTCAGGGCACGGAACGACCGCAAATGGGATTGGTGCAGTTTCAGTGCCAGCTGCAAGGCAGCAAAGAGCGCCGCGATATTCAGATAGCGAAGTACGTGGTATCCCTGCTCTATCTGGAGCGTAAGTTGTACCGGAGAAACGATCTGCTGGCGCAGATCAAGGAGGGGATTGAGCGTGCCAAGCAGCAAGCCAGCCACTTCGGGGAAGACCACGCTAACGTTCTGGCCGGGCTCGCCGACGCCTATCTCAACACGGTAAGCACGCTGAAACCGAGAATTCTGGTGAACGGTGAACACGTACATCTCTCTAACCAAGATAACGCCCCGCATCAGGACGCTGTTACTGGCCGGAATACGGGCGCTGGTGCTGTGGCGACAGTGTGGCGGTAAACGCTGGCAGCTGATATTCGGACAGAGCGCTCTGCGGAGAGACACCGCCAGACTCCTCGCTCAACTCGAAACGTAATCGTGCAGGATTCGACCGAATATGCCTCTAAGACAGCTGCTGTTTCTCATCCTTCTATCCGGGCTGCTCGCCTCTTGCGTAGGGCAGCCCTCGCTCACTGAAAGATCGATCGTGCTGGCTTACATGGGCAATCTGGACGGCGAACTGGAGCCTTGTGGATGCACTGATGAAGGCGACCTAGGCGGCATACTGCGCTAGACCACCGCGATCGATCAATTGCGCGCGAATCACCCGGATCTGTTTCTGATCCACACCGGTGGATTGTTCAACATCGCCACCGGAACCGATCGCATCAGCAGCGAGTTCATTCTTGCCGGAATGCGCGAACAGCGTTACGACGCTGTCGGTGTTCAGTGGAAGGGCTTCGCCTACGGCTTGGAGTTCCCCACGGATTCTCAGTTGCCCATGGTAGCCAGTAACTGGCCCGATACCACCCTGGGCAAAGTGCGTGAGATAGAGAGAGGTGGCAACCGCATCGCCTATTTTCAGTGGCTGGACCCCGATCACTCACCTTACCGAAAAATGAAAGGCCAGCACTTTGTCGTCAACCCTGATATGAATACGTTGGATCACGCGCTCGGACAGGCGCGCCAGAGTGGTGCATTGACTATTCTCGCTACCGATATGAGTAAGAAAGAGACCCTGGACAAGCTGCCATTGGCCAACGTGGATATCGCCATATTGAAGTCAAACTACGAACTCTATTCAGCACCGGAGATAGTGGGTACCACGCTGATGCTTCAGCCCGGCTCTCGCGGACAACGCCTCGCCGAGCTCAAACTTCAACTCGGAGACAAGGGCCGCATTCAGCATTTTGAACACCGGGTGACTGCACTACCCAGCAAGGTGAAGGATGCCCCGCGGCTCAACGACTGGTACCAAGGTTATACCGATGCGCTACGAGCCGATTACAAAAAACGAGTCGCACACCGCAAGGCACAAGCCAACCAGCCCTCGAACTACGTGGGGGAAGCGGCCTGCTCGACCTGCCATAAGCAGGCGTTCGATACCTGGAAGCAGTCCCGTCATGCGAACGCCTTCTCTACCCTGGAGCGGGAAAACAAGGCCTTCGACGCCAATTGTCTGGGGTGCCATACGGTAGGTTTCAACCAGCCCGGGGGATTTATCGATCCCGATATCACACCCGACCGCTTGAACGTACAGTGCGAGGCGTGTCACGGCCCGGGGAGGGCTCACACAGAAAGCGATGGGAAAAGGCCCTTGCAGAAGCCGAAGGGGGGTAGCGGTCCGGTCTGTCTACAGTGTCACAACCGCAGTCACAGCCCGTCGTTCGACTTCGCACTCACTCTACTGGCCGAAGATCTTTCACGGACTTGATCCCAAAAAGCCCCATTGAGGAGAACGCTGCCCGGTACTGCGCGAGGTTTCCGAAAAACCGTGGCCACAATTGAGACAGTATTCCAACCACTTCTCCAGGAAGCGATTTAGCTGCCATTTACGCTCCAGCACCCAGCCGTCCACGCTCTGGGGCCGAGCGTTACCTCCACTACCAACGGTCTCGTCACCACCGAAACCCATCACTTCGGCCATCGCCGCATCGCGGTAGACGCGGACCACAATATCGGGATCGGTGTGGGGCACACCCGTTTCGCGAAACAGATAGGTCAGTGAGTAAGTGGTCGTATAGCGAAAGCGTTCCAGAACACGCAAACGCAGCGGTAAATGCCCGGGAGAATGCGAGACCAGTTCTTCAGAATTCACTTCCAGTTTACCGATTAACTCTTTAATTAATTTGTAATTTTGCTCATAGATAGCCATTAAACCCGCAAAACTGCCCGGGGCACAGATACATTGTTCAACGAGCGCGTCGGTCTTCATGGAAAAACAGCATAGCACACCGAAATTTGCGGATTCTTTTCATTCCGGAAGCGCAGAGAGTGATCCCTAGGCTGGATTTTCAGCGAGGGAGAGTTTGAAGGGGCGGGCAAAATTGCCGGTCGTGATTTCCGCTATGCTTTCCAGGTTCGTCTGGCGCAACTCGGCTAGCTTCTCCGCCACGAAACGGGTCCAGGCCGGCTGGTTGGGTTTACCGCGATAGGGATGCGGCGCCAGGTAAGGGCTATCGGTCTCCACGAGTAAGCGGTCGTCAGGGACATACTTCGCTGCCTCCTGGATATCCCGAGCGTTGGAAAAGGTCACAATCCCGGAGAAAGAGATGTAAAAGCCGAGGCTCAATGCCCGTTTCGCATCCTCCCAATCGCCGGTGAAGCAGTGCATGACTCCACCGACATCTTGCGCCTCCTCCTGTTCGAGAATGCACAGTGCGTCGTCCATGGAATCGCGGGTATGGATAATCAGGGGAAGCTCCGTTTGTCGAGCGGCGGCGATGTGGGTCCTGAAGCGCTGACGGTGCCACTCCAGATCGCCCGTACTGCGAAAATAGTCCAGCCCGGTTTCACCAATGGCAACGACATCCCTATCCCTCGAAGCCTCAACGAGGCGCGTGATCGTCGGTTCTTCTCCTTCCCGCTCGTTGGGGTGCACACCCACACTGGCATAGACGTTGGAAAACCGCTTCACGATCTCCATCATTCCCGGAAAAGTTTTCAGATCAATGCCCACGCACAGCATGTGGCTGACCCCTAACTCAGTGGCGGCCTTTACTGCGGCTGCTAGATCACTACCGAAGTGCTCGAGATTCAATCGATCTAAATGACAGTGAGAATCGACCAGCATGTGGCTAGCTCCTGGGGCGTATCAACCCGTGTACCGGTGGGTACAAAGAAACCAATTACATGGTATGAGTTGAGCGGTCAGACTCGAGGGAACCGGCAAGGTAGGTTTCGATCTTGGCACGCGTTGCGCCGCCATCTTGGTCGCTGAACTGTACGCCGATACCCGCCGCCCGGTTACCCTCCGCCCCTTTGGGCGTAATCCAGATAATCTTTCCGGCGACAGGAATTTTGTCTTTCTCCTCCATGAGATTGATCAGCATGAAAACCTCATCACCCAACTGGTAACTTTTGTTGGTGGGAATAAACAGGCCACCGTTCTTCACAAACGGCATGTAGGCGGCATACAGAGCGTACTTATCCTTGATGGTTAAGGAGAGTATGCCCTGTCTCGGTGGCGTTTGAGGCTTCTGTTCGGCACTCATACTCTATCGTCTCGTTACCGTTCAGCGACTCTACGTGGATGGGTAGGGATCCAACGTAAAAACAACTCTTCCAATAGCAGTTGCGTATTGACCGAGGTATCCAGTTGTCTCTGTACGGCCAGCAGCGCATCCTGCAGCGTAAATAACTCATCGCAGCTTAAACTCTCAGCCAGGCGACTCAGCCCTTCCTGAAGATCTTGGTTGGAGAGCCTTGGTGGGATACCCACCATTTTCAACCGTATCATATCCGTGACATAGCTCAACATCCAGAGACAGAGCGAATTTACCTCTTGCTTGAGGTAGTTAGCGGCAATCGCGACGGGATCCGAACGCTTGAATCTAATATCGTCAATCGAAACCAGCAACTGACGGCGCTGCTCGATGCAATCGCTCTGCGCCAGCCGTTCCGCAAGAAACGGGGCTCCGTTGGCGATGCTAAGTAGCACCTCTCTCTCGCTGATGGCTCTTTCTTCCAGCCACTGCAACGCGATTTGGCGCTCCGGGACGGTAAAAGCCAGCGACTGGCAACGGCTACGAATGGTAGCCGGAAGATAGGCAGGTCTGGAGCTGATTAGAATCAATAGGGTCTCGGGGGATGGCTCCTCCAGCGTCTTGAGCAGCGCGTTGTATGAAGCGATGTTCATGCCTTCGGCAGGAACAAGAATGGCAACTTTTTTGGCACCGAACTGCGATTTCAGCGCCAGATGAGCGCACAAATCCCGGATTGCGTCGACTCGGATCACCTTGCCCTTCTCTTCCGGCTCCAGCCAGCGCAGATCAGGGTGAGTTCCCGCGGAAAACATCTGACAAGCATGACAGTTACCGCAGGCCTTCCCTGCCTCATCGGGGTGCGTGCAGAGCAGAGATTTCGCCAACAATTCGGCGAACTGCCGTTTCCCCAGTCCCGCCTGGCCATGGAGAAGCAATGCATGCGGCAGACGGTCACCTTTACGACGCTCGATAAGATGATCCCAGTGCGGCACGTGCCAAATCGGCACTTCGGTCATCTATCGTTTCCCCATTGCCGAAGTAACTGATCCACCACGCTACTGACCTGTTGCTGAACAGCGGCGAGTTCCTGAGCTGCGTCCACAATATGATAACGATCGGGATGCTCGGCAGCTCTCTTCCGGTAGGTTCTTCGCACGCGTTCAAAGAAAGCGTTCTCCTCGTTCTCGAACCGATCGGCATTACTGCGGCGACCGGCACGTTCTAGTCCGATTTCGACAGGGACATCGAACAGCACCGTGCAATCCGGTCGCAGATCACCCTGGACCGACTGTTCCAGTTCGGTGATCAACTCAAAACCCAGCTGACGCCCTCCCCCCTGGTAGGCATACGTGGCATCAGTGAATCGATCACAAATCACCCATTTGCCACTGCGTAGCGCCGGGCGGATCACCCTTTCCAGATGCTCCGCGCGCGCGGCAAAAATCAGTAGCAGCTCTGCCGCAGGGCTCATCCCCTCGTCGCGGTTTTCGAGCAATAGGGCGCGAATCCCCTCACCCAGCACCGTCCCTCCCGGCTCCCGGGTCAGCACAAAATCGATACCTGCCTCCTCCAAGCGCTGCTTCAGCACCGCCAGGTTTGTGGATTTTCCCGCTCCCTCACCACCTTCAACAGTAATGAATCGACCTGTGGCCACAAACAGATCCTCTACTAGTTACGACGTTTGAGTTGATAGCGACGTACGGCAGCCAGATGCTCGTCCAACGTATCGGAAAACTGGTGACTACCATCTCCCTTTGCGACGAAATAGAGCGCACTACCCGAAGCGGGGTGAAGCGCCGCTTTCAACGCCGCCAAGCCTGGAAGCGCGATAGGTGTCGGCGGCAATCCATGGCGCGTATAGGTGTTGTAGCGTGTATCTCGACGCAAATCGGCACGACGTATGTTGCCATTGTATCGGTCACCCATACCATAGATAACCGTAGGGTCGGTCTGCAATCGCATTTTACGCTCCAATCTCCGTACGAAGGCTCCGGCGATGGCTTCGCGCTCGCTCTCCAGGCCGGTCTCTTTCTCGATGATCGATGCCATCGTCAACGCTTCGTAGGGTGATTGATAGGGTAGGCTCTGCGCACGCTGATTCCATTCCTGCTCCAGCCAATCCTGCAGGATCCGATGAGCGCGCCGTAGAAACTCTAAATCACTAGTGGAGCGTGAGAAACGATAGGTATCGGGAGCAAACTGACCTTCCGGGTGTAGATCCGGTTTTCCCAACCGCGCCATTATCTCTTCATCGGACAGACCTTCCAAGGTTTGCCGAATGGCCTCGTGCTCCTTGATCGCTACCATCAACTGGCGAAACGTCCACCCTTCGACGATAGTCAATTGGTGCTGGATCACCGCTCCACTGACCAATCGCAGCAACAGAGTACGAGGGGTTAACCCCTCATCTATCTGATACTCCCCCGCGCGGATTCTCTCGGCGGCGTTGTCCCAGCGCCCGAGGAAGACAAAGTAATCGGGATTCGCGATGATCTCGCGCTCGTGGAGATCGTAGGCGAGCTTTCGAAAGCTCGTGCCGGGTGGCACTTCGAGGATGACACCTTCCGGCCCTACGTTAAGCGGTGTATCGGTGAATACCTTGTAGTCCCAGCCGATCCAACCAGAGACTAGGCTTAGGGCTATTACCGCGACACCGACGAGCTTGTGGAGATGCCTGAACATCTCTTCAGAATACCCCAAGATAGGAAAGGAGTGCGGCTACTAGCTCGCAGATATAACAACAGAGCGTGCCGCGATTATCGGTTACCGCAAACGATGTCAGACTCGCCTGAAGATCACCGTACCGTTGGTACCACCAAATCCAAACGAGTTGGACAACGCCGTCTCTATCTTCATCTCCCGCGCGGTGTGCGGTACGAAATCCAGGTCACAGCCCTCATCCGGGTTCTCCAGATTGATAGTGGGAGGGGCTACCTGGTCATAGACAGCCATCAGCGTAAGCACTGCTTCCAGACCACCCGCTGCGCCTAACAGATGTCCCGTCATCGATTTCGTGGAACTCATGGCAACTTTATGGGCGTGATCTCCTAAAGCGACTTTGACGGCTGTACACTCTGCTACGTCTCCGGCAGGAGTGGAAGTACCATGGGCGTTGATGTAATCCACCTGATCCAGATTAATACCGGCGTTCCGTATCGCGCTTTGTATGCAATGCACTGCCCCTTCACCGCCTTCGGAAGGCGCCGTCATATGATAGGCATCGCCGCTCATACCATAGCCGATCAACTCACCGTAGATACGGGCACCGCGCGCCTTTGCATGCTCGTACTCTTCCAATAGAATAACACCCGCGCCATCGCTCAATACAAATCCATCGCGATCTTTATCCCAAGGCCGACTAGCCGCCTCCGGGTCGTCGTTACGAGTCGATAGCGCCCGGGCTGAACAAAACCCCCCCAACCCCAGTTTGCTGATGGCGAACTCCGCTCCGCCGGCAACCATGGCATCGGCATCTCCGTATTCGATGATACGACCCGCTTCTCCGATACTGTGCGTTCCGGTCGTGCACGCCGTCACCATAGCAATGTTGGGACCTTTGATGCCCCGCATGATGGAGAGATTGCCGGAGATCATATTGATGATGCTACTGGGAACGAAGAACGGCGAGATCTTACGCGGGCCTCCCGCACTGTAGGCCTCGTAATTGGATTCGATGGTGTTGATTCCACCGATCCCCGAACCAATGGCAACGCCGATCCGGTGCGCATTCTCTTCGGTCACTTCGAGGCCGGAGTCGTCCAGTGCTTGCAGACCAGCTGCAATGCCGTAGTGGATGAAGGGATCCATCTTACGGGCATCTTTTCGGGTCATGATCTGCTCGACATCGAATCCTCTGACCTCGCCACCGAATCGGGTAGCGAATGCCGAGGCATCGAAACGCTCAATGGGAGCAATACCGCTATTCCCAGCAAGCACGTTCTTCCAGCACTCGGTAGCGGTGAGACCCACCGGGGCAACAGCACCCAGTCCGGTAACGACAACGCGTCTCTTGGACAACTCTAGATCCTCTTTAAATCCCGTTCACAACCTATCGCAAACCGGCAAAAGAAAAGGCCGCAACCATAGCCTGCAACGGCCGCGACCTTATTACTTCAGAATGCCGTCTATGTGTTAACCGAGACGAGAATTCACGTAATCGATTGCCTGCTGAACCGTAGTGATCTTCTCCGCCTCTTCGTCGGGAATCTCACATTCGAACTCCTCTTCCAAGGCCATCACCAACTCAACGGTGTCCAGTGAATCAGCGCCAAGATCGTCAACGAAGGAAGCTTCATTGGTCACTTCTTCTTCCTTAACCCCTAATTGTTCTACAACGATTTTTTTGACGCGCTCTTCGACGGTACTCATGGTCGTCTTTTCCTCCCAATTACGAATTCTGGCAGCAAACGCTGCGCCGGGTATTGTAGTGAAAACTAACTTGCTAGGCCACAGGCGACATTCGTCGCGTATACAACGGTGTAGTAACGAACACCGCCAATATCCTATAAATCAAATCAATTCATATACATACCGCCATTCACGTGCAGTGTTTGGCCGGTAATATAGCTCGCCTCCGGAGAGGCCAAAAACGCGACGGCATGGGCAATATCTTCGACTTCCCCTAGTCTCTCTAGCGGTATTTGGCCTCGTAGCGTTTCCCGCTGTTCGTCGGAAAGCGCTCGCGTCATGTCGGTATCGATAAATCCAGGAGCCACGGTGTTGACGGTAATTCCCCGGCTACCCACTTCGCGGGCGAGCGACTTGGCGAACCCCACCATACCGGCCTTGGCCGCGGCATAGTTGGTTTGCCCGGGATTCCCGGTAGCACCGACAACCGAGGCAATATTGATGATACGCCCCTTTCGCGCTTTCATCATGCCACGCAGGCAGGCTCGGCTCATGCGAAAAACCGAACTGAGATTGGTGTCGATTATCGTCTCCCACTCTTCATCTTTCATTCTCATGAGCAGGTTGTCGCGCGTCACGCCGGCATTGTTCACCAGCACTGTTGGCGTACCAAATTGTTCCTGTATGGCCTTGAGAGACTCGGTGATCGAATCCGGCTCGGTGACGTTCAACACCCAACCCGTTCCTGCGATCCCCGCCTCCGTCAGTCCGGCCGATATAGCCTCTGCACCACCGGTAGATGTAGCGGTTCCGATTACCGTGGCGCCGCGAGCGCCCAAAGCGAACGCAATGGCTCTTCCGATACCGCGACTGGCACCGGTCACTAAAGCGACCTCCTGATCCAAACTCATTCACTCTCCTCCTCACAACGAGCAATTGCCTTCTCCAGCGTAGCGGTATCGAAGAAAGGCAGCGCACTCACCTCACGATTGATTCGCTTACAAAGACCGGCCAACACCTTGCCTGGACCACACTCAACCACGGTCGTCACACCTTCGCCCACCATATAGCGAATGGTATCGACCCAAAGCACGGGCTGATGAAGTTGACGACACAGCTTGTCTTTAATTTCCGATGGATCAGAGGTAATTCGACCGTCGACGTTCTGCACGATCGGAAGTCTTGGGGTTTTTATTTCAATCCCCTCCAAGCGAGTGGCTAGTTTCTCCGCCGCAGGCTTCATCAAGCGACAGTGGGAAGGCACGCTAACCGGCAACGGTATCGCCCGCTTGGCACCCGCTTCCGAAGCCAGGGAAATCGCGCGTTCCACTGCACTCGCATGGCCTGCTATGACCACTTGACCCGGTGCGTTGAAATTGACTGCTTCGACGATTTCGTCCCCTGAAGCCTGTGAGCACACCTCACGCAGGGTGTCATCATCCAGACCCAAAACTGCCGCCACGGCACCGACGCCCTCCGGTACCGCCTCTTGCATCAACTTCCCACGCTGCACAACGATACCCACAGCATCTTCGAAACGCAGCGCCTCAGAACAGGTCAGCGCGGTGTACTCTCCCAAGCTGTGTCCTGCGAGAAAAACCGGGCTTGGTCCACCCTGTTCCATCCATACCCGCCAAAGCGCAACACTCGCCGTGAGCAGCGCTGGTTGCGTATTGTGAGTACGGTTGAGCTCCTCCTCCGGGCCGTCCTGAATCAGTGTCCATAAATCGTAACCGAGCACGTCGGAGGCACTAGCAAACGTCTCCTCGACAATGGAATGTGCAGCGGCTATCTCCGCCAACATTCCAACGGATTGAGATCCCTGACCAGGAAATACTAAAACGAAAGCCATCTTTGTCACCCTAGGGAAGTACTGTAGTAGATACGGAGATTATTGTTCGAACAATTGGCTCAGTGGCCCTATTTTATGCAGCACGTAGAAAAGGGGAAGGGGTTTGTGTACTCAGTAGACTGCAAGGGCGGAACCCCACGTGAAGCCACCGCCGAATGCCTCCATAAGAAGCACTTCACCGCGCTGTATGCGACCGTCGCGCACCGCGACGTCCAGTGCCAGCGGTACTGAAGCTGCCGAGGTGTTGCCATGTTCAGCGACCGTCATCACCACGCGCGACATCGGCATCTGCAACTTTTTTGCCGTCGCTTCGATAATGCGCCGATTGGCTTGGTGAGGGATCACCCAGTCCACTTCACCCTTTTCCATATCGTTGGCCGCCAGCGTCTCATCGACGATTCGACCCAGCGTTCTCACTGCTACCTTGAATACTTCGTTACCCTTCATCTCTGTCCAGCGGTTTTCGTCAGACAACGATTCATAACCCTGGCCCACTCCCCAAGGTACACCTAGCAAACCTTCGTAGACACCATCCGCATGAAGATGAGTGGAGAGAATACCGGGCTCTTCTGAGGCTTCGAGTACCACTGCACCAGCACCATCGCCAAACAGGACACAGGTCGCGCGATCGGTCCAATCGATGATGCGCGAAAACAACTCCGCTCCGACAACCAACGCTCTCTTCGCGCTACCCGTCCGTACAAATTTATCGGCCACTCCGAGTGCATAGACAAAACCGGTGCACGCTGCCGCCACATCGAAAGCCCCACACCCGTGAATACCCAACCGATCCTGCAACAGACAGGCAGTACTGGGGAATACACGGTCGGGAGTGGACGTTGCTAGAACGATCAGATCGATTTCTTCGGGTTGCAAGCCTGCCGCAAGAATCGCCTGCCGCGACGCGCGCTCAGCTAAATCACAACAGGACTCGTTCTCGCCAGCAATATGACGTTTCCGGATACCGGTGCGCTCCTGAATCCAACTGTCGCTGGTATCAACCATGCGCGCCAACTCATCGTTGGTCAGGACCTTCTCCGGAATATATCCGCCCGTTCCAGCAATACGCGAATAAATCAAACCGTCTGCCTCTTACTGAGCAGCTCTTCCAGCTGACGACTGATATGTTGCGGCACCTTTTGCTGAGCCTGCAGCCGTGCGATCTTGATGGCGTTACGAAACGCCAGTACATCCGCCGCACCATGGCTTTTAATCACAATACCCTGCAGACCCAATAAACTGGCTCCGTTATAGCGCCTGGGATCGATCTTTGAGCGTATGCGACTCAATACCGGTAACGCCATCAATCCCGCGATGCGTCCGTAGATACCCGACGTGAATCCTTCTTTCAGGAAGTGTGCGATCATGGTAGCGGCGCCTTCGGTGCTCTTCAGCATCACGTTACCCACGAAACCGTCACAAACCACCACATCCGCCCCACCTTTGTAAATATCGTCCCCTTCCACGAAGCCGATGTAATTAAGGGGGCTATTTGCCAGCAGATGTGCCGCCTCTTTGACCCGTTCGTTACCTTTGATCTCTTCTTCGCCAATATTCAATAGACCTACGCGCGGTCGAGCATTATCGTCAACAGCGGTCGCGAGTACCGAACCCATCAAACCAAACTGTAATAGATGCCCTGCATCCACATCCACGTTAGCGCCTAGATCCAATACGTGGGTATGACCTTCTATAGAAGGTAGCGCGGTTATGATGGCTGGGCGATCAATCCCCGGTAACATTTTCAGAACGAATCGTGCGACTGCCATCAACGCCCCGGTATTACCGGCGCTGACACAGGCATCCGCCTCGCCACTCTTGACGAGATTGATGGCAACCCGCATCGAAGAATCCTTTTTGTTGCGCAGTGCGTGAGGAGGTAGTTCATCCATATCCACCTTCTGGGTAGTGTGGCGAATGGTCAACCGCGACGCGTGTTTCGTGCCCTGTTTCTCCAGGCACTGTCGAATGGAGGCCTCATCCCCCGCCAATATCAGGTGAAGATCCTGGTAGATATGGAGCGCCTTCAAGGCAGCAGGAACCACCACTGAAGGTCCAATATCGCCACCCATGGCGTCAAGCGCAACGGTTATCGGTCTGCTCATTCTCTGTCGGGTGTGAGGCCGTCACCTGCTCTTGTTGTTGCTATTAGGCGATGTAGAAAAAACAGAACCCCGTCCATCACAATGGACGGGGTTGCTAGTTCGAAACGACAGCTAGGGGTTTAATCACCCTTGGTCTGGAGAACCTTGCGACCACGATAGTATCCATCGGGGCTGACATGGTGCCGCAGGTGGGTTTCGCCAGTGGTCGGCTCAATCGATAGCGTACATTCTTTGAGCCCGTCATGTGCACGACGCATACCGCGCTTGGAAGGGGTTTTACGATTCTGCTGAACGGCCATTTGCCATTTCTCCTAAATCTGTTCTCTCAAACTATCTCTTTAAATCGGTTTTCAGCTCTGCCAAACAGGCAAACGGACCGTCGCGGTTCTCATCCTCGACCGCCTGCGGGGCACCCCCATAGGTCCATTGATGTTGCTCCGCACATCGCCCCTCTTGATGCATGGCCTCCTGTGGGAGCGAAAGCAGCAACTCGTCCTCAACCAGATCGGCCAGCGCCACGGAACCGGCGGTGCAAAGCAAGGGTTCCGTATCGGGCGCCAACGATTCGGCGAGCGATGGCGATTCCAATACAGCGAGTGCCACACTGCGCTCCACATCCAGACCCGCGGGTTCCAGGCAACGTTGACAAAGCAGCCTTAGCCGCGCCTCGATCTTTCCACTGACTAGGATCTGTCCGTTGGCGTCCTGACCGAATTCCAATTCGACCAGCGCGGAACCCGTCGTGCTGTGGACGGTATCCGCTAGCCGCTTCATGCCATCCAGTGCTACTTCCCCAATCAGTTTCGCCTCTCTATTCGCCAGGCGCAGGGGATCGATTCGTTCTGGCAGCCGAGTCGACATAAGCCGCGAATAGTAGTGCTTTTACGCACCTGAAGTCAAAGGAAAAAACCGTTGTTTCGCCGGGACTTGATGCCACTTCTCCGGATAGAAAGACAAGGCTCGGGGGTTCGATAGATTAGCGCCCCAATCAGCGGGCGCCATTCGCCTCCATTTTCCGCTTCCAACCCCCCTCCCTTTTGCAGGGAATAATTGCGCAAAGCACAAAAACCAGTTAGATTATCGACCGTTTAAGAAGGATAGTCTTTCAGCAACTCGTTGTTATTTATGGCTTTTTATGATCACCCGATACGATTGTTGTGATCATAGGCAGCTGCGGTAAACCTGGTTCATTCGTTAACGAACAGCTACCGTGAGACTCGCACCGGCTCTAACTACTGACGAGCCGGTCGATTCAGAGCCTAGAACCAGAGCAGGCGTCAACCGTGACCCGTATCAGCGCAATTGCGACGAATACGGCCACTCGGAAAGCCGCACAACCAAGCTGGAAGAGAGAATCGGGTTACTACGAATGACAACATCGATGCTCGTACAGGAAGGGCTCCAACTCATGGCTCTAGGCATGGGAGCGGTGTTTGTCTTTCTCAGTCTATTGATCGTCTCAATGACGATCACCGCCAGGTTGGTGAGAGGTATCGAACAGCGCCGCCCAACCGATTCCACTTCCACACCGACTCAACCACCCACGGCTCTCCCCGACTCGCATGTGATCGCTGCCATCAGCATTGCCGTGCGGCGTTATCGTAAGACCCATCAGCGCTGACTCGAAGCGTGTCAACAAGCCCTAGAACCATGAAGGAGATCCGCGAGCCATGAAACAGCCACTCGGCCTCACAGAAGTTGCTCTGCGTGACGCCCATCAATCGTTGCTGGCCACGCGCATGCGCCTCGAAGACATGCTCCCTATCGCAGAAAAACTGGATAGCGTCGGATACTGGTCGCTCGAAGTTTGGGGGG
>Ga0209679_1000293_pt1 | contig 20502 bp, 10 predicted proteins | sample WorMetHEROISLAND_4_FD_187408 | JGI IMG/M metagenome (GOLD analysis project Ga0209679, IMG submission 187408) | Marine gutless worms symbiont microbial communities from Max Planck institute for Marine Microbiology, Germany - Olavius sp. 2 HERON... ...
GTCTCCCGTGTCAGCAGTTGTACCGTATCACGCGCGCGGTGCGCCGGTGCTGCGTCCTGCTGAAAGGTGTAATTAAACGTCATCTGGTACAAAGAATATTTAAAGAAATATTTATTTCTTGAATGTTTAATACCGGCACATCACAGATCTTTTTGCCTGCCAAGTTTCATAATTTTGCAATAAGCGGTTTATTTTTATACACAAAAATAAAAGGATACAGTTTTTTATGAAACACGGTGTATTGTGGCTACTTTTGGTATACTGTGGAGTGTGGATAACTGTGTATTTTCTGCTGCTTTGTGCTGGTCAGCTGTGGCTGGGTTCAGGGTGAAGTCCGTGTTTAATATGTATTTACATCATACAGGACATTTGGTTTGTCAGATGTCACAGTGCTTCAGTGCTTTGGTACTGATAGTTTGGTGTCATGAAGTGCATCAACCCAGTTAAGCGTAAGCAGCAGTAGCAGTATTAGTAGTGATGGTGTTACTATCATGCTGATCGCCAAATCAGAAATATGCGTCGCTGTCTGTTCTATTTGCAGTTTGAAATTATTTTCTATGATCTTGGGTGCGAGCAGGTACCGGGAGCTGTAGAACATAGGCACGATCCATTTCCTGGCTGGATGGCGTAAAAGGCGCCTGAACCCGGTTTTTAGTTTTGTATAATTAGTTAGCATGTGTGTGTGTGAATATTTTGTTTGTGTGTTTGAGGGTGTGCGTGTGTGTGTGCATAGCATGATAGGTAGTTTCGTTATTGTATTTATGTTCTTTATGTTGTTAGTTTGTTTATTGTTGCTGTTAATTTTGCGTTTCTCCAAATTCAAAACTATTCACTACAATAGGCGTGATGTAGCCAACCCTGTGCTGAAAGTGCCATTAAGCCCCAACCAATGTCCATTATGGAGTTGCTATAAATAGTGGTGTAATGGGTCACCATTTTTCCAGCTTTGCAGTACTCATTGTAACCAATGTTGTGTGTTAGTGTGCAACGATACATCTGTGTAATGTTGATGTCAACAGCCTGAGCTTGTAGCTGCTACTTGGTATTTGCCAGGCAAGCAAGAATGGCGGCAACTTGAACAGTGTGAATGTGCTCGATGTTCTCGTCGATATGCGTCGATATAGAATGGGGCTCATTCAGACACCTGATCAGCTGCGTTTCTCATACCTTGCCTTGATTGAAGGTGCCAGGCGTCTCTTTTCAAGCAACGCCAATGAGGTTCGAGTGTGTTCTTCTTGGTGTTTGTGACATGCAGATTTGACAGTTGTCGAAAAAATCCTGAGGGTGTTTTATCCCGCATGCAAAGGAATCCATTGTCAAGTTTGTGTTGTTTGATGTCACTGTGTCAAGTTTATAACCATAGTGAACCCTTTCAGTACTTTCACAATGTTGGCTGTGCTATGGGCGTGGGGAAGGAATCTGGTCTGTAAAAAATACGTGGAAGAACTCCGGAAAAGTTAAATATAAAGTGGAAGTAGATTTGCATAAGTATTGTGTGGGTGTAAGTAGTCTAGTGGTTAGAGTGTCGGACTCATAACTTTCATTCGCGGGTTCGAATCTCAGTGCCAGCCATTTGCAAGCAACCTTGAGCAAGTTGCTAACCTACGATGTGCTCAGGTCAACTCAGCTTCCTACCCTTCACGGGATGGGAAATGAGTAGTAGCTTACGAGCTACAGGGTGAAGGCCTAGTTTGGCTGATTGGGGTGGTGGTATGTCTGTGTGCTGCACCACGGGTCCAATTGTTCGCTAGTGCGTCCAATGGATGGCCACAAAATGCGCCGTGGTATCATTAGCTCATGCCAGTCAGCTTTATCTTTTTTACCTTTATAGAGAACTAACAGTCTTGATCCTTGCTTTATGTATGTCAGTTAATCAATCAATCAATCATCAATTTATATAGCACAAAGGCACAGAGTGATGCACTATAGCATTGTATTAATAATGAGCAAATAAGAAAGTTGATGTGGTTTTTGCTTTCGTGATCATGACAATGATGTATGCTTTATTATTGTGCAGATTTCATGTAATGACAATGCTAATACTGACCCCGGTCGGCGTAACCCACTGGGTACAAGTTCTGCAGAGATGCTGGATAACAAGGAAATTGACAACAGTTTACAAGAGTTCGGTAAACTGCTGTCTGATTACAGCTGTGATGGTAACCCAGCTGACCCAGTCACGTTGAGTTCTGCTCACACAAGGTTGGAGTCGTTTGTGTCAGCAGATAGAACTGACAATCCATCACGCACCTCATCTGCTGGTCCTCAGGAGTCTGCAGCACGGTTATCTGAGTCCATAGGATCAGCAGCCAAAGAAAATCCTGGTGCATCTGCAAGACTGGTTGAAGATGAGGCGTCAGTCAGGTGATTTGTGATCTTTAGTCCATGGCTGGCAAACAATGATGTAAGAGTACTGCATGTTATTGTCATAGTGTGGCAGTTTAGTGGTAATGCATTGGTCAGTCTCAATCAACGAAGTTACTGTTTGTCGGGTCCGGCTAGTGCTTGGATGTGTGATCATCGGGTAAACCATCCACCAGCCACCCAGGTCAACTCAGCCTGGCCATCCCTCTGTGGGCAGTTGCAGTGTGAGTACCAGTGAAAGCTGGGAAGTAAACAGACACACTGCAGTGCACTAGCCCCATATCCATGGTCTCACAGTGTAGGCTGGTGTCTGGCTGAGGACTAAAGAAATGGAGACCAGCACCGGCCTATGGGCAGTGTGACTCGGAAAAGTCTTTATTATTATTATTGTTATGATTATGATAATTACTATTGTTGTTGTTGTTGTTGTTATTGTTATGAAGTCACACAAAAAGATAAGTCTGTACCTAGCTAAGACTGTATGTTAATAGATTAATCAGTGTCATTATAACAGGTTGTGTGAACACAGCCATTTGCAGTTAACGAGGTCATTTTAAATGTAGTTTTCTGTAGCTATCAACAGATTTCTTGTTTTTCTCTCTGTGTGATGTTAGAGAAAGAAATAGTGTACTACATGTTTGCTAGTGATGTTACATGTATTAAACTGTAGCATGTTACAACTTTGCAGCGTGACAGTATCCTTCTCATCATTCTCACCGTAAAAATTTCAGTTGCCTAATTACAAGAAAATCTTACGATTATCTTACGATGTGATAATAACTTACGATAATCGTAAGTCAAACTTGCGATAAAGTTAAGATGTTCCTAATTACAAAAACATCTTATGATAATCTTACGAGAAACTTTCATAGGCCCCAGAAGTATAATCGTGGCAGTTGTTTCTGAGTGGGCTTCTGCCAGCATGTGTTTCTAAATAGCAAGAGGAAAATTTGTATTTGTAGGGCATTTTAGTGTGACACATAGGCATATACTGAAGTTTGTGAATGATAAATGTATGCCGTGTTGTTTTTCATATAAGTCGTTAGGATGACCGTGTTTATGATGGCTGTTTGACTGTTGTGTGATAGGTTGAAGCAAGAACGTCAAAGGGCTCGTGAAGAGCGCATACGGCACACTAATGAACAGATTGCCCGCATCAAGCAGCGCCAGCGAGAAACAGAGCAGCAGCAGGAACGATGGAACCAGCTGCAGCCGTATATCCTGACAGCAGCGTCAGTCGTGGTTGCCTTACTCGGCTACTTTGTCTACCAGTACTTCACCTGATGTGTGGTGGACCAGTCGGCTGCCAACTGTCCTCCAGCAGTAACTTATTATATATCTGAGTTGATGTTGTATTGTAAACTGAATGGCATATGGCACACTTGTATTAGTGCCACACACATCCACTGATCATATTGTCATTTTATGAGTGTCTCCACGCTCCATTTTCGCTTACTTATAAGGTATGGACTATGGAGTGTATCATTTAAACATTCGGTCATAGATCAGTAGCCGTATGCTGCCAGTGCATCTTATTCTGAAATCTTCGTCTTTATGTATGTTTACTTTGCTGTGTAACTTGTTTGAGATCTAATGTCTGATTAGTAGCAATATTGTCATTTGTTTTTATTTGCACTGTATCAAAGCAGTTAAGTAAGTAAAATGAGTCGACTACTGGAGAATGGCACGAACTTGATAATACTGATACTGAAAACAGGAATCTGCTGGTCTGATTGTTGTGTTGCTTTGTATTTTGCAGACTGCGGCGTTTTTGCCTTCAAAAACTTTCCAGTGCCTGTCGCTTGTGTTTAACTATGTTCCCGAAAGTTTTGTATTGATAGATATTTCAGGTATATTCAAGACCGAAATCTGTCACTCTGAGTGATTACAGTTTACTTATTTAACAGTGATAAAGAATGTCATTTCCATCTTTAGATGTTTTGTAACAACAGAATACTGTTGACAGTTGCAGTTTGACATTTGTAAAGCTCAGCCAGCATTTAGTACAACAAATGTGTAGTGGAATATCTTCACATATCTGGACAGTTGCACACACAGTGTTCGCTCTAATATTCCTATTATTCCTGTTGGTCTGAAGCTGATATTACTGTTTGTTTTAGTGGTCAAATGCCCGTTGTATGTGTTCCAGTTTGAGGATGTTTCTTTGAGGTAATGTGGGTTCAACAGTGAAAGCTGCGTCATTGTAATGAGAAAATGTGGTGGTGTTCTGCACTCTTTTTATACCAATTTTTGATCAGGGTTTCCATGCATCCTGGAAAGTCCTGGATTTTTTAACTGGATTTTCCAGGCCCTGGAAAGTCCTGGGATATCAGTTTGGTCCTGGAAAGTCCTGAAAATGAAAGCTTAAGGTTCTGGAAAGGAAAGTACTGGAAAATGAAGATCCTGGATAGTTAGTGAGTTTACTGGGGGTTCAAAATAAGCAACATGTAGCATTAGTTTAGCAATTGCTTCTTTCACTGCCATGTATATAGATTATAGAGTACCATCTGTAAATAAGTGTAACTGAACAGTTTCCTTCCAACTTTTACTTATGATGAGCTTTGTGTATTGGATTACACTCTGTATACAGTAAGTAAAGTGCCTACTGTTTGTCTTTATATTTAAATGTTGGCGGGCTCCAAGAAGGTCCTGGAAAACGTTTTGATGGTCCTGGAAAGTCCTGGAATTTTTTGTAATTAAAGGTGTGGGAACCCTGTTCGATATTCGGGAATGATACTTTAGTTGAATTACTTTTCTTATGTTCATGCAGATATTTTGTGCTTTGTTTGCATGACCTACTCACACATGATGCTGAATAATATTTATAGAGACAGCTTTTGTGACCTTTTAAGTTTTTATGTAATCAGTTTTTGCATTTAGTTACTTCTTTGGTAATTTTTTGTTTTCCCACATGCTGTAAAGAAAGCTGGCTACTCGCCCGTATTTTAGTGTACGATATGCATTATTTATCATGTCGTGAATTTTATTAAATAGTTTGATATCAGTCAGTCACTGAATGGTTTTCATCTCTACTTCCACTGTTGTTGTTACTGTGCTGCTGATAAAAGTGATGTACCGGATTTCTGCTCCAGCTCTGGCTTCCTGTTATTTCTGGCAAATCCAGCTCTGGAAAAATTTTCAGCTGTATTTTCGGATTGGCATTTTCAGACAGCTGCAATGCACAGATATTATTTACAGTCAGAAGTAACAAAGCTTGTCTTGGCTTCTCATCACTTGAGTGATTTAATGGTTTGACACATTCTCAGTTGCAGCAGATTGAACGTTATATAATGTAATATATAATGTCTGGGAAGTCCAGTAATTATGCCTCATCCTGTAATTACACGGTGAGGCATAATTATCGGACCGCCTAGCGCCAGTTGGCAAAACTTTGTTACTATGCTGTTTTTCGGCATAAAAATTCCCACGGCTAAGCATGAGATAATAAATGTACCCACCTTACTTACTGCCTTTACTGCATAATGTGACTAATGTCTGCGTCGTGAGACAGTTGATCTGTTGACAAGGGAGACTCCAGAGTCCAGACTTCATTCCTGTCACTCTTTGACTGCCAAACAGCCCGGAATTAAATCCGGTGGATTACAAAGTGTGGTCAATGATACAGGAGAAGGTCTACAAAGGGCGGATCATGGATGTCAACGAACTGCATTCACGTATCCTGACGTCTTGGGAGTCCCAAGCTGTCAGGATACGTGGTGCATGCATCTTCCTGTGTGTTAAAGCGAAAGGCAGACACTTTGAACACGAACTGAGACAGTAGTTTAAAATGTTGTTGTTTCTTATAACGGCATAGTCTACCAATCATTTCTGCTAAATTTTTTCAATTTTTGTCTGTTTTGAGGCTATGCAATAAAACCCAAGGGGGCCAGTAATTATGCCTCACCATGTATATATGATCTCTGCTCATGGGTGATGGCAGGAAATTTTCCAAGGGTAGGCTAAGTCTCTTCGCCTAACTCCCACATATTTCTGCGATTCATTTTACTCTGTCATTTTTCCCATCTATCTAATCTTATCTCACTTCCCATTATTATTGGTGTGGCTAGCATTTCTGATTTTGAGATAAGAGCCCAATCAAACAAGCATAGGAAGTGAGAAAATTTTTGCCCATTTTTGTGCTTTTCCCTTGATGTGATTTTCAGTTGATGCATTTGGGCATGTGCCCTGTGCACCTTGCCTATACAAGTGGTACAGTTGGGGTAATAAATATTTCTAACAAAACCTAACTTGTTGTAGGCACAATATAAGAAAGTTCTGTTAAGACCCGAACAACCAGCCAACTTCTTGTCCTATCTTCTGCATTCTGTTAACATGATTGCTTTCATTGTGGTAGACGTGCATTTATTTTCTGCTTGTCAGCTTGTCTATGGCAAACTTATTTTCAGCTGAGTTACATTTTTTCCGAAGTTAAATTTATGGGGAATATAATTTATATTACTTTTGGATTACTTGCATAGATAAGTCAGCAGAAGTGATATCAAGTCTATTACTTTAACTGTGACTTCTGTTATTTTGCTGTTTTATTGTGTCTGTACTGCTGTTGCATGTTGTGGGCATAGAACTATATTCATTGACAAGTGCTGTGACGTAATCTGCTCTAATGGCTGTTGCTTCAGTCTGATGATAATTGACGTCTTAACTGTCACTCAAATGTACATTGTTGTGAGATTCATCAGTTACTGTTACGGCTTCATATAAAATGGCTTGAAGTATGGTCAGGAATTACTTAAAAAGTACACGCATCATTGTTTGAATAATGTCGTCTAACAGTATGGAGCCTTGTAGTCATTTTTGTGGCATTTTTACATATTTGAGAATTTGTAAAATTTAATGCTTGAGAGGGACCAGCTGATGCTTACTGTTGCTTCTAAAAAGCTAAATTCCCAGCCCGTGTATAGGCCTGTGGTATTATCTGTGTTTTGCCTGCATCTTGCTGGTGTCCAAGAATGGACATTCCGTAGCTCTGTCACAGTGCACTGTTTGGCTAGGCACTGGCGGGCCCTGTGCCCAGCACTGTGGTAGTCATGCTTTTTTCTTTCTTCGATATTACAGCCAATGCGAAACAAAGGCTGTTGTTTAGAAAGAAATAACAATAATAGTCAAAGTGTTCATCTGCATATAGGGCAAAAATAGCATAGAATATTTAAATGTTCAAACTTATCTAAAAAACGTGTCAGTTTTTCTAAGGTGGAAGATCTTAACTGAAATTTTGGTTTAAAGATCTGTTGGTTGTCAAGAAATTGGATTTTGTCCGATGCAAATTTTTATTTTGAATCCCCCTGTGGATACAAATCAAAGTTTACATTTGTATAAGTTGTTCGTATTTTTTTGTTGAATGCTACATACTTTGTATAAAGTTACCCCCAAAAAGTTGCCACATGTGTGTGTTAAACATATGTTGATTTGTTAGTGTTTGAACTTGGTTTCTTTACTTGTACATATTGTATAAAAATATTGGACAACTGTTGTGCAGTAGTGTAATGGTAATCTTTCATGTACGTAAGAAGTTGTGGCTTCACTGCCTGCCTGTTCTATTGCAAGCAACTGTGAGCAAATTGCTAATAGTTGCTAACCTATTGTGTGCTCTTGCCAGTGGCCAACTCAGCCTCCTGTCCTCAGTCTGCCACTCACCATCTGAACGTCATTGTCTCTGAACACTTTCCGATGACAACCCTTACTGAAAACTTTGCTGTTCGCCAAAGCCACCATCGACTAACTGTGACCACCCATGCCCACAATTCAAATCTGCTTCGAGGTGTGGTGTGCTGCGATGCTTCTTACTTACTTACTCAGCTGGACTGCTGCTGGAATGGAAGCAAGTAGAAGCTACAGGATGAAGGCCTAATGTGGTGGATTGAAGTGGTGGAATTTCTGCTAGCTGCATCTCCAGTCCATGTATCAGTTGCTATGGGCAGTGGATTGTTCACAAGCCTGACTCCATTAGATAAGTTACACCTAAAATCTGTAAAACCTATAGCAAGTGCCCAGACCTTTACTTTTATTAAGCTAATAATTGTTGTAAAACGATGCTGCTTTGTTGTTGGTGTTATACAGGCAGTGATTTTTCATTTTTATACCTTCTTCCATAACTATTGCTATGTTACATAGTAGTTCAAAAGCATACAGAGAGCTGAATAATTCAGGGTTGCCATTTGGCTTTAATGCCAAATAAGTCGAATTTGGCATTTTTAAAAGCGCTTGAAAGTGAACATCTTAGATTTTGAATTTGACATTAAAATTTTCAGTTTGGCAGTAACACTCAAATTTGGCATCAATTTCGTTTCAGTAGTATTCTTACTAGTATCCAGTGTAGAAAATGACGTTTTACTCATCGCCATGGCACCAGAACGGCCTATAAATAACTCTTATTCAATAGTAGTTTCTACCAATAGTTGTTTCTATTTATAAACACTGGGTGGCAGCTAATCTGCTTCGAGCTTCCGCTATAGTTATTCCGCTTTTGTTTGTGGCAGACTACTGAATTTGTTTGTTTTCTTAACGTTGTTTCTTTTTTACTTTCGTTGATCATGAGCGCAGCAGATAAAGCAAACTGATAAGATGCTGTTATATTTTTTTCAGTTGTCATCAGCTGCTGACTTAAGTTATGCCGCTATTAGTGTATTACATATCATCATCATTATTTTATTCGTTTCAGCCAAGGTCAATAGAAGTACTGAGTGGTATAATCTCGACTGATAGGCTTAAATTTTAGCATCATAAACGTAAAAACTGAGTTACAGGAGGGTGAAGGGCTGAATTCATAGGCAAACGTCAACAACTGATTTATTCAAGAATGTAGAGTCCTTAAAACGAGTGAGTGACGGTGTGTAGATTCTTAACGACACACAAATTTACAACTTCCAAAGTTCTTAAATTACGCATTAAGTTTAGACTGTCCATTATTGCAAAATAAATGAGTAAGTATGATCATATGAATGTATATACACCGTGTTTATACGTGTGTTTGACACTTGGGACGACTGATTTCATCACACGTGGTATTACTAAAAATTTGGCATTCTTGTGTTCATTTTGGCAGTTAAATACGTTACGTTTGGCACTTTGTAGCCCAAAATTAGTTGGCAATAGTGATGACTAGATATATCGAGATATCTCGATATATCGTTTTTGATATCGACATCAATTCGTATTGTCAAAAAAGATATTGAGTTTTTTCAGTATATATTTTCCAGTTTTCTGACCCATGCGGTAGATTGAGCTGGCTATGCATCAGGTTTTGGGCGAAAGTTCTGATATAAGTTGAGGTTGCTACAGACTCTGCACTACACTGCGTGATTGAGTAGAACAGTTACAAATACGAGTCAATAGTGTCATTGGTCTGTGTCGTAATGTAAGAACAAAACCTAATTAAGTTCACTCAAACACACATGCATACTGCTTTGCTGATGTCTAGTCACTGTTAGTGCGCTTGTATATCTTAACATTTACAAAATATCGATATCGTATCGATATTGCGATATTTGGTCAATGTCGTATCGAAATTGAAATCCTGATATCGAGTCATCACTAGTTGTCAATCCTCGGATAATTTTATATTAGTTACTCTATGTTGTGTTTACATGTTTATTTCCGTGATGTGATATTATGATATTACAGAAAATATTTTGTCGTTTAAATTGACTGAGTAATGGTATAAAAATGCTAAACGTCTGTCCGGTATTGGTCTGCTAATTATGATGCCAATAAAGAAATATTCAGTCAGCTGCTGGCTGCTTTCTGTTATGTTATACTTAACGTGTGACAGGTAAAAATTACCCCTGCTGACACCCACGAAATTATGTAGTGTTAGATATTCTGAATAATCACCACCATAGAAACTAGGGATGCGCCTATCGTTTAATTTGCTAAACGTTGAAACGAAACTAGTAAACGTTTAAACGCAGTATGGCGACTTCCCGTCTCCAGTTCAACCGTCATTACCCGTATTAACTTCTGATTATACCACCGCATGTCACAGAATAAGGCTCTAGTGACAACTACAACAGGTCGGATAAGGCAACTTGCACTTGAACAGTCTTGGGTAAAATACTATTACTAATATCACACAAGTGCATTGCATAACATGGCTGACATGATGCATGTGGGAAAACTAATACTGAACACATTTTTTGTTATCGCCGCCATGTTCGTTTAAACTCGTTTAATTTGCTAAACGTTTAAACGGTAGTTATCCTTTAAACGTTTAAACGCACGCATCCCTAATAGAAACGCAAACGCTAATTTCCTACGTAATTGATTCTAGTGTGGATCTGCATCACGTATTTGAAGAGAACGATGCTATATGATAAGATCTATTATCAGTCCGAGCCGGACTGATACCGGATTTTATTGTCAGTCCGCCAATCATAATGTGCCACTGCCAACATGCAAAAATTCATTAAATGTGTTCTAAATGATAGCTGCTGATTGCTGGCATGCTCGACCGGAAGCATTGGGGGCGGTTACGCCGGGGAATGGGGTTCGAATCCGGCCTGTACCATTTAAATTTTTTACAAGTCCTCATGACCCTTAATTTGGCTTTTCAGCAATATATAACCGGCTGAAATTTGATTTAGATTTAGATTTAGAGACCGGACTGATAATGTAATGGCTGTTGCTATTCGTACGGCAGGTCGTATCAGTAAGCCAAAGGCTATTAGTACAGCGTTATTCTGATTGGTCAGGCTGCCGTGAGTCAAACCGCGACAAGTCTGGCGGACAGAATCCACGGCATTTACTTAGCTGCAAGAATGCGTCGACGAGCTTACGATCAGTGTGAGAGACAAAACCGCTCCACGCACAGGACGCATATAGCAGTTTGCCGACGATGACCGACCGGACAATAGGTGACTGTAAAAATAATAATAGTAATAACTAGAAAGCACCCAGAGAATTGAAACCCTTGCCAAGGATTTTTTCATATTTTTATTCTTGACTGGATCCAGTTCGTGATCCAGATCGCCACCAATATCTGAATGCTAGAACTTTTGTTCCCAGGAACTTTTGCTTCTGAGAGCAAAGGTTCCAGGAGTAAGAGTTACAAAATCTAATTGATTGTTTCTTGGGCCGCACCTCACCATCCCAAAAATTTAGTCAAAATTCATTCATAGCTTTTTGAGCACCGTAATGCAGGAGACAGACAGACTGTATTTATAGTCATCATAGACATTGGTTGGGGCATTATCATAATGCAGTCAATCAGCCACCTGTTTGTTCGGGATCCTGTACTCGACGAAGAAGCTGATATTCAGACAAGCGCTGACGAACCGACTCTGATGAAGTTTAGGGAGCTATCTGGAAGTTCAGAAATGGCTATGCACCTAGAGTGGGCGGCATGCCTGCAGAGCTTCTAAAGTGTGCAATCGATCTGGTGAGCGCTGCACTTCACCTGCTGTTTATTAGTCTGGTGCTCTAGAAAGGTACCAGCTGACTGGTGTGATGGAATCATCTTTATGCTATTTAAAGGCTCCAAGAATGAATGTGACAATTACCGTCAATTTCCCTTCTATCATTTCTTGGAAAAGTATTTGCCCATGTTCTTCTTGTTGAACCTACGACATTGCCCACAACAGTCTGGTTTTACTGCATGCTGATCCACAATCAGTGCCATTCTCGCTTTGCGTATTCTGTCTGAAATATGTTGCAAATTTGAGCATCATCTCACCATTGCATACCTTGACAATTTTTGACATCAAGGCGGCCTTTGATTCGGTTGATCGCTTGACTCTTTGGAAGGTCCTTTGTACCTCGGGTGTGCCGAAGGTCCTCAGATTACACCTTATATAGTGGCTCTTCACGAGAACACTGGTGCTTATGTTTGCCTCGGTAACAAGCTGTCTTACAGATTCCATACCTCCTCTGGCATCAGACAAGGCTGCATTTTAGCCCTGATCTATTCTGAGTAGTCATGGACTGGATCTTGGATCCACAGGCAGCTGCGACTTTACGATTAAGAACTTTATGTACCAAGACAAAGTTGCAGAATCTGGGGTCAGACCGCAGTCCATCCAGTGTGCATATCAATGGCAACAGTGTTGAATCCGTCGATAGTTTTGTCTATCTGGGCAGTTTACAAAAGTCCAAAGATAACAATATTGTCCAGACATGAAATGTAGAATCAGCTTGGCAGCATCGGTCATGTCTTCCTTAAGTCGGATTATGGTGCCACAGCAGCAGATCACCGAGATTCGTCTGTATCACGCAGGGTTGTTAACAATACCATAAAAAAGTATTGGCGATAGAAATACCAATGCACCGTATAAAAAGTATTGCCAATACCAATACCAATACAAATTTTTAAAAAGGGTTGCAATACCAATAGCAATACTTTCAATACTCTTGCCATTCTTTACGATGTCACTCAATTATGATCAATAACTGATTAAGTTAACCTTGTTAATTTTTCGTTCAAAGCAGTTCTCAAAAATGAATTTCAAAGGCATCATTAAATCTAAACATTTCACAAGTCAAATGCACTACTGGACAATGACGTCACGTGCACATTTACCAGTTCCCTAGGCGAAGAAATGTCATCATTTCGAAATTTCATTCCTGTGCTATTGCAAAAGTATTGGCTCTTGATATTGGTATAAATCAGATACCATTATTCAATAAAATTATTGGCAATACCGATACTAATACCCACTTTCCAACAGTATTGCAATACTCTGGCAATACTGAAAAAATATTGCCAATACAAGCAATACCAATACAATATTGCAATATTAACAACCCTGGTACCAGGCCCTGGTGGTGTCTGTACTGCTATATGCCGCAGACACTACTTTCTTGTGATGAAAATATGTTAGAAGCATTCCATATGAAATGCCAAATTCTCCACATATGCTGGTCTCAGCATATCACCAATGCAGAAGTATCAGCGCACACTGGCTTACCACCTATCTTGGACTTCATCAGAAGACGTTGTGTCAGTTTTCGGCCATATAGCTTGGCTCACTCAAGAGGCTCCTACACATGACGCCCTTCACTGTCAGGTTGCTCTGTCATCCGGTTGTTCACTTGATCGGGACTGAGATGTCGACCTGGTCATCCTCGTGCCCATTGGACAGACCAGCTTTCTAACGACACTGGTTTGGTCTCCGCCAATCTTTGAATATAATTTATACTGTGAGGCCATGGTAGAGCAATGCAGTGGCCTGAGCTGGCTACAGGATGATGGTGATGATGACAACAATAGACATTGAGAGAGTTCATCCAGTTCATTTGGTGAATGTAGAACAACACCGGGTGGTTGTTAAATTTGGGGCCGTCTGTAGGCTGCTGTCGTCATTAGTCAGTCTGAAAACTCTGATACTCTGATACTCGTAGAACCCTGAGTCAACCTGGGTGGCTGATTACGTACCAGGATGATTTACCTGCCCACAGATTGTCACCCACTCCAGTACTGACTGGACCCGACATAGAGCAACTATGCCTTACCACTATGCTGAACCACAAAAATTACTACCGACTTCTTGAAGCGAAGAAGCCTGGTAGATGAATATGACCCCCTCCCTACTTGTAATGCATCATAATGCCTGCATATATATTACTGCACTGTTGCGTACTCTGGTAGTAGTTGAAAAGGTCCATTTGCACCACATAACAATGATCAGGTGTTCAAATCAAGCTTGTTCAGAGCACACTTTAAGTCATAACTTACTGTCAGTTGGACAGACAATGAACGGAAAAAAAACATTACTGAAGAAGTCCAATTTGAACATTTGGTTACTTAAATATTTACTTTATTTTCAGTTATTATCAAAAATACGTTTTCTCCTCTATGTATCCTGTGGTCGGCAGTAAGAAATACCATCTGCCTAATAATTTTAACACTAGTCCATTGCATTGTATATTTACATATTTAATATTCCATAGATCTGTATCCATAAAAAGCCATTATACAATGTCATCAAAAGTAATACTGGTCACCCGTGATATTGAATAGTGGTGAAATAATTTAGTAGCTTAGTCACAGTGCCTCAACTTATTAAGGTGTTATTATTGTGTGCAGGTTATTAGCAGTACAACACTGCCATGTTGGTGTTACTCGCAAAAGTGACGGGAACAGTACAGAGCTGGAAGATATTGCATGTTACAGCCAATACAACAAGACTTCTGGACAACTTGCAGATGATGTTTCAAAGTATTGTATTAATTTTAGAGCTGTCGAGCGATTAATTTTTTTAATCGAGTTAATCGCGCGATTAATTATTTTCATCGCACATTAATTACCGCGTCAATTCGACAGGTCTAGTTTATGTTGTAGGTTGCCGTCAGCGAACAGCTGCACATCTTGCTGTTCGTGACTCATCTACAAGATGCGACCACTGTCGAACTTACCATCAAACAGTGATGCACAACTGACAAATTAACCGACATTTGTTGTTAATAATTAATTGAATATTATTCTATCGTCAAATAACCTCAGTTCAATTGCATATTGGAACTCCTGGTTCATAGAATTTATGTATGTGCGTTAATTTTTTTAACAGCATTAATTTTTTTAATTGTGATTAATTCTTTAACGCGTTAATTAACACATTAATTCAACAGCTCTAATTAATTTATATTTTCTGCAGTGTCCTTGTTGTATGACATTAATACAGTGAAGAAGTTGATGCATTTCCTGAAATAGGTTTGATATCCTTGTATCTTACACATATGCAAACTTCCCATTGTTTGTTTGTTAAGGGAAGTGTTTAAAAAAGTTAGTAGCTTCAATTTAAACAGACTACCTTAAAGCCAACAATAAGTAACGGAGTCTGATAAATAGTAATTGGGTTCATTCATTCATTTGCTGTTGTAATGTTATGATGATGATCTGCACACTTATCTCATCCAGGCATTTTCTGTCTGTTTTGCATTGGCTGCCTGCATGTCTTCTGTAAGATTTCTTCCAAACAGCCCCTCTCACATAACAGTACTACTTGTCAGCATGTATTTGCAGTCATGACTACACATAACTACACAACTAATGACATAGGTTAACTAAATGTCATCTTTTGTTGCAACGCAGTGTCTGCACTTAAGTGAATATTCCAACTGATTCTGTCTTTTGATTTGGTGTAATTCATCCATTGGCGTTAAAATTATAACAAGTGTGGGAGCAGGAAGCTGGGATTTAGTTTGCCTAACTATGTTGTTTTTGTCAATTGTAACGATATATATACATTGTCATTGTTGCTAAACTTACGAATGTAATTTTGTTGTCAGTGTAGCACAGAAATGCTGTGTTTTATTGTAGCTGTATTATATTCTATGATGCCGTTGCTGACAAAGCAGAGTTTGGATGTGACTACCAAAATGTTTGCACATCAGATCAACGATTTTCAAACTCGGTAATAGACAGCACTTTTTGATATTCTGTCGTGCTCTTTAGCTGAATACATTAGTTTACTAAAAAATTTTTGCAGATAGTTACATGTGCACGCTACATTTCCTTACTTCTCATAATCAGGGTGTCTACAACTCCTGGAAATCTATTGAAATTTAAAAACCCTCCTGGAAATCCTGGAAATCTCCTTGAATTTAATGGTCCTCCTGGAAATTTTTGTGTAAGATGCTCGACCGCATTGGTTTCCAGTTATAAAACTGGGTACCAGATCGCTTAGCAGTACCGGGTAAACAGGATCCATTAAATGTAGTAGATTCGGTACATAGCAGGCTGAAGCAATGCAAACATCCTGGCTTTTTCTTGAAATCCCTCCTGGAGTCTCCTGGAAATCTCCTGGAAATTTGTTCAGTTAAATTTATAGACACCCTGATAATAACTGAAGGGTTGCTTTTAGTAGAGTCACACAAGAGAACTATCAATTGTTATCCTGCCGTAATGTCAGTATGTCCATAGGGTCTACTCCAAAACAGCCATAACCATAACGGCCATATGTCCATACCAAATGTCCAAAGTGGCCATACATTTCTACCAAAATGGCCACACAGTCACAACCATATGGAGACAGAAATGACATAAACGGCAAACGGAACTGAGAAAATGAGTTTGTGTAACACATGTACTACTACTGGAAATAAAGTTCTAGAAGAGTTTCAGATACGATGCTTTTAGTGTAAACCACTTTCCTGCTTTCATAAGTGCAGCATAGGAGCCTACAGTGACTGTCTTCTAGTCTGTGTGTGAACGATATAAATGTGCATTTACATTTCTTCTTTGCCACCATAGGTCATCGTTGGCTGCCACCGGCACCAGTCATCAGCTAGTAAATTTTTGGTTTTGAAAGGCTAGAGCTTGTTGCTAAATATCTGCGTCACCCATAACCTTTTCAATTTAAAACAAGTTTTCAGAATTTTATGTATACTGTACAATAGAACTATTTGCAAATGTAACCATGATGCATGTTTTGCATTAGATTAACACTACACTGTGTCTGTTTGTGAAAGGTGTGTTATAAACAAACCAGAGGTTCTTTATATTGCTGCAGTGGTAACCTCTGCAACACTGCTTCACCTCTGTATCACATGAATCCACCACAAGCTCATACGATCTGTTACAATGGTACAAATAATGGCAAGCAAGACATTCGTGAGTATTCGTTAAGTTTTTTGGTATCTTCGTAACACACGTTGTTTATTCTAGATTTAAATGCAAAAATTCACTCTGTTACAGTTTATTACAGTCTTGCAAATTTTTAGTTTAACCAAAAATTTTATGGTATTTCAGTAATAAAAAGAGTATAGTGTTTTGGACCACAGTGTGTACTACATACATCACAATGATGTTTTATTGTATGTTATACACATTACTTGAACACTGCGAGTGAATACATGTGAATAGAATGGCAGTGTCATAATGCAAGATGTTATATCAGTGCAATGGTAGGTGCAACTATTGATCACACATGTGGGATTTCAGGGTTCTGGAATGAAGGCATTAAAACATCGGGCAGACGACATAATTTTAGTTTTTCTTGTTCAATAATTAGTTGAAATATTTGCAGTAAAATACCTACATATGTTCCTATTTCATATTTTACTAAAGTGAATGTTTCTGTACTTCTGTTCTTTGAAATGCTGAACAAGATAATGGTTATTAGCCACCTCCCCACATAGTATGTTAGAGCAAATTTTTTTTGTTCTTTTAATAAAAAAACAAAAAGCAAAACACTGAAGTAGTCTGTTTTGAGTAGACTATTTCATTGACGTATTTGTCAATATGTAGTGCATTTCATTCACTTATGGTGTCTTTGTAGTGCTCTGATTCTGTTGTTTGGCTGGTGAATGACTGGAACAGCATCTGGCCTGTAAAAGTCCTACAAAAGTTCAATTTTTTGGGATTGGCCTAACCTGGAATATAAACCAAAAGTAGTTAATTGATATACTGAGAGATATGTTGCTGTATGTTCTGTTTAGTGATTTCATTGGTTATTATTTCAGTTTTGTGGACATACCTGTGCTGTAGATGAAGTACCCTGCCCGTATTCCTGTTATTATGAGCTGTTACGTCTACCTGGTGGACAGTTGTTGAATGAGACATTTAGTTGCGATGTCCGCTGCGATGTGTCACGTTCTTCTACTGATAGATGCAAAGAGGTAAACTACATAACAGTTTCTTTGATTGTTTGTAATGTACAGAATATCAGCAGTCAAACTGAATTGGGAGAAATGGTAAAATAAGGATGAACTATGTAAATGGGTGTATTTTCACGTAGTGCTTGTAAGTACCAGTAATTATCAATAGAACAAACTAGCAGTCATTACCCAAAAGTTGCTGTCCACTTGTTCCTGGCTTATTTCTTGTCCACAACTACCTATCAGTGTGCACATTAAGATCATCTGACGAGTTGTTTCTGTGTTCCGGCTGACGGTGCTAGTGGTCTAGCCTTGTACGTGAAAGCTTCTGCTGTCAGTGTCTCTTCAGTTCTGAACTCTGTGTCATATTTCTGTGTATCTTAAAACTTAAACTCTTTGACATTTGAATGTGGACACTCAGTGTAGTCTCAGCCACTATATGCCTCTCATTCACTGATGCTGTATGAAGTTTTTCGTTGATTGACTGACTGACTGACTGACTGACTGATCGACTGATTGATTGTGATAAGATTGTCGTGTGGCCTGAATGACTGTAGCTCTATCAGAAAAGTAACTCACAACCAGTTTGGGTTGTATCCACATTCCACACTATGGATCTGTGTTTTTGTCATGATAAACAAAATGTGGGTGCATCACAGATTTGAGTTATCTGTACGTATTGCATGTGTGTATTTCTGTGTGTTAGACCGTTTTACCAAATGGCATTCGTAGTCGCTCTTGTACGTGCTCAAAAGACCGCTGTAACCATAAAGTTCACAGGATACCTGCTGTCTCTGAAGGTTCATTTACAACAACAGACCGACCTCTGATGGTGTCAATGCACAACCCGCTGTGGGATCGTAAACATAACTCGCAGACATCTGCTGACTTTCGGTCAATTGCTGTGCCTTGTATTGTGATTCTGATTGGTCTGTTGCTGGTGTTGCTGGTTGCAATTGTTGTAGCGCGCATTTACCGATATCGTGAAAGAGTCCAGCCTTACTCATATGCACAGCTGACAGCTGAGCTCTGTACCGAATCAGCATAGGTACTGGCAGCATATTGTTGCTTGAGATATGACCTGTACAGTTCATTAAGGTTATATTAAGATTACCACATTTTACCTAATATAAGCTGCAGTTTATTTCATTTTTAGAATGCAGTTTTATTAAGCACTATTGCTTTCATTTGTTTGATAAGTTTTATTTCTGTGTTACGGTACTGAATTTGTGGGAATGCTGATATGACTTGCATAATACTGCAAATGATGGCAGTCCCATCGATGAAGTGACTGGTACAGCAGCAATGTGGTGTTTATTTGAACAGTTTTAGCTGTTTGCAGATATTGCTTATTATTTCGTGTTAGTATTCAGTTCGTGCTAGTTTATGTGATTGGTGCTAGAAGTATTCATCTTGGAAGACTGTTTGTGATTTAAACATAGTTTTATGTGGTTTTATGTATGGCTGTAAAATCATTTAAAATCAATTACTTTAGTTTGATGCATCGATTCACAGTTTCATTGAGGGTGATTAGTTTTAAAATTTTGCGTGCTCGCAATTTTTAATGCATCATGTTTTTGTTTCATCATTACTAGACATTGTTACAAGTTAACCTTATAATATGTTAATCAGCTGACCATTTGCTCTAGTTTTTGAAGCTGTCAGTGATGTAGTCCTTGAGACCAAGACCTTGTTCTTGAGATGGTTCGAGAACAAATTAAGTCTTGGTCTTGATCTTGATGAAAAAGTCCTGAGAATTTCAAGACTTTTTTTGTTAATTATGTCTGTTAGTATTTCTGTAGTTGATATAAAACCAAATAACTGTTTTAGTCTGTTTGACAGCGCCTTACGTAGTGAGTTGCAAGAATTGCTTACTTCATTTTATTTTGACCCGGAAAGTGGGTCCCAAAAAGCCACTCTAGTTGTTCTTGTTGTTGTTGTTATCAGTTCTCTAAAAATCCCTAAGGCTTTCTTAATACGCAGTGGAGAGCAACAAAACTTTGCATACACATTCATGCTGACATTCCCTGCAGATCTACCATCTTAGATTTTCCACATTTTCTATTTAGTGAGTAAAAATAATTATCTAATTAAGTGCTCTCGATACTGCGCTGTATACTTCCGGTGCAGTGTATGTAGAAAGCTATGTTAAAGCCAATTTCTATGATCTCCACTCCATGGCCTCCTGCTCTGCTCTGCGCTCCACTCCGGTCATTTTTTCAACTCACTTACCAGTCCGCTCTGCTCTTGTGACTTTTCGACCCTCTCCGATTCCGCTACGCTCACAAACTCACTCCGTCAGTGCAGACGTAAACATAATTTCACTACTCTTTTGTATAGTGATTGTGATTTGTGAATGTTTTACAGTTACACAGTAGTGTAGGTTAACCAATCAGGTTAGTTCGGTCAGCTATTTATTACCTTGCTGGAAATTTCATGCAGTTACACTAGTGAACTGAAGACTGCAGAGTGCAAAGTGCAGACAGCACCGATGACAACAAGCGTTAGCGGCCGTGAGCATAGGCGTAGGAGACGGGGGGAGAGGGGCAGGGGGACAGTTGCCCCCCCCCCCCAAATTCGGGAAAAAAAAAA
>Ga0209679_1000299_pt1 | contig 20321 bp, 16 predicted proteins | sample WorMetHEROISLAND_4_FD_187408 | JGI IMG/M metagenome (GOLD analysis project Ga0209679, IMG submission 187408) | Marine gutless worms symbiont microbial communities from Max Planck institute for Marine Microbiology, Germany - Olavius sp. 2 HERON... ...
TACTACTAAACTGTTTTGGGTAAATTTTAAAATGTTACACATTTGAAAATGTAGCATCGATATTAGCAGTAGTGTGTGTTTTGCTAGGTATAGGGGTTATAGAATAAAGGTGAGGTGGCAGGCGTAACTTTACTTTTACGCGTCATACATTTCTTGTTGTAACAGTAAAAAGATGGCTAAAATCGGTGTACATTTACGGAAGATATCGCAAAATTAAAACCGGGGTACCGCTTTTTTTGGACCACCCGGTACTCGATGTTGTTCGCCGGATCTCTATGTAGTCTGGGGTTTCTGACACTCGATTGGCCCCTGCAACATGATCATCATGCCTCTTGCTCTCTGTGAATGCATCTGATAGAAGAAAAAAAAAACAAAGAATAAAATGAATGACGATACGTCGAAACCATAGTGCATACCACTACCGTACCACTACGTAGTGTGAGATTTCACGTCAGGGGCGTAGTCAGGAATTTGCTACGGGGGGACAAAAGAGGAGATCTGGGGGACGGAAGTCCCCAGCGGGGTCCAGGGCACAGCCCCGGTGGGGGTCTGGGGCGAATCCCCCAGAAGCCGGAGACACATGCTGAATATTCGACTGAACAAAATACATAAAAATTCAACATAGCAAAAATAGTATACGTTGCAAAAATTTCCAGCTACGACGGGGGGACATGCACCCATGCCCCCCTTGGCTACGCCACTGTTTCACATCATCTCAGTCAATCGTTGGAGGTCTAAAAATCGAGGCCGAAGGCGGGGTGGGTTCTTGGTTGCTTTACAAGTGAAACCATAGCTTTCAGCTAGTGGACATAACCAGTATCATAGATGCAATACGCCAAATAATGTACCATACACGTATTTTATTTTCCCAAGTCGACTCCTTCGTTACTACAATATGTTACTAAACATTGCTTCATTTACTGAAAATGAAATGGCCAGTCAGAAATAAATAGAATGGAAAATATAGTGGTGTAACGGCTATCGTTTTGCTGCGTCAGTGCGTCGACGATACAAAAATGCTAAAGTTATAAGAAATTGCAGACATTTGAATAGATCGGCGTCTGCGATTCTGCGTATGTTATAACGGCTCTTATAACGACCTAGCTAATACCGAATTCAACTGTAGTCAAATCAGGCAGATGACTGAGATGAGCAAACTTAGCTATTTCATACTACGGATTGTCTTCGCAGATTAATGGACTCTTCATCGGTCGTGTTCATTGGTTTTCTTTTTGTTTCAGTTTTTCTTTTCATTTTTTTTGCGCGCGACAGCATATATGCTAAACGCGCATATGCTATCGCAATTCCGTCCGTCTGTCCGTCCGTCCGTCACACAGGTGGATCAGTCAAAAACGGTTGAAGTTAGGATCATGCAATTTTCACCATACAGTAGCCCCATCCCTCTAGTTTTTGCGGGGTAAGTTTCATCCAGAAATTCCGACGGGTTCCCCCTGAGCGGGGGCGTCAAACAAGGGTGGGGGTGGGAAAATAAGCTGTGTGCTATCTTTATGCGTCAGTATTTCGAAAATGGTACGAGATGAAATTGGTTTTTTTAGTTTCAGGCCCTCATCACTCCTTATTGGTTAATCCGTCCATTTAACTAATTTTTAGTTTCTATGCGCTAGATTAATCTGGCAGTTTTCGAGTGCAATCTCTGTATCATGTCGTATCGTATAGAGTATACGGTCGGTCATTGCGTGAAGGTTGACTGCAGTTGTAGACGCAGTATTTGCTGGATGGCAGTTTTCACAGCTGGACGCTGTTCAGCTTGCAGCGTACTGCCTGTGTGCCGTCGGCTTCGCGCTCAACGCGTTGCCTAGCAACTGGACTGACCACGCCCTCTGCGCGGTCCGTGTGAGGTCGCATGAGAACACGTCCAGCGCGAGCGTCATGGCGTCATTCTATCAGCGTGCTCGACGTGCCACCCTCGCACACCTACAGTGACGTCATCATCGCTCTTCGCTCAACACTTCACGGGGACGGTTTCAAAAGTAACGACGCACGCTGATTCATCCGGTCATCTTCTGCAGTCTTCTTCAATACTCTCTATCCATCTCCTAGGCGGTCTTCTTGTTGACTGTTTGTCACTCGGCTGCCACTGACAAACTCTCTTTGTGATTCCGTTGTTCACCACATGTCCAAGCCATTTTAGTCACCTTTGCCGTAGTCTGATTTGATTGTTTGTTGTGACCTCTGCTGGCTTCATGATTTTGCAATCATGTGTTTGTAGCTGACCTGTATTCTTCTCAACCACTGATTTTCACAACAACCAAAGCTCACTCTGATTTGTAAAAATCTTATGCTGTGCAGTGTGAAAGATTTTTCCACTTGACAAAGACACGTGCGTACTGTGTCATGCAGCATTACATTTGTCAATTACACAACCACAATGACATACAGTTAAATTCTACCACGTGACATAACAAAGTGAAGTAAGTATAAAACGACATTGTGAGTGTGCATAATACAAGCAGTTCACCATCCACTGTTATTCATCGTCATGTATGTTACACTGTGATAACGTGAGAACGAAGGACACTGTTCCATTCAATGTCTACATGGCAATGCGCACAGTTAATGTTAGTAACATTACCACTTTGTATTAGTACAACATGCAAGATGGGGTCAGCGCTAACAGCCTACAAAGGAACGGAGGTTCACAACTTCACAGGATACAACCACACTGTGATATATACAGTTATGTATATCCACTGTTGCAAATCTGAACTGCATCAGAAAGAAACCTTATACAATTTCATGCATACGACTATCATAGATGCGATCTACATATGTCTACATATATTATTATTATTATCAGTCATAGATCGAAGTGCACAGTGCATACAGATATTGACAGAAGTTACTAACAACGAGTAGTTAACACCAATATGCAAACACCAATGTGAATATAAATATTGCTGAATATGTTAGACTAACATGTGAGATAACAACACACTTAGCTTCATTTTTCTTCTTGAAGCACAGAATGTAACCACAAAATATTAGTAATCAAATTACTCGACGTACGATAATATATGACATCAATGCAAAAAGATGATATTGATTAATAAGCTAGAAAACGTGGAGGAGCACAGTGTGGTGGTCACCCTCTGCTGTTTTATAGACGCCAAACTTTTGTGGCAATATGCAAAAAATTTTTGGTACCATGGCAACAGGGGTCGGGTGGGTCCAGTTTGATTGATACAATTACACTGCCCTACCCCTAAAACTCCCACTTTGGTACAAGAATCTGGCACTTACCTCATATACAAGCCAAGTTATAGCCAATTTTATGTCCAAATAGCCAAATTTTCGTTACCACGGCAACACGGGTCGGTTGGGGGCCAATTTGAATAACACCATGAAACTGGACGACCTCGAAAACCCCCACTTTGGTACAAGAATCTAGGACATATCTCTTATACAGGCCGAGTTATAGCCAATTTTGTGTTCAAATACCCAAATTTTTGTCACCCTGGCAACAGGGGTCCATCGGATACAGGTAGTAATGACACCATTAAATTCGCAGACCCCGAAAACCCCCTTTGGTACCAAAATCTGGTAATTATCTCCTACGAAAATCGAGTCATAGCTAATACGGCAGTTAGGGGCCTCAATGTTGTCAATCCAGCCCACTAGCTAATCTGGAACAGAAAACAAATGACCATCAGCGATTGATGGCATGTTTTCTACCAGTAGAAAATCCTTCTCCTTATGGAGTTACATTGCAAAATTGTGATGTTTTATGGCCAAGCGGCCTAAAAGAAAATTTTACTGATAGCTGTTCTCCCTTATTATAAGTCCCACCCCCTAACAAGTTCGGTACACGCTGAGTGAACATCAGTGTTATGTTAGTGCTATTGTTTTAAAATAGTAAAACTTCTTCACACTACGGAATGATATTGCAAAATCTTGATGCAGTGTCCGAAAAAATTGCCAAAAATGGGTTTTGTCCCCTAATTTCTTTTAACGGCACCTAACTAAATGCAGAGGGGACGTTTTCTATTGCTGATGAGCCTACCCTGTGTGGCAAAGTTTTGAGAAAATCGGGGAGAAGACAGCGGAGAAAGAGTTTGATTAAAAAACGATGTAAAATATAATGGTTGTTCTCTGTTACACAGAGGGCGATAATCACAATGACAGTAAATAAAACATCATTTCTGAGGTAAATTAAATTAGAAATCATATGACAATTATAACATAAACAGCACACTGCATATACAAAGACACTACCTGGAGACTTTAACCTTAACTTTTATCATGATACGGAACAACGTGCTATGATAAAAACAAGCTAGAAATGGGCTGTGGAAGGCAAAATCTTAAAAAACTAAAAAATTATCACGGAACAAGAAAAACGAACAATACACAGGCAACGAACAGAACTAACAGAGTAAAACACGCAGCAACACCTGACATCACTGAGTTTGCCACTGAAGTTACACTACACTGCTGATGCTGATATTCAATAAACGGGGGCGCTGAAAACGCGGGAGTGGAAAACGAGGGAGTGGAATGTGCTTTGGCAGGGGAGTTAAGGGATAAATGCACAGCGTAGGAATAACAGGAATAAAGGTGACGCTCAATGCAACCTTGAGACGACCGCTTTTTAACACTTATTTCGCGTAGTGAACACGTTTGTGTACTGTACATTTCGTATATTTTTCTTCGTATTTGCGCATTTTGATTAGACATGATGGCGTTACTTGCTTATGTTTGACCAACAACGTCCGATCGTTGCCTATTATTTACTATTCTTGACGGTAACAATGGTTAGCTGTAAACCAATGGTCAATTTCATTGCAGATTTCTATTTTTTTTCTACAAATATTCCCCATTTATATATTCAAATTGGTATAGCTGCATACATTTTCCAGATACTACGACACTATCACTGATCGCTGTCACTTACTCCCGCGTTTTCCACCCCTGCTATCTGGTGCCACGTTTTCCACTCCCGCGTTTTCCACCCCTGCATTTTCGACCGTGCCATGTTTTCCACTCCCGCATTTTCAGTCGCCCCCAGTAAACAAAAGACAAAAGGGTGGAAAACGAGGGAGTGGAATGTGCTTTGGCAGGGGAGTTAAGGGATAAATGCACAGAGTAGGAATAACAGGAATAAAGGTAACGATCAATGCAACCTTGAGACGACCACTGCTTTTTAACACTTATTACTCATATGTATCACTCATACATGTGATACACATTCAACCATGGCAGGTTGTCAGTTAACAGTGGGTCAGTATGTAACAGTAATTTCTACACTGTTATCTCTAGTCATCTGTAACGCAGACTAATGACATACACACACCAATAGACTTGTCTCTCTCTCTCTGTTTGCTTCAGCTCACGAAATTTCAGCACACATTTTCTTAACAACACGAAGCCGACTATGCTCTGATATTTCTGCTGCGGTTACAGTGATATGTTAATATATCTATACTATGTCAAGTATCACAAAAATGCACTACAAGTAAGCAACACGCATTAAAAATTCACGCTGTAAATACATTCAGCTGGTCGATGGGCTACTATATCAATAAAAAAAATTAGGAATATGCACAAATCAACATAAGTATATTAACTATAATAACGAGCTCAAACCTCAACAACAACAACAACACTTACACCATAAAATCCCACGACAATAAGTTCACTAAGAACTGTAGAATAGCAAACAAACACTAGACCAGGCAAGTAACCCAAGATACATCACTAGCTGTTAGATCTTCATCAGCACTGCCAGCCAGCAGTGGCGCCGGCATCAACTTGAAAGTTGAGGGGCACAAAATGCCGGTGCAAAGCGCCTCCCAAAAAATTTTCGATGTGCCCCTCCACTTTTCTGTGGTGCCCCCAGGTGAGAGGGCACAACAACAGAGTGGGCACGAGTTTCCCTTCAAGGCTGACTATGAGACGTGCAATAATATAACAGTTTTGATGATTTTCTACACAACTGTTATATACACCATATCATGGTAGAATATACGAAGAAAATAATTAACTATTAAATAAAATAACTACATGTCGTTTGACAATTATCGGAACTTCTAGCTTTCAATCACTCTGCTAGTATGCATTATTTCCACAATTACAGCTACTGGTAAGATAATTATGTACAAAATACACCTACATGTTTGCTTGTTTATACGGCAGTTGGGCAGAGATCCATCCGTCTTTACATGTCTCAAGGCAAAAAGTGAACATTTTGAACACAAACTGCCCAATTATGTTTGATTAACATTGATTTCCGAGCATTTTTACAGTTCCTTTAAAATTCAATTAAATGTTACATCTCACATTATTGCGTTAAATTCAGCAGGCCTCGGCTTTACTTGGTAATGCGAGTCTTATCTTAAAGGTGCGATAAATGTTAAATTTTTGCTATATTCGACATGGGATAGTTTGCCATGCTATTCGATAAATTGTTTAAACGTTACTTTTTAATTAAACAAGCAAAGATGTCAGCAATGACTCGCCAACATGAACTGAAAATTGGCACACCAGTTACTCCTGCCCTGAAAATGCCTCTTTGTTTTTGAGTTAGGAGCCCGTATGGGACAGATGGACAGACAGGCAATATACGTAATGTGGCTTATAGGACGGCCGCATAATAAAATACCTAGTGACAAAAAAATCAACGTGCCTCTCCTAACTATTTACAATGATCACTAATTTACCAATTAAGACCAAATGAAATAGTCATAAAGTTGTGAATGCAGCTGAACCTATCTCACAAAAATTCCGAAAGAAGTTAGATCGCTTGTCAGATGTGCTAATAAATTCCTGAGAAATGGCCTTCAGGTTCATAATATGCAAGACCATGACTTGGTTTACCTTATTTTCCGTTCACTTTAGGGCCCCTTCTGTGTTCCCATGCCCAGCCATTTCCCAAAGTGGAGGGGCACGTGCCCCCTCGTGCCTAATGGTGCCGGCGCCAGTGACTGCCAGTTAAACTCATCAGTCAACCTTTATGTTGACATAGATGTAGCGGACAAACCACAGAGACGAGAAGAACGATACGGCACCAAGCATCAGAGAGAATGCATAGCAAGCGAGTATCATGTATCCAAAGAACTCGGCTGTCTGCAGCGCACCCGACATGTACGAACGTTTGACGTAGTAGAACACGGCGTACAGCAACACAAACACGCTTGTTGATCTGCACAACAGCATCAAGTGGTTCATTAAACTCTGCTCAGTCACTCATTTCCACACACTCGGCTTTTGTTTAACCGACCCATTTTACCAGAGTCACTCCAGGGTGCTAGTGTTGGTCACATTCTGCGACTTCCAGCAACCAGACCAGCTAGACTGGCTTTGGAATGGATCCCAGAAGGCGGCAGGAGGAGGGTTGGACGACCAAGGAGGACACGGCAAGATACGCTAAAAGAAGATATGGAGATGATGGGTGTAGACTGGAGTGACACGAGAGATACTGCCAGCGACCGTGCCAGATGGAGACAACTCGTTGCCCGATGTTCCACTTGGAACGAGAGAACTAAGTCTAAGTAAGAAAGTACTCCAGGTTACGTTACTCTGGGTTAGGCCAGTCCCCAAAAGTAAACTCCTACACATCTCTGTGATAGAACTTTTACAGGCCGGATGCCCTTCCCATCACCAACAAACAGCATCAAAGCACTGAAGAACGACTCACTTTACATTCTCCACAGATAAAAAGTCGCGCAAACCGTAGTTTCTACATGCTTTATTGAACTTCTATACTTACCCAGCACTGAAGATAGAACGCCACCACCAACGATAATCCTCTCCAGACAGCTGGAAGTATGTCAGCGCAACAGCAATGCATGCCGTCACACACAGCAGAATGATGTAGACAACAAACACAATGCCATACAGCGTGTACTGCTCTCGGCCCCACAGAGTCGCGAATATGTAGTACAGTTCCACCGATATTGCACTGCAAACATAAACCCAACATTTATACAACACATGGCAAAGAAAAGAAACTGACGCAAGAGGAAAGCAGAACAAATCCACTACCGGTACTCTGCATTTTTGTTTAACTTTTCTGGCGTTACTCTAACCACAGTCCCCAAATTGTCACCCAACCAACAACATGAAAGCACTAATGGGACAAGGCAGAACAAATCCAAAAACATAACTCCACAAGCTCCGGCAAGAGGACACCCATATAAATTGTATAAACTACAAATGCAGTTCGTCACAACTTTTTCACTGGTAGAGTTGTAAATGTATGGAACGCCTTACCTCCTACAGTAAATTTCTCTTCGTTGTCCGCTTTCAAGGGATCATTAAAAAATGTCGATTTCTCGTCCTACCTCAAGTGTACTGTGTGATGTTGTTTTCGTTGTAATTTGATTTTAAATTTGTTTTTAACTTGTTTTGTATTTTAGCTTTAGGTTATGTAGGCTTAGTTAAGGCTACCATAGGTGCTGTTGAGCCTGGTATGTCTTGCCAACTGTACGTTATTTTATGAGTCACTGTGTACATGTATTTTATTTCTGGGGAATAAATGATGATGATGATAGTGATAAACGTCTTTGATTCACAAAGAACAACAGCTTGACAGAACAAATCGACATGCAAACACTGCAAACAGTTAGCTACAAACAGTTAGCTATACTCCAACAATCTTAATATCTTCTTATAATACAACAATGAAATCAAAATCAAACAAACTGGTGCTACATAAAATTCAAAGTTGCCCGAATATTTAAAAATTGAAGAAGAAAACCGAGATAAATCTGAAATTTCAACCTGAACGGCAAGAATCCACCAACGATACAGTCAACCACTGGAGACCTGTACCAGGCAACAGGTGGGATCTCTCGAGCAACTGGTTTTGGACGACTTGGAGCATCAAAAGTTCCACCAATGCTTCGACCAAATACAGCGCCAATCACAGTCAGCGGATAACCAACTGCAACAGTAAATACACCATATTAGCACAATGGAGGCCGCACTGTTCAATGTTTTTATCTTCAGCCTTGCGCAGTAAAGGTACATATAACATACATCTGATGAAAATCACTGGTCTGCTGTCTACTTGTAGACTTGGATCTGCAGACAGCATATAATATCAATAAAATAAACAATTAAAGTGCTAACATACAAAGACAAATTCAGGAAGTCAGAATACATGCTATATGATTGATCAAACACTTACGAACAGCCCAGACAAAAAACAGGAGAATGACGGTGCTCCACGGCAAAGCTTGAGTTGATCCATACACCCAGGCGACGGTATTGACGACGGCCCACACGATCGCCAGCGGCACTACAACAGCGGTAACTTCATTATACAAACCCAAACACAACGTACTCTTTATTATTACCCCGCCCCCGGTAGTGGGACGGGGTATTGTTTTTGGGCAATTTCTTTCTTTCTTTCTTTGTTTATTTCTTTGTCAGCAACATTACGAGAAAACGGCTGGACCGATTTGCATGAAATTTTCAGGGAAGGTGTGGAGTGACCATGGGACGACCTGATTACATTTTGGGTCAATTCGGGTAAATGGGTCGAAAACCCCAAAAACCAAAATCGCCCAAAATGGGGATCTCCATAACTAAGTGAGATAGGCGCGAAATTTCGTCGCCCTAATAGGAAATCGGGGTCGCTGAGTAAGAATATGACGTCAGATTTTGCTTGCATTCGCTAGGTGGCAGCAGGGGGCGGGGTTTGTTGTGCTTCGCACCACAGCTTGTTTATTATGTATCTGATCAGTGACAACTGTCTCAAGGATAAGAGGGTAGATTATCACAAATGTTCAGCAGTGCTTGACACTATTGGTTGGACAACAAGAAGGGCACCTGGCCTGCCATAACAATTCCCAAAATTATCGACCTAAATTGTAGGACCATAAGCTAACTATTCGTATAATTATTTTCGAACTAGTCCAACCTATATGCGCATGGTACATCAACGTTATGGACGGACAAACAGATGGACAGACGACTTACAATAGCAATACCACACTAGCACTACATCATCGCGCGGTAAAAAGCACAGACTTTATTTCCAGCACATGAGCCACACACACATATACAGTACTCACATGAGCCACACACGCACGCACGCACGCACGCACGCACACACACACACACACAGAGTGTACTCACAAGTAAAGAGAGCAGACGTGAGGTTGACGTTGGACACCCAGTGCTGACCTGACATTTTCATGTACATATTGGCAGACACAAATCCTGATATGCCTACACAATATACAACTGATCATTACAACACTCATCACTTTACTGTTCATTCATAATTATAACAAGAGAATGACACCAACAGAACAATAAACCATTACAGACTGTGAAGCCTAAACAGTGGGATGACACACATTGCTTGTACATAAAGTGCACCGAAGGGGTAAATTCTAAACAAACTATGCAGCATACAACTATCAGCATTGAACACAAAATGTCACTCTGCGCAGATCATTCACTCTATTTCATTCATTTTACCTGTCTTACCATTCAGCAGTAATCAACAAGAAGAAGATATTTATTTGGCTCAAACAGTAATCACAAATGAATATGACAATACAACATTAAACAGAGCCATGTTGCCAGAAAACCCTGAGGTCAATCAAGCTGGCCACCCAAACACATACAATTTCTTGATTATCATAAAACTACTATTGTAAATACATACTATTACAGTATTACTAACATTCTACTAGATGCTACAAAAAATTAAAAAAATCACTTAACAAGAAGCAGTAAACTATTATCACAGACAAGAAGCTTCACAGTACATGTGTTACGGTACACAGCTCATCAATACATGTCACAGCCATTAGCAGAGAGTGCAGAGTTCAACATACATGACGTTAGAGCATAAAGAATGATCACAGCAATGTTGATTGAGCCATGATGATGCACGTTGAATATTCCCATCACAGCCATCACCAGCACTCCAGTAGCAATTGCCAGAAACTGAGAACCGACACCTGTGACCATCACAACAATGTTAACTACATACGTACTGTAAATAATACAGCAATTCACAGCATGATAAAACACATTCCACAGAACACTTACAACACCGGCTAAACTTATGATGGCATAATTCAAGCAAATTCAACGGCGGTGTGATGAAGATGTGTAATGCATGTCACGATGTGATTACTACAACGACAACGCTCACCAAGGACTGCACAGAACAGAGATCGACACGGAGGAAAGCGGAAAACATCGCCATGAAGCAGCTTCCATCCGTAGTCTTCAACATCGTCATCATCTTCCTCATCTTTATCAGCTCCAGAGACATTGTATCGATTGAAGTCATTGTTGATAATACGAGCCTGTCAGCAACATCAGTAGCAACATCACACCTGCGACTAACGCCAATCTTAGCTGCTCTAAACCACAGCTAGTTTCATAACCACCGCACAAACTGAAAGAAACATTACTGGGTTTCATTTTATAAAAGAATCGGCATTGTGAATTGCGGTCACCTGCAAATCAGAAACTAAATAAGCTAAAATTAATGCAATAGGAAAAATACTGAAAGTCATGAAAAAAAGAATGAAAAATATGAGATATCTGGCTATAAAACCATCAACAAAAATGTTTACACAGTGTCTTCCTCTTCAGTGATATGATGCTGTAGTTAGGAGGGTATCTGGCCTGTCTTGGCTGCTATGTAAAAAGTGAAGTTTTGAGGACCTGGGCTGGAAAAAAACTGGCCACATAACAAAAGTCCAAAGTAGTCGAGTGTCTTATTAGGCTGAGAAGTTGTTCACTTTGTTCTGATCACAATGTCTACTCATATATGCAACCCAATAATTAGCTCCAACAATCAATTTCACTAAGTGAAATCTAAGTCTGCATGTGTTAGAAGCAAGATAGGGCTAATCATCAATACAGAGAAAAACAGGTTACTGGAAAAGAACTATCAGTGACCAAACCATAGAATCTGTGCAAGAATACTGCTATATGGGCAGTATTCTTGCACAGATTCTATGGTTTGGTCACTGATAGTTCTTTTCCAGTAGCCTTGTAACCATAACTGGTGGTAGAAGAAACTAGACTACACATCAAAATGAAAATTGACAATGCAGTGGTCCTAGCAATACTGCATTATAGTACCGAGACCTAGGCTCTCACAAAGTCAGACAACAGATGGTGGGTGGATGAAAAGGATTGGAAAGGCATGGTAACAAACAAGGAAGCCAGGAACAGGTGCCAACAGCCAACAAAGAACATTGCAACAATCATTCAGGCCACATTGTCTCAAATGGTCGGATCGTGCCATGAGAATGCAAGAAGACGGAATTAATAAGAAATCTTTCAGCTGCAACCCTGGAAGAGAAGCAAAAACGTGGACGGCGATACACAACCTGAAAGGACAAGAGTCATGTACTACATTCAACATATGAACAATGGACTGGAAAATGTTGGACAAGGCTATTGATAAAGAGGAATGGCAAAGCTGGACTGCAATATGTGCTTCACACGGGACGGACTAAGGTCTGTCTGCTGAGGTGCAACACAGACTGTCATTAGTCTGTCATCAGCAATGCTGCTATTCTAGTTGTAATATCTGCTACGTATCATAGCTGCATTACCTACAGTAGTCGGCCTACAAGGATCAACTGCAGAAACTGTTCTTGCTGGCAGCTGGTTCAGTAGTTGTAAAAGTTGTTAAATGTTGTCATGCTGTCATTAATATTCAGTTCCCAGCCAGAATACACAATGAGCAAATACACACGAATATCGATAGGACAACTGAAAGTCAAAATCAAATTTTATAATAACGATCAAACATACTAATTTCATTTAACATCCTCCATGTTACGTTTGTTCAATTTCTACCAGAAACACTGCTCTACAGTAGATGCATATAACAGTGATATGTACAGCTAAACAGTCACTTACCAGAATGACAACGACAAAGGCAATCAACAGAAAGACCAGAACCATGGAGTTGATGATTGACAGCCAATGAATCTGCAACATCATCAGCACAATATTAGCAGTTACTCACTATACGCAATGCTGTCAACTACTACTGCTACTACTGCCGCCGCCGCCGCCATCACTTTCATTTTTTGTTAGTGCGTGATGCACGTACTGCTAGCACGGTATTGCTATCATAAGTTGTCTGTCTGTCCATCTGTGACACTGAGGTACCGTGGGCATATAGGTTGCACTATTTTAAAGTAAGTACAGGAATAATTAGCTTAGGTATCTCGCTACTCGGAGCAACAATAATGGCAATCCAGTCCAAGGGGAACACCCCTAAATTCGGGTGGAATAGAGGTGGGGTCGCTCTTCTCAGCAGGAAACCTGCAATATTTTTGAAATGGGGCAAGATAGGGCCAAAGTTACTATTGATGACCAATAGGAAGTTGCATGCACGCTTTCGATTGGTGCCGAAATCAACTACCTTGGATCCTCGAAGGGCCATTATGCACCCTGTTTCAAAACACATGCATCTTTCGGAGTCCACCATGAAAATTTGAATGAAGATAGACCCATACTATCAGGGACAAGGATGTAGGCCAATGACTCTAGTTTCTGGCAAGGTCTATGCGGATATTCGCAGGGGTTCCCTGGAGAGAGGGCATCAAACAACAGTGGGGTAATCAAAAACATGGATTTTCAGGGATTTCGCACGCTACATTTTTGGCACCTTACGAAATGAGGACAACATTATTATATAATATTATTTAGTCCCTTGTTGCCTTTCCACTGACCCCAAAATACATGACCTTGAATGACTCTGAATGGCTTGAATGGCCATTTTACGTTAAATGTTCACTATTACGAACTGCCGTTGAGTAATTTTTTATTACTTGTTTACTGCAGAGTCTGTTTACACGTAACCAGCGGAGAAGTGCGGGAAGCGGAGTAGCGGAGCGTGATCCGCAGAATATTTGGAATCGGTGGAAAAACTGCAGATTATTTGTAGTTGCTACATCGTCAGAACCTTAACAAATAAGGCCAACATTATTATACAGTATTTCTTAGTGCCTTATCGCCTTTCCACTGACTCCAAAACACAGGACTTTGAATGACCTTGAATGGCCATTTTCTTCTTCTTCTTCTTCTGCTGCTGCTGCTGCTACTACTACTACTGCCAGAAATAGCAAGTAGTAATAACGAGACTTGTACAACAAGAAAATTAATTAAGTCAATTAACTGGATATCAAAATACTAGACAAAAGCAAGAAATCAATGAAACTCAACCACGAGACATACCTCAAGACTCCTAGGAAAGAAGCTGCTATCACGCACTCTCTTTGCACGATCAGCATAAGTCATGCTAACCAAAAAACAATATCAAATGCCAATACAAAGGTTTCATATCAGACGTGTGTGTGTGTGCGTATGTGTGTGTGCATGTGGCTAAAATTTCAACATCCTCAATGCTTAAATGTATTTATTTGTCTAATGAAATCTCTGTTAAAGTCTGTGCTTCACATGCATATTTCAGCAGTCGGGACTGAAATTACATTGTTAACTACACAGACGCAGTCTATCAGCCACACAGACAATTACCGGTATCAACACCAGCAGAATTAATGAAATTTTATCAATTTCTTTACTTTGAAACAAAAACAATTTTATAACGTTTTGTCATGGACAATACAGTGACAGGAGCATGACCACAATGTCTGGAGCGTTACAACTGCTATAAACACGCTGCAGTCAAGCACAACAGCTGGTCATGCTTGACTGGAGTGAGCTTAGCAGTTCAAAGTATGTCATGAAATAATTGCTTTACCAATATTTAAAACAAGAAATCCATGCAAATAGCCAAATAGCATGCAGACCATGCAATGTGTAATTTATCAGTTTCTGCAGTCACCACTGCTCTGTGTCTTTGGAACAGCCTGCCTACTGCCATCAAATCTGGAATGGCTCATGTAATAATACAGCTATTTTTTGTATGGTAAATTATAGGTTCAGATCGGCGATCTGACGCATACGCTATTTTTTGATAGGTTCAGATCGGTGATCTGACCCAAGATGGCTATTTTTGATAGGTTCAGATCGGCGTAGGGTTACCGTTCACTTTATAGGGTTATGGTCAGTTTTCGTTACATTTCACGTCTCCCCACCCAAACCCCATGTTTATACTCGGGTCCCGTTAAATGGTCACGGTATTGTAGCTAACTACTGTTGTAGTGGCCTACCTTAACCCGAAACCCACGTCCCGACCGGGTTTCGTTAACTTATTCAGTTGCTGCACACGTTAATACGGGTGTGACAAAAACGGCTGCATCAGCGCCACCTAGTGATTGCGGCACAGTCGCCGATCTGAAGCTATCAAAAATAGCCTACTTGCGTCAGATCGTTGATCTGAACCTATCACTTTTGGGGCATGCTAAATTCAGATCGCCGATCTGAAGCTAACACAAAGTGTTAGGTTCACGTGATTTTTGTATTTCAGAGAATAACCAGAATAACATATGGACTCAGGCACGCACAGGTCTGACAAAAATTTTCATAAAAATTTGGACACCCCTGCCTGAATATCTGCATAAACCTTTTATTGCCACAAACTAGAGTCTATGGTAAATATTTTTTTGCTGCTGACACTACAGTTAGCTTTATGCAGTTGTTTTCAAAATCCATGCAAAAAATCTAGAGGTACCCGTGCAAAAACAGAATTTAACATAAAATGGCTACTGGAGGTCATTCAAGGTAACGTATTTTTGGGGTCAGCGGAAAGGTGACAAGGGACTAAGTACTACTATATAATAACATCGGCCCTATTTCCTAAGGTTCCAAAGATGCAGCATCCAAAAGCGATGAAAATCAACGTTTTCAATTACCCAACTGTTGTTTCATGCCCCCTCTCCAGGGAATCCCTGCACGTATCTGCATAAATCTTATACTGCCATAAGCTAGAGTCACTGGGGTACATCTTCTCTGCTGATAGTATGGGTCTATCTTCATTCAAATTTTCATGGTTGGCTGTAATAATGCACATTGAAACTGAGTGGCATTCAAGGTCACCCAAAGTCGCTGATTTCGGTGCCAATCAAAAAAGTGTATGCAACTTCCTATTGGTCATCAATAGTAACCTTGGTCCTATTTTGCCCCATTTCAGACTTGTGCAATAGCAGGTTTTCTGCTGAGAACAGCAACCCCACCCCTATTCCACCTGAATTCTGAGTGTATTCTGCTTGGACTAGATCGTCGATGTTGGGGCTCCAACGAGCAAAGATCTGCGCTAATTATTTGCATAATTACTTTCATACTAACCCAACCTATATGACCACAAATCACCGTTACAGGCGGAGGGACAGACAGACGGACCGACAGATGGACAGTATATGACAGCAGTACCATGCTTTGCACTACATGCATCGCACAGTAAAAACAGGTATGATAAAAACTCTAATATAATAACGTGAGAGGTAGTAAAATTTGTGGCCACTTCCGGGATGTATACGTGTTGCTGCATACGATGTACAGTGTTTCTGGACAAGTGTTAGACAAAGACACCATAGCAATTGTCATATTATCTGTTATTAGGCAAAACTTTCCAAGCCAACTACAGATTAATGATATTCGCAACAAACCTTGTTCGATGCCAATGAACACTGTAAGTAAACAGAACTTCAAACGGGGGTTGAGCATCGGTCAGACTGACAGGCTGCAGGTCCTTTGTCGACACATTTGCATAGATAATCTGCACAGACACAAAACAAACGAATAAACTAACAAACATCAACTATAAATGCAGGTTTCAATCCCAACTGAAGAGGCACAAATAAAGAGGCTGCACATGGACCTCAGAAAGTGGACCTCGCTTCAGTTCAAATGATCACGCAGTCACACGCAGTAACAATCTCACCTCGGAACTAAGGTTGTGCAGAACCCTATGAAAATGTCGGACATCGGTTTTCTAAAAACTGAACCGAACTGAACTGAGATTAAAATTAAAAAAAACAAAAACTCAGTTTCTGCAGTTTGGTTTTCAAAAAACCGACTTTGGCAGTTTGGGGACAGTTTTTCACGTTGTCTCATTCACAATTCATCTTCCAACATGATAGGATCAACATCAACAGTCAAAGTATTTTTCTTCATGCTGTATCTCTGCACTTCTAGTTCTGAGTCACTTCGACTGACAATTAGTTGGACCAATTCAGCACGGAAGTACGTCTTTTCTAGCATCATACTGTAGAGGAGTAAAACAAACAAAAAAGTGATAAAACAGTACACTGGAAAGCACTCAGCAGAGTGCATTACACATTAAACACCACAGAGTGCAAAAAACCGAACCGAAAAAAAAAAACTGAAACTGCAGTTAATTTTGTAAAACTGAAACCAAACCGAAAACTGCAGCACAGCACAGTGGTACCTGACAGAACTTTGTACTTTAATACACTTTGTATAATATATATATATCATTTCCTTCCTTTACGTGAACATTCTACACACTGCCATTAGATTTCTGTACACATCACTCGTTGAGGTTTTCAACGTATCATTCAAGATGCTATCATTACTACTATTAGCTTCATCATACGCTCACATGCAGTTAGCTTTTCTTTAACCGACTCATTTTTCCAGAGTTACTCCAGGTTAAGTTAATCCAAGTTAGGCAGTTCTCAAAAGTAAATTCTTGGGAATTGTTGTGGCAGACTTTTTAATGCTTTGTCACCCAACAAACAGATCACAGCATCACTTCAACCATTCTCTACCTACTAGCAAAATTTCAACTTCAGATATATACTGTAATTCCTGATATATCATTTGGTGACAAAGCATTACTTATAATCACCCAGAAACCCAGCCATCCAGCCAATTAACTCATTTGACATGCCAGAGCCTCAGCTGTGCTGCAAAGTTATTAGCTTCATCAACCAAACATTAATAAATAGTGCAAACTATTACATTAAATGTCAACACATTCTTCTTCCAGTTAAGTGTAAAATGTTAACATCCACACTAAGCAACGGCAATAATTTCATATCAAACAGAAGGACCTGAAGCCTGACGGTGTAATGAATCATGCTACAGTACACAACTCATTACCAGTACGTAATAAGCATTTTAACGACTATTAGTTGAAAAATACAAGTTGTGATATTAATATAATAACAGACGCAGAGACGAAGAACAAACAAACATTGACAGTACCTCATTTCCATTGTATTCAATACGGAACGTGAGATGTGTATACAGATAAATGTCGTGTGTATGTGGAAAGATTCCCGTCTCATCAAGTCGGCCCACAAACCCACGCACAGGTATATCATCTGCACATTAATGTCAACATCATCTTTTCCTTAAACATCAAGAACGTGCTCCTGGTACTCATCAACAGTAATTACTTTTCTTAAATCAAAATACTAAAATACTAAATAAAACCAAATGTGCCATGCAGAGTGAAATCAATTGGATGCTGAAGGTACGTTTGTCAAAATGTTATACTAACGTTTGTCACAGTATGTGATTCCAGTTTCTAATAATAACATAACTTCATTTATATTTAAATTTTTTAACTTATACACATGGTGAATTCAAAAAGTGATAGCTCAATGCAGTTTAAATAGTGTACATTAAACAGCAAAAAGTTTACATGGTTGATCTCATTAACAAGACAAGAAGCCCAGCTGTTGCTAGGATGGCCGACCGTACTGCCCCATAGCAGACGATCTATGCAAAAGCTGTGGCGCATTCATGTAGCAATGCTAATACACAGGGACAGAACAGTTTAATTTTAGACATAAATACGAAACTGCTGATGGGCCGATGTAGTGTTTGTAGACACCTGACATGTTGATCTGATCGTAAATTGTAAATGTTAGGCGCGATTGACCGATCAGTCGGTCTGAATTAGGGTTAGGATTAGGATTAGGATTAGGGTCAGTGTTAGGGTTAGAGTTAATCCGGTGCAAATAAAGGCACGCTATTTGCACTCCAGTCGTAAAACTAACCCTAACCCTAATACTAACCTTAATCCTAAACCTATTATTACATCGTACCTGTAAACTAGACACTAGCCGTTAATCCTAATGCTAATGCTAATCCTAATCTGACCAACTGATCGGTCAATCGCGCACGCGCTATCGGCCGATGGCGCAGATCAGTCGATCGCACCTAACATAAACACCTTATTTCATCGTCTCATAGACCTGGGCATATTAATCCAACATCTGCTAGGAATGACCACCATGCCGGTGCTAGATTCACTATATCACGGCTAAAGATTAGGTTTGATGATCGTGGCATCGAAATTCCGACATAGTGACTCTACTGCCCGCACAGTCCTCATCCCCAGCAGTATGTACCGCCGCAATAGCATTGTGCAGTTTGTGCACACAAGGTCACGGGTAAAATGTGGATGTGCAGATGTTGAACCCTAACCCTAACCCAACCCTAACCCCGCATCGACATCCGCATTTTACCGGTTTCTACATCCGATGTGCAGATGTTGAACCCCAATCCTAACCCTAACCCTAATCCCGCATCAACAGCCGCATTTTACCGGTTTCTACATCCGCAGATCCGCACGTCCGCACATCTGCATTTACCAGAGGCCTGCACACAAGCAATGGCAATGAAACAGGCAATGAAACAGGCAATGGCAAAAAGCGGACCACAACTACAACTACAACTGTACAATATGCGCCGATTAGAAGGTGATATAGATGATAACTAGGCAAACTAATAAAACAATTCACTTTGTATGTTTACATTTTTTGTTTACATTTTCACTTCCGGTAGGCTACGCTATTTAATTACACAAGTAAGTAATCTGTAATGCAAATAATGGCAACAATTATACGCGCTAACCCCCGTTAGGGAAGGAATGGGGGGTCCGAATTGGTACCGTTTGGTAGTCTCCAGGGGCAACCCTATTTGCTCCTTCAGACAGTTTTTACCTAAGACGTACCGTTTTGCCATGATACAAAACGTCACAGACGACAGACGACAGACTACAGACAAATGACACAGTGTGCCAATGGCGTGACCGATAGTACGGTCAACCAAAAATGTACACTTGCAATGACGAAATAGTGTGCTGATCCATTAGACACGAAGTTGAACTGTAACGTTCCATTCTTGAATGATAGACCTAAAAGGCACGAATAGATGAAGAGCGAGATGGAGAACAACGCACAATGTGGCCTCATAGCGACAGTATGGCATAATGCCTAACGATCTAGCGATAAAGTGGCAGACAGATGACACCAACCAATAACAAATTCAAAGTAGTAAAGGTCTTCAATTGCATCTCGTAGATGCACAAGGTCATCTTTGTTCAGAGTCAACTGGCACAGCTTCTTATTGTATACATTCTCTGCATCAACATTACAACATGCTTGTAAGACAGCACACATAACACTGCAAGTAAGTAATACACC
>Ga0209679_1000302_pt1 | contig 20127 bp, 9 predicted proteins | sample WorMetHEROISLAND_4_FD_187408 | JGI IMG/M metagenome (GOLD analysis project Ga0209679, IMG submission 187408) | Marine gutless worms symbiont microbial communities from Max Planck institute for Marine Microbiology, Germany - Olavius sp. 2 HERON... ...
TCTTGGGACACAGATGACCTGATTACGTTTTTGGGTCAAAAGGTCAAAGTTCAAGGTCACACCATCGCGGCGGAGGCGCACAGCACTCGACGCTACCGTCGAGTGCAACTTTTTTTAGTTTCGTTATCATCTTTTTGCTGCTTCAGTATGTCAAGTGTTACGTTGCTGTTCTGTCGTTGTAACTGTTATCTCTTCATGCACCAAGCTATAACGCCTTCATTAATTGTCGGCGAGAGCTGTAAGTGAATCTTTGTTGTGCTAATCATGTTGGTGCTGAATTTCGACCTTTTTCGATTAAAAAGGTCGCTTTCCCCCTAATTTTACTGGTACTTAGACTATTACGCCATTTGTGCTTCAGCAGTGTATCAAATTCCGGCAAAAATGTCGTGTTCATGTATCCGTTTTTATATCATCTGTTTGGAGTGAGTGAACTTTCAGAATTGTTTTCTTAATGTGTACGTAATTAGTGTATGTATGTACGTTGTATTTTTGATATGGGTATGCTCATGTTTGTTTTTCATTTTTCTTTCTTTTTCTTCTTTCTATTTCTGGTTTGTTGTGTATTGCTGTCACTGTTGTGGCGAAATAAACTTACTAAAAAGTTTTTAGCTACCCTTCGTGTATGGGGAGGTGAGGCACTACAGCACAGGGAATACTTTCTAGGACGATTGTATTCATTGTATCCGATAGACGGCATGCCAAAGAGATGCCTTTTCATATTGTTTCATTCTGGGTTGCGCCATTTTTTGAGTTATCCACCACAGAAGTTGACCAGGCTGATTTTTCTTAGCTAAATGTGATAATTTGACGTTATTTACAATCAGTCAGTCACTATTACACACATTTCAAAAATTAGGTTGGTTACTCAAGTAATCCGAGGTCGTCTGCAAGGCGCGGGGTCTGGTCAGATGCGGACGGGGAGGGAGGGTCAAAAATTGCACTTTTTGCACACGTCCTTTATGGATGAATCCATAAGCCGCAATTTAAACTGCAAAAACAAGCCGGCCATGAAATTGTCACCTAGACGGCTTAGGGGTATAGGTCTGGGGAGCATCCTAAGCTCCCACAGCGGGGTCTGAGGCACGCCCCAGCCGCAATTTTTGGGCGTTTCATACGCAATTTTATGCTATTTCATGCATGTTTTAGTGCATTTTGAAAGCTGACTGAAGAAACTGTAACTGGGGTTAGCAAAGTCACGTTCAGGGATCTTATATACTGCTTGTAAGATCCCTGGTCACGTTGAATGCACGGATTTCTAATTTTGAAGAGAATACAATCCAGCGAGAAAAATTTTTAAGATGAAGTGGTGGGCGAGCTCAAACCTGATGTCATCTGGCGAATAAAACTGACTTAATTTGGTCTATATATCCTCTAAAAATCTGGACCACCACCAAAATATAATCACTTGGTTTTTGGGCCATGCCGCATCTCTCCAAATAGTCAAAATCTGTTCAGAAGTTTTTGAGACTAATCGAGCAGACAGACAGACAACAGACAGACCTAAAACATAACCTTTTTCCTTTGGCAGAAGTAAAAATGAGAAAGACCATATAATGCTTAATTAAATTAATCTTTCTTCCCCCAAATGTTCATTAAAATATGGATGATTTTCGTTCCACGTTTTTTCTAGGATGCAGACTGCAGAGTGGAAGCCCTGGATAGGCCCCGATGGAAGATAATTTCAATAGAAACTTTAGAAACTTGACGAGATCAAAGAAGCAACTTCGGATTTGGAGATATGATTGCAGAGATGGAATGTTCTAAAACATTTCGCACCCTTACGCCTTGACATTTAGGGCGTCCAATAACTTATAACCTACGGCTTAAAACACGTATGGAATAAAAAAAACAGGATGGCTAATGAGGATCAGCTGATAAAATTACTCTCAGTGGCCTCTGACTACGTGTACAGTAGACATTTCATGCAACAACTGAGCCCACGGAACACATTTTTCAACTGCTTGTGTTCTGTTGTTGTTGCTGTTATTATTTGGAATACTTTATATGGCGCTTGAAACCAGTAAAAGTCAGCCAGCTTTCAAGCATACGTTATGCGTTCAGTCACAGGCCTATCATATCATGTTATTGTTGACAATAGTTTAGAGCACTAAGACACATTTGTAAATGTGCATTTAAGAATGAAAGCAGTTGATGGTGCTCACATACTGCAGCAGACGACACTGAAACAGCCAGCAGGTATATTTATATAGCACAAAAAACTTGAGGAGCCTGGTAAAAACAGTAAGGAAAGCGACAAGTGTTCTAATGTCAATCAAACAAAACAAGGTTACAAACGAAGTGCCCAAAACCGAGTTACAACACAATATAGCCATAACCATAGGCAGCCTTCAGTCAATAAACTAGATCATCTGTTCAGCCTTTTCGACAAACTAGATCGTCTCTTTAGCCTCTTCGACAAATTTGAATAAATTAAAAGTTTGGATGTTCGTTGGCTTTCAGTGTTATTTGAAGGTCGCCACAATTTTGTTATTCTGACACGAGTCCTACAAAACAATATATAGGTTGGATATCTGCAGTGCGTACAGGCACTGACAACCATTTTGAGGGTCCAAGACCCCTTCTGACACAATGTGAGTGCGACCTTAGCCAAGACCAAACTGTGCTTACTGGAATCTGGATCTGTTCAGCCATTTGGCCACAACTGATCGATGTGACCACAGAACCAACGACCATGCACCATGTCAATAACAATATGAGCATTTTTCACACTTTCATAATTTCATCGCAACACTCCCACACCACACAGACACATGCACATGCATATACACACACTCACGTGAACTATGCCACTCGGTAGCGTTAAAGTGCCAACATTTTTCACAGTGCATTAAACTACTCGATAAACAACACCATAATCATATCTAGCCCTTTTAAGTGTCAACAGTCTTTGATCAAATTAAGCAAACATCCATTCATTAATTAACTGATCAATCGAGGTGCAGTTCTGAAATGAAATATACAACATCTCTGAATGGATTAAACAGACTAAAGCTTCATACCATTACACAGCCTGTTATAAATATCAGTCGCCAACATATCACTGACACAAAATTATAGAAAACTGAAAAATAGCGTTTTGCAGCATTTCATTAACGTAGGCAAGCACGTTAAAGATGAGCACCGCTATAGGAAATTTGCAATAAAATGATTGTGACAAAGATCCCACATCTTAAACCCATCATTAGATTATTATCTTGTGAAATATCATTATCATCATCATGTGCCGTCTATGTCAGAAGGATGGTATGTATCTTTTTCCAAGTGTCCCTGTCCTCAGCTAGTCTCTTAACTACACAATTTTTCTTGTCAGAAAACTAGCATGACCTGTACATTTGGGCACTTTGCTCAAGTTGCCAGAGACCTGAAACATGGCATAGCAGAAAGTTACTGTTGTGACAGAAGCAAGTTCGAATAACAAGATTTCACTGATTATGACTCCTGGATCAACAAATAACAAACCAGTGTAGCGGCTAGTTTCCACACGCCAACTGTCAACATCAGCGATTAACTGAACAGTGTTCTTGTGCAAAAAACATTTTGTGCCGATGTATTTCTTCTTTATTGCTGTGGGCGCATAAATTAGCTTGGATGATGCAGAGTGAAGGACCTAGACAGAGGGTACGCCCATAAGAAGACCTGGTGGCATTGAGTCAAGGATCATATAAAGACTTTTGGTCTGTTCCATGAGGCTACTACTATTATTATTATTAAAACATCAAGATTATCGTGGCGTCAGAAAACAGACAATAAGTTAAAAACAGTAGAACGCGCGAGGTCAGTGACTATAGGACTGTAGAAAGAGCTGGGTCGTCAGATTCTTCTTGAAAACAGCCAGTGATGGTGCAGAGATGACCAAAGATGGCAAGTCGTTCCATACACAAGCGCCGGCAACTCCAAACGCATTAACTGTAACTGATTAATTAATTAATTGTGTGACTGATTGACTGCAGCCAAAACACACACACTCACACACACTCCGGCCCGCTTTTCTGGAATTAGTCCAGGTCAGGCCAATGAACTGTTGCAGCTGCAGTGGGACCAGATGCCCTTCCTGTTGCCCAACCTACAGCACTTAGATATGATGTAGACAGGACGTTGTTGAGCACCGAAGACCACCACAACAATGGTAATAGTAATGACATTAACATCAATCAACTACTGACGGCTAAGCAAAAGATAATAATTAACTTGGGAAATACAGACAGTAAACTGTAGTCCTTAAATTTACTATTTTACTACTTATCTATCTGAGATATAAACAATCACTCTTTATTAAACATCAGTAATTACTGTTGAATATAGTCTGCTCATACAATTATAAACACAATAAAATCAGCAAAGCGGGACAAAAGTTATTTATGTCTGTGCTAACGGCTGACAGCGAACTGATCAAATGCCAAAGCAGCTTTTACAAAGCTTTAATCTTCATACGCTTCAGTTTTGGCTGCTTCTTTTTTGCCTCCTTCTTTAGCGTTTTCTCCTGCACAGAACAACTTAAATAACTAAAAAGCACTTGGATAGTTCAGACCTCTGCCAAGAACTATGTTTTATTTCGCAGTCTTACACTAATATACAGTGTGTGCCAAAAAAGTGACACCCTTCTGGTATCTGAGTTTTCTACCCTTGTTAGATGCATTATATTTGCAATTTTTGCTTACTTACATATCATTTTCATTAAATGCCTGATATCAGAGCCAAGTGTCGTCACTCGTCAGTACAGCTGGACTCTCCAGCAAGATGGTGCACCATCGCACACTGCGAAAAACACGATAAACTATACCTCAAAAGGGAGAATGTTTCATTCATCGAGCCTCAGATGCGGCCTCCAAACAGCCCTGATTTAAACCCCGTTGATTATGCTGTTTTGGGGTTCTTCAGCAGCAAGTCTACCGTAACTGAAAATTTACTACTGTCGATCAGCTGAAACAGGCCATTGCAGAAGAATGGAACAACAAGTTATCACAGCAATTCATTGACCGCAGCATTGACGAATGGCGTCGTCGTCTTACTCTGGTTGTACAGCAGCAGGGTGGACACATTGAGCACATAACTCTATGAATCAGTAGTAGCGAATGTTGAAATTGTTCAGACAGTGTAAATATCTGGTGTTTTGTAGTTTACATGACATTATGTTGACGTAGTTGACAAGGGTGTCACTTTTTTGGCACACCCTGTATAGTAATGAAATTGTCGGCATTATAGACCTGACATCCAGTGAATAACAGCAAACGAAGAAACCTTTAAAAAATTCCCGGATCCAGATAGTGACTCGGATTACCACCAACATCTAACCAATTGTTCCATGGGCCACGCTCCACCCCTCCAACAAATTTCTTCAAAAACCTGTTCAAAACTTTTGAGTAATCTAGTGGACAGACAGATAAACAGACACAGATAAAACACATAACCCCTTCCTTCCTTTGGCGGGGGGAACAAAAATGATTAATATCGTACGCTACAATTACAAAATACAACAACAAAGCAAAGAATTCAGTCTCTAAGCACTAGACACAGCTACCTGAAATATTCAGTGTGATGACACCGCGTCAATATAACCTCACCATTCACAAATGCAACAAAAAACATGGGTCTGTTTGCCTCTGAGATTTGTGATCTGCCAGTGCTTCTCAGTTATGGGTTGGCTAACCTAACCTAACCTAAAATACTATCCTGAACTCAAATCCTACAACCATAGCCCTAACACTCCCAACCATAGAACTTAAAAATAGAGACCTGCGCGGGAACACATATAGTTGTTCCCATTCCCATCCCTCATGGCAATTTCATTTCCCTCACCCTTCCCTCACTAGCATAATTTCTTCCCTCACCCACCCCGCACCCACCAGGCTATTTCCATTTCCCACCCCATTCCCTCACACATTACTCCTTATCTCCATTTACCCACATCAACAAAAAAATTCCATTTGCAATTGATATCTATGGTACTAAATAAATCAGCAAAGTTGCAAACAGACAAATGCAATATTATCCTGTCAAAAATTGAGAACTCCAAGTCTACAACATGTCATCGAATGCACTTTGAAGAAACAGCAAACTGTCAACTGAGTCGGCAGAAAGCTGTGTGCGGCGTTCCTCCAGGGTTCGTTCCGCCAGCAAGAACGATCTCTCTGAAGGTGTGCTGGTTTCCCGCGGTCGGCTCGCGATTCTTCCTACCGCTACCGCGGGATTTTCGGCAATTAAATTCCCATCCCGCTGGATTGTCGCTAATTTTATCCCCTCACCCGCGGTATTTCCCGCGGAAAATTTCCCATGCAGGTCTCTACTTAAAAAGCTTTTTCTTCTTTTCAAATAACTGTGATAGCCTTTTCCTAAAGATGTGAAATATGAAATATGTGGTTTTTCACTCTACACTTTTGGGCACTTTGATGCCTTGTGCAGATTTGGGAATTAGCATATTGGAAAATTAGGCACACATAATACTAGTAGAGCATAAGAAGATGACCACCTCAAGTTTCCGTTGTTTTTCCGGGTCATCCTCATTCATCATGCGTTCTTTCTCGGCACGTCGTTTCTCCTCGCGGCGAGTCTGAGCAGCTTCAGTTCGTTGTGTATGAGCAGCTTTCTGTAGCGTCTCCACGGTCTTTTGACGACTGCGTTCCGCCTTCGTCTTAGCCTAGCAACACGAGAACGACAGATAATGTATTTCAAGACAGTATTTAAAGACTATATGCCCTATCTTCTTGCAGTCAACTGTTTCAGCCTACATCCAACAGTTCCTTCTTCTTCTTTCGGTTGTCTGCTAGAAGCAGGTCCTTGACTACCATCTCTACTGTCTTATTTTCCACATTGATCTGTCCTCAGCCTCCCTCTTCAGGGAAGCATAGTCCTTCCCATCCGCCAAATCGTCGAGCAGCTGTGGAAACTTTTTGTACGTGTAAAGTGAGCGAATGAGTAGAGTTTAACGCCCCACCCGACACACAATAGGTCATTTCGGAGGTAGTCTTCACCGCCAATCACTTGACTGATACTGACAAACAAAGCAGACAGGAAAATAAACATACAAAAACTCAATACAAATACAGTACGGGAAAATAAACATGCAAAAAACTAAATACAAATCAAACAAAGCAGACAACCTAAAAACAGCAAAACAAAACTACCCTGGTTCAGTCACCTCTTACGACACTCGGCCAGGAAACAAGGTGGGCTTATTCTACAATGATAAAACACATGGGCCCCAAAACCCACACGGGGCATTGTACGTGTAAAGCAACATGCAATGTCTGCCTTGCGTTGCGGTGCATTGAGGAACGTTACTTTGCATTGAGTACATCTTGCACGTTGCTAGAAATTAGCCTATCAGGAAATGGCCAAACAGCAGCGGACAGCAATGTGGCTCGCTAGCTATGTTTGGCCATGTATGACTGGCTGCATGAGACGGCATTTTGATCGGCGTTGGCTCCACACTGAATGAAAATAGAAAACACATCTATTCTCTTGCGGGATGTTACAGAAAACTGTGCTGCGGGAAAAGTATGCAACGTATTTTTGGGTAAACGGAAAATTGCTCACTGTGCTTGTGTTGCAATGCGGGTTGCTGAAAATTGTTTGATTTATACATAGCGAACGAGACAACTGCCAAACGGGAATGGTGACGAACCTCTTTGCTGAGTTTGAGACGCTTGATCTTGTCAATGCAGTAGAAGACCATCTTCATCAGTGGTTTCATCTGCTGCATATCTCGCAGGCCGTTAGTTGACCCCATCCCATCAACAACTGTGCATTCAACGTCCAATAATTAATGCCTCTATCACATACAGTGTAGTGCTACGTACAATTTCCATGCTTCCATGCTTTACTTTTTACTCTGTACAACTACAGTCACTAGGGTACAAGTTTACTCATTGGCTCAGTCACTGTGAAGGTATATTGTATGCGGTGTGTGTGTGTGTGTGTATGCGTGCATGCTTTTGTATTCACAATCGTTTAGCAACAACAATATTACAAGACTGTAAAGAGATTGCAAAAAAGCTACAGGTGGCAGTATGGCTTAGTGGTAATGCACTGGTCTCAATCAACGAAGTTACTCAACGTCGGGAACAGTTAGTACTTGAGTGGATGACCATTCACGGATATACTGTCTTCGTATTTAACCAAGCTACCCAGGTCAACTCAGCCTTCCATCCCTCCGGGGTAGGTAAATTGAGTACCAGCCTGCCTGGCTGGGGTGAAGGTGGCACAAGTTCTCCTGTGTTGGGTGGCAGGTAACACTGTGTGATCCCATCTGACAGGTGACGCCTTGTAGCTCTGAGATGTGTTTCACACGAACAGCTCTACACATCTTTACCATTATTATACGCAATAATGTAGCATTGTTTGCATTCATTTCAGTGCGTTCACAACATTCTCATCAGCCCGTAGGCTTATGACAGCACAGACTGCACAGCTAGAGTTGTTAAGAAATGATGCACTACAGAATCACATTACAGAAGAAACGTACGATTGAAGCAGAAGATCATCACACGCTTCGTCTCAGGAATCTTGCCGGCTTGGTTCTCTCTAACAGCACAAAGCAATCAGCTTTAGTTTTCAACTGTATTTAAATTTAAACGTTTAACTCTTAGAAATTATGCCAAAAATTAATGAAATTCTTAACTAAACAACCAAAATCATCAACAGTTAGTGAGTGGATTGTCGATAAACCACAGCATTTGTAAACTTCTTTCGTCACTAAACTGCTGAAACTGCAAATCACTCATAAAACTGCACAACACAAAGAAGAGATATTTATTATCTAGCCTAAACTAGAGGACGGCGTGGTAATGGGGACGGCAGCAATACTGAGGTAACCATAGTGAAACCTTGGTAATTACAGTAGTAACTGGAACAAAGGGGTTACTTCGCACGAGGTTACTGTGGGGATGTGGGGCAATGCCCTCAGTAATACTGCAGTAAAAATGTAAAACTTAACCGTATTCAACAAGTATTGGTCAGTTATTTAGTCCGTTGACAGCTTTTTATTCCTCCACGAACTAAAATTTATAGGCCTTACAAAATAGCTTACAGTACATCTAACAGTGCTTACTGGTCTACTGTTGATGTTTTGTGACATACATATAACATACTATGTTTGATGTCGACCTTCACTAATGTGAAACTGTGGGGATGGGGTGGGACAGGCACAGAAGTTGTGGGGATTGGACGGAGATGAGAGGTGGGAATGGAGTCAGGATGGGGACAGAAGCCCATGGTATGGGATGGGTTTGGTGTTCATGGGGATGGAGTTCAATTTCTGTCCCCAAGCAGACCTCTAGTCTAAACTAAGGCAAAGGCAGAATGACAAATAGACGGACCAACAGGCAAGTAAACAAAGTGGAAGACTTGTCCACAAAACGTACTCTGGCTGACGTGGTCCAGTATACTGGTCTGAGAAATGCAGATACTCCACCATTGATTCCAGTTTTTGAATAGCTGTCACTACCTAGCAACATTACATTAGTGATCAAGATGATATGCCGATCTCCAAAGTCAAGATAACCTGCCACTAGATATGCTCTTATCTTCTGTTATACATAGCTTATAAAATAAGATTAATTAAGTCAAATACCCAAATGTACTTTTGTACAGTCAGTGCAGATAGTAATCATGATTCAATTAACAAGTGTAAACTAATTCAGCCTACAACACAACAGACATAGGCACGACTTTATAAGAATAAGAATCAGAGCTGTCGAGGGATTTTTTTAATCTCGTTAATCGCGCAACGCGTTAACGCGTTAATTAACGCATCAATTCAACAGATATAGTTCATGTTGTAGGATGCCATCAGCGAACGACTGCACGTTTTGCTGTTCACGACTCAACAAGATGCGACCACTGTCGAACTTGCCATCAAGCAATGATGCACAACTGACAAATTAACCGACATTTGTTGTTAATAATTAATTGAATATCATTCGAATGTCAAATAACCGCAGTTCAACTGCATACTGGAACTTCTGCTTCATAGAATTAATGTATGTGCGTTAATTTTTTTAATCGTGATTAATTCTTTAACGCGTTAATGCATTAATTAACACGTTAATTTGACAGCTCTAATAAGAATAATAATAATAATAATAATCAGCTTTGAAGCTACAGAGGCACTTCGGAAGAAATCAGTCAGGCAATGACTGCAAATGCAAAGCCAGTAACAAATACTTAATAAAGGTATGCACATTCATTGACAAGTTAATAAACAGAGACTGAGTATGCAATTTAATGCAACATATACTCTACATCCTGACAAGAAAACAAAAGTAAACCGGGTTTTCCATAAAGTTTAGATGGTAAAAACAATCTTTTACCTTGTTATCCAGTATGCATGCAGTGATTTCTGAGTTTTCACTCATGATCTGAAAGTTGGACGACAAACCAAACTTCTCAGCACTTTTCTTCTCGACGCAGTAAGCACTCTAAAAACAAGCCAAATTTCCCAAATAAAACTACCAATAAAAACAACAAATTAAACCAATGCTAAACACTTCTTAATGACTGTGTACTATGTACTATGTATGTATTTCTGACACTGTTGACTGGATGTCATTCATTTTGTCTATTTTGCAAATACTTCAGTCACTGTTTTATTCAACCAGTTCGCTACAGTGTCATCAGCGGAAAGTACTGTGCAGAAATTACCCCATCCTGGAGGGCATAATGCCTGTAGAAACTCCAGTGAATTCTTAAAGACGCAGGGATGAGACAATCTGGGATGATCACAAAAATCTGAGTGGATGAACAAGTGTGTGAGTAACTGCTTAAATACTCATTCACTTGTTCAACCACTCAAATTTTTGTGATCATCACAGATTGCTGAGTGGTTGAACAAAAACCAGCTACACTGACAAACTAAAATATGCAAATAATAGTCAAAATCATGCGATGTAGACACTGACAAACCGACCAGACTCAACCCAACCAACTACCGATAACCAGTTGACAGTTTTTATGCCTCTCAACACCGGCAAGGCAGATTTGTCTAAAAATACACTTAGTACGAAACAACCTTAGTAGGTTTGACTAACATAAAAACTGCTCAATTATCTGTTTGCCATGTTTGTGGCTTTTTTAAATAAACCACTGCATTAATGAACTGCTAAATGTGTTCAAATAGGAAATTTTAATGTACTCTATGGAAAGTATCACTGTTTACATTTTATTTACGCTAAAAAATTAATACCCAAACAGAACTGTTAATGCAAATCAGCACAGAAGTTTTACAGTAGGTTGTGTTATGACAAGACAAATGGCAGCAACACAGAATATGTATGTTTGTCACAAAATTAAAAGCTGCCACTGTGTAACCTTTCACCATGGGAAAAATGTTGTCAGAATGTCGGCTGAGCTTACTATCTGTCTTTCTGATAGCAGACAACATTGGTATAGTAGTATTGGGTGACTCTGTGGCGTAACGGTTAGGGCGTCAGACTTGCGATCTAGCAGTTGTGGGTTTGATTCCCAGCCAGGCTGCTATCAAGCTACCTTCAAGTGCCTTGGTCTACTCAGCCTTCCATCCCTCCGGGGTAGGTAAATCCGAGTACCGGCCTGCTTGGCTGGGGTTATGGTGGGGTACGTTCACTTGTGTCGGGTGGCAGGTAACACTGCCTGATCCCATGTGGCAAGCGACGCTCCGTAGCTCTGTGATTGGTATCCCATTAAGAACTATACTAGGCTTTAACCTTTAACCTTCAACACACACACACATCCAGTCTATTTAACCGTGCTACTTAGTCCGAGTTAATCCCGGTTAGGTCACTTCTCCAAGGGAGAATCTTTGGCGATTGCTGCAGAAAGTTTTTTATAGGCCAGATGCCCTTCCTGTCGCTCAAAACGAACAATGTCAAAGTAACTAGAGGACTGGCACTCAGAAGAGTGCAAACTCCCGTCAACCTTGACATTTGACCCTTTCACCTCAAAAAATGGACTTGTCACGTACTACCCAACTATCCAACTGCCAAGTTTGGTGACGAGATGTCCGGTGGTTTTTGTTTTAGAGTGCTGACATACACACAGACACACGCACGTACAGAGCAGATAAACACCCTACTCCCACGACTATGTCGGCGTGAGTAATGATATTATTATTATTATTAAACAAGACTTATTATAGTGGCATTAAGTCCAAAGACTGCTAGGACACTTAACAAGCTAAAAAAAAGTAAAACGATATTAGTAAGTATTATATTGACATTTGTGTCACTAGAAATATGACGAGTAGAAACTCCGAACTAACCAAGTCCTGGTGGTCTTTGAGCAGTGTAGATGAGACTCGTTTGTGGGCGAGACAAAAAACAAATGACTCAAACTCTGACTCATCTAACATCACTTTTATTATCTACAACAGCACAACGTCACATCGCCATCATTTCTTTCAATCCAAAGCACTTAGCAGCATTTAGCAGAATAATAACGCCACTAACCAAGATAGCCCAGGACTAGTTTTCTAAGTGTCATTGTAAGTATGACGAATTACGGCTTATGCTGACATAGTGTATGGTTTGACCACACATTAGGTGAATTAGCTCAAATTAGAACAGTACTTTGACTATGTCATAGATATTTTAATAACACTTAAACACTTGACCAATTGCACACACCACACATCTAATCTCTACGACAGCTGGCCAACAACTGCACAGTACAACTGCTATCGTCTCTGCAAACTGCAACAGTAAACTATTTATAACTTGCAGTGCTCACTCTAGCAGTCTAGCGGCATCGCTAAGCCACTGTACACTACTGCACTACAATAGCTGTGGAACGACACACAGCTGCTGTCTGTATTGCTTGTGTTAACATTAGTGTCTGTGTCATTAACATTTTCATCGCTCTGTATAAAAGAGCCAGTGCCGGTATTTTATGAAAGGTTACTCCAGTAGTGCATTTTAACAACAGCAGCAGCAGCAGCACTGAGCGAGTGCGTGAGTAGAGTTTAATGTCCCTCTCAACACATAATATATCATTTCGGGGACGAGTCTTTCCAGGCAATCACTTGCACTGGTATTAACAACCAATAAAAACCAAACACATAAAACCAAATACAGTGACCCTATCCACTATCTAACTCAACTAAAATACACACAAGAAAACGCAAAACACACAGCAAAGGCCCTAGTTTCTAAATCTACATAAGGAAATGGGGGTGACTAGGGGTTGGCTCCCCTGGAGGGCAGGGTCGCCAATTCCTGTCGGTGGTAGGGACGCTACCGCGGTACCCCCGCAGCAGCAGCAACAACAACAACGGGAAGAGCACTATACTGGTTCATCTACAGATGTTGACAATAACGCTTTAACACAAAAAAACTTTCCAGTTTCTTCCGTTTACTTACTATCTGATCACAGACTGGTCGAAGTAATCGTGCTATTGAACTGACAAGATCCTGGCGCTTTAGCAGCTTGAGGGTGACCAGCATGCCATCGCAGTATGCCCGACCGGTGCACCACAGAGCATAGATGTTCTCAGCTTCTTTCATCAGACCACCACTAGACTGCACTTCAGTAGATGTGCCATCATCTCCTACACAATACAGTATACACCTGTGGAGAAGCTACTGTTGAAAGCACACAATTCTGAGCTGTTTAAGTCATCCAACGGATAGCCAAATGTATCTGCTGATCTGCTGTTTACCGACACTGACATTTATGCCTAACCAGGGTGGCCACAATGTAGAAGAAAAAAATTTCGGAGTTTTCCAGGCTTTTCCAGAGCCATAAACTTACTTTTCCATAGGTTATCGTAACAAAAAGTAAATGTAATAATGACCTTCAACAACGGTCATTCCACATCAGCTCCAGCAATATAACAGGTCACCACCGCACTCTGACATTTATTGGGCAAGGACGCTACTCCCTGAGATCCTAATGATCCTGTTTACCCAGTAAACAGCTGTTTTACATAAATATTTGAATGATGAACTAAAAATACTTTGTTTGTTACAATTTTTCCCTGAGGTTGCACAGAATTCCTGAGAATTCCCTGAGTTTTCCATGTACAGAGAAATCCCTGAGTATTCCAGGTTTTCCAGGTTTGTGGCCACCCTACTACCATTTCTGTACAGTTCCCCTGAAACAAGTTACAATAAAACAAAAACAAATTACCAATAAAAACAACAAATTGAACCAATGCTAAACATTTGTTAATAGCTGTGTACTATTTATTTCTGACACTGTTAACTGGATGTCATTCATTTCGTCTCATTTTGCAAATGCTTCAGTCACAGTTTTATTCAGCCACTGAATAATAGTAATCATCATCATCATCATCACGTTACAGTACACGTCAGTGGAGTTGCTGTTGAAAGTTAATGCTGTGAAATGTCTGGTGATGATCAATTCCAGTGCCTTAGAGCAAAAATGTGCAAAATATGTGTATGTGTAATTATCCACATTTCTTAATTACATAAAACGAGTAGACACCTACTGTCTAAAGAGAAATAGTGAGTGAACAGAGAACAGCAACAACGACAAATCACGGACGAGATTAAGAAGTGAGTGCAGCAGCACTGACCAATCACAGAGAAGTTGTCTTCAAGCAGCTGTCTATGGGCGGCAAGCCATGACTGAGCCAGTTTGCTGTTCTTATTCTTACCAGCAAGGAAGTTCAGCAGATAAGCTGCCAAGCCACCCAGCATTAGCATCTCCATGTAGAAACTATCCCAGTTCGAGTGTAGGTGAATCGGCACCTAGAAATGCATGATCATGCGCAACAGAATACAACTAGACTGACATTAGAAGCTCAACCAGTCATATGTTGACACATCTGCAGTCTATAACTAGTTTAAATAAAACTTACAAGCCGCCACAGCCCTTCGTGCCGTGATGGCTTGACTTCGCATATGTGTGCAATATAATGCAACTAGACTGACATTAGAAGCTCATATCACATCTGCAGTCAATAGTAACTAATCTAAATAAAAGTTACAAGTCGCCAGAGCATGGCTTGACCTTGTATTATGTGTAATGCTGTAAATGTGAACATCCACGTTGTAGACCTTGCTGCCTTTAACAGCCACATCCAGCAGCTGCTACAGTACCATACAGAGATACAGTGAGCATCTAGGCTGAGGCCATATGTCGCGATAACAACACTTCAGCACAGCCATGCAACCAATGCTTACATGCAACCAATGCTTACACTGTTGCCGACAAAACCACGTGGATCCACAACTGCAGACAGCGAAATGATATGTAGGATAAGGTCACGTGAGTGAGTGAGTGAGCAGTTGCTTAACGGCACATCAGCACAATATAGGCCATTCAGGTCACGGATGAGGCCAACTGGACTCTATCTGGGTCACCTCAGCTTGCGCTATATACAACAGCAGTCTGTCTGCCAGTAGGAAAGGAACAGGATACCAGTGATGACGATGGAGTACCTGGCATTGTGCAGACAGAAGTCGGCAGCTAGCTGACCATTTGCAGTATGCTGTTGCCATAACGTGCTGATGTAGTGTCAAATGTCAATCTGATCCGTCCCACACCCGCCCTCATTGAGCTCCTCCAATTAATCCAGTTACAGGAGGTTTCGGAAGCACTGTAAGTTCCATTATCAGGTCCAGGTGGAGCCTGGATGCCAAGTGTATTATGGTGCACTTTGAGGTAGAAAAATAACACATTTAACGAAAAATTCATACAAACTTTTATTCACCAAAAAAGAACAGCATTAACAGACATCACCCTGCCCACATGCCTTATAGTACAACTAAAGAGTAGCCAAATAGTTATTTTGAAGACAAGTCTTTCCAGGCAATCAACTGTAGTTCAAAACAACCAAGAGAAAAAAGAAAAAAGATTCTAACAACCAAAATTAATGGTGAATTGTAACTCATGATTTGATACCAGCTGACTCTCATATAAAATGACAAACTATGCAGTACATACTTTGGTAATTTTAAGGTCCGGAGGCTGTTCGTGAGACTTCTTAGGAGTTCGTTCCTTATCAAATCCCTCAAATTCATCTTCATCATTTAAATGCTCAAAATCTTCACCATCATCCTGAATACATAATAAACACACAACAGATTGAATGTACATCACACTCTGCATGTACACTAAACAATGTCTCAGAAATGGTGCAAAACACAGAAATACTGCTAACATAAAGACAGGTATCAACTGTCCATCTGTTAATAACCGCAGCTGCAGTGACCATCAAAGACCATGGCAATGTCTTTACTGGGCCATACTACACAAACATGGCAAAAGCTATGACATTTCTGTCTGGCATAACCATACACATGGTCAAAATGCTTAACAGATCAAGCGGGTTTTACGAATGGAGGTTCAGCCCAGTAGCCCACGATACTGTTTTAGGGAATTCAGGTTCAAAAAGAAGGTATTATTCTCATAACCTTATCCTAAACTCTAGAGTCTAGATATTGCCAATTTTCAGTTTTTTTGAGACAAAACTGACACACAACAGGTGATTCAGTGCAAATGTTGGCAGATCTTGACAACACTGAACACTTAATATTGTTCACATCACTCGACTATTAAGCAAGGGAACAGCAATTTCACAATTCATCACAAAAATTAACTTTGAAACATTTTCAGTTTCTCTGTGACATATGAACATCGTGTACAAAAACTCTTGGATTCACATTCTCAACTGGAAAGGCTCAACCTTAAGAGACCAGCCTAACCTGAAATAACTCAAGATAAGTTGTGTGTGTGCGTGTGTTTTTACTAAAATTACCATTGTCCTTTTTGACCAAATGGCTTAACAGACTAGTTGTTGTTCCTTGCACTATTCGTACTGTAGCTAGAATATTCATACCATGGACTACTGGTACCAACGTTGCACAGTCGCAGGTGAACAGCTGGGGGTCGACTGAAAATAAAAGACTGGAAAATGGAGGATCAAAAAAGAACAAGGCTGGAAAGTTGAGGACTGAAAATGCAAGACCAACAAGGTGGACCGAAAAATGCATATTCCACCTTATGATTTTTAATAACTTCTGGTACTGCAGTTTCTGGTTCTGCACTTTCAGCAGCCCACTCATTTACTAAAAACACATCGATTCATTTGCTACCACACTAATACACAAGTTTAATTTGCAACTGGCTGCAGAAACAATACAAATATAACAAAGTAAAATAAAATAATACATAATACCATAAAACTGCACGATCATCATGCTTCAAAAAATAATTCAGCATAGAAATCTCATTACTTCTAACCTCAACAGTGATGTCTTCATCATCATCAGCAGCAGCCTCAGCATCCTGTGCCGCCGCCGCCGCCGCTGCTGCTGCCTCGGGTGACATAACAACCTTCACTGCAGGCTTCACTTCGTCCTGGTCTGCTGCAGTGGCACCAGTTTCAAACTCATCTGACATCAACAACATAAGTCACTGATGTTACGCTGATTTGAATGAAAAGTCAACTACACTAATGAATGAATTACAAACACAAAAACTACGACAATGAGCTTTTACAAAAAAATAGCAAATAAAAAGGAGCGGGGCCGCTCCTTGAAAAATTTTACAATACAATGGAAAGACAACGACATCAGCATACTCAGTTTTATGAAATTCCATACAAATTACGATGTTTTTTGCAACTCGATATATTAGACTGAAAATTTTAACACAGTCTAAAGCATACAGTCATTACTTATTCATTTGAGTTTGTTGTGAACATGATGTCATTGTAATTTATGACATCATACAGCAATAGAAACAATTCAGAATGTTAATGCTAGGAACATATAAAGAGGCTCACTGCTGCATGGTGATTGTCCAGTTTATGACCGGATTAATGAATGTGGGGCCATGGGCATCCAATGTTATCGGAGCAGTAACAAATATGTTTATGAATTTCTTATCTGAAGCTGTGAATCTATGATAGCCTAAATCAGTGCTGGCCTTAAATAACAGCATTCTACCCAGCTATGATGTCACATCAGGATTTGATATTACCAATAAAATTTTACTAAAAAGATATACCCATCATCTTGACAAAAAGCTAAAATAAGAAAGCCGCGCTATCAGAAGGAAACCGTGCGATGCAGGAGGTGTTTGTTGCAGTTTAAAGTTTGCTGACATTCACTACAAGTTTAGGAGTAGCCAAGCTCCGAAAGCCAGGCTTCAGAGCTATAGACATGCCGGCGCAAAATGGAATTTAACGTAAAATAGCCATTTAAGGTCATTCAAGGTGTGAGGTCACGTATTTATGGGTCAGTGGAAAGGCGACAAGGGACTAAATAATATTATATAACAATGTGGGCCTTATTTCCTAAGGTTCCGAAGATTCAGCAACTGAACGCACTGAAAATTGAACCCATGCGAACATCCACATAAAACTTATACTGCGAGAAACTATATCACTGGGCTACCTCTTCGCCGTGGATAGTGTGGGTCTGTCTTGATTATATTTTGTTGTGTTAGGCACCTAAAGACGTATGTTTTGTGCAATGGAGTGCGTAATGGCCACTCAAGGTCGTCCAACGTCATTGATATTGGTACCAGTCAAACACGCATATGTACTTTACTTAGTCATCAATAGTAATCTTGATCTATCTTGCCCCGTTTCAATAATATTGCAGGTTTTCTGTTCAGAACAGTGGCCCCACCCCTATTCCACCCAAATTTTGGGGTGTTTCCCTAGGACTTGATTGCTGGTGTTGATACTACAAGGAGCGAAGACCCTACGCTAATCAATCATGTAATTACTTTCGAACCCAACATATACGCCCATGGTATATTAATGTCACGGACAGACAGACGGATGACTTACTGTAGTAATACCACGCAATGCTCGCGCAGTAAAAATTATAATTTGTGATGTGGCCCTAAATCTAACACTGCAGTTAAATCCACCCTGCATAATACAACATGGCTGGTAAATCAACAGCAACAACAACAACATACCGTAAAACTTCTAATAGAAGACCTCGGCTTCTATTAGAACAAGTTACTTCTGCCCCCGGCTTGTATTAGAGACCCGGCTTATATTTGAGATCCAGCTTCTACTAAAACATTGTCATCCTGCCATACCAGGGTAATAAACTTTTTCTGTATATAGTGTGCACAATTACAGTTAATTTGACTTTTATCGTGTATGCCTTTCTTTTTCAACTACTGCCTGTACCCATATTCATTATTATTCACTTATCACACCGGATATGACGTCTATAATAGTGTCATAAGGTGGCACCTGGCTTCAATTGAAGACCCGGCTTCTATTTGAGATGCAGCTTTTATTACAAGTTTTATGGTATTTCGATGTTGGGAGCTTTCACTTTTGACTCTAATTTGTCCTCTGGGGAATCAATTGCCTACAACAAGGCCAAGACCAAGGCTGCGGGTTGCAAGACCAAGCCAAGGCCAAGGACTTGGGCTTCAAGGCCAAGGCCAAAAATTTTGGCCTCAAGACCAAGGACTAACATCACTGACTGGAGTGATGATCTGAAAAGTAAAACAAGAAGCTCAGCTATCGCTTAGAAACAGGGCGTCAGCAATGCATTTCTTTGTAGCTAAGTCACTTTGTATCGCAGTAATCACCTACAACTGCGTCTAATCACCTTAGCCTACGTCCGATGATAAAATAAGCTAATGTTACGCACACAGCGCACAGGCCTATACTTCAGCATGTGACGGCAGCTGCATGTGCGCATGACACGCGACCACACTGTCGGTGACTTTAACCTTCGCTTCCCAATCGGTGATCGAATTTTCGGCGACTAGGATCACCAATCGGTGACTTTAACCTTCGCAATTTCGATCACCGATCGGTGATCGTAATCACTTCGAATCAGCGCCCTCTAGAGATCGCGGCACAGTCGCCGATCTGAATCTATCAAAGAATAGCCTACGCGTCAGATCGCCGATATGAACCTATCACCGTGCTTTTATTAAGTGGTCTTCTGCACAAAATTTACAGACAACCATTGAAGAAAATCAGACATCTCGCAAGAAGGCCTAGGTTCTTCGGTAAGTATCCGGCGATGGACATACGTCCGTATCTAGGTCAAAGCCAAGGCGGCAAAGCCAAGGCCAAGGCGTCGGGCTGGAAGGCTCAATGTCAAGTAGAGTTGTTTATTCCCGGGAAATTTATTTCCCGGGAGGGAAATAAATTTCCCGGGACTCGTTCGGGACTCGATCGGG
>Ga0209679_1000303_pt1 | contig 20122 bp, 18 predicted proteins | sample WorMetHEROISLAND_4_FD_187408 | JGI IMG/M metagenome (GOLD analysis project Ga0209679, IMG submission 187408) | Marine gutless worms symbiont microbial communities from Max Planck institute for Marine Microbiology, Germany - Olavius sp. 2 HERON... ...
GATCGAATCGACCTTTGGCACGATACGCCACCGGACGAAGCGATCAAAAGGATGCCTAACCCGTGATGGCATGCTGCACATGATGTTCAAATTATCAGCATGTGCAGAGAAAACCTGGCGCAAGCAGAGGGGATTTAACTACCTGGCCAAGGTGATAACGGGAGTGAAGTTTAAAGATGGAATCGAGGTGACGACGGGCAATTAGGTAGCAGCTGAATCAATATCCAAACACCAGATTTGACGAGAACTCTCTGAAAGGCGGTAGCGTAGTCCATCGCCTCCGCCTGGGTTTGAATTGCCTCGACGATCCGGGGGTGGCAATGGCCGGCATTGCAACACCACAGCCCCGCGACACCATCAAGCAATTGCCGGCCGTCGCTCGTCGTGTAGTACATACCTTGCGCGCCGACGACCAGCCGAGGATTCCATGACTGAACTCCATGTTCCAGGGAAGTAGTTAAAGATTAATTCGACCTCAAGCAATTAACAATATTTAAAAACAAATCACATATCTCATTGTTTTTTCATGGGATAGGCGCTATTTTGTGGAATATATTTAACGATTTAACGATTTAACGATTTAACGATTTAACGATTTAACGATTTAACGATTTAACAAAATGCTCTAACGATGGACGATCTGGGAATTCGCTTGCGTCGCGTACGCGAGCTGCATCACTTGTCACAACGCGAGCTAGCCCGTCGCTCGGGGGTCAGCAATGCCACGCGATCTCCCTTATCGAAAACCAGCGCTCCGATCCGTCGCTGGGAATGCTGAAGAGAATTCTCGATACCATCCCTATTCCGTTGGGCGATTTCTTCGGGATGGAGGTTTCAAGCGAGGAGAAGGTCTTTTACTCCGAAAACGAGTTGGTAGAGATTGGTAGCGGCCCAATCAGCTATCGACAGGTGGGCGGCGATAGTCGCGAACGCCCCCTGCAGATGCTCTACGAGACCTACCAACCGGGTGCCGACACCGGACACAGCCCTTTGACGCACGAAGGCGAAGAAACGGGCATTGTGATCGCGGGGTTGCTTGAGGTCACGGTAGGCGATCAAGTACGTGTACTACGTGAAGGAGAGGCCTATCAATTCAACAGCCGCATACCCCACCGCTTTCGCAACACCAGCAAAAAACCCTGTATATTGGTTACCGCGTGTACACCACCTAGCTTTTAGTAGCTGTCTCAGTAGACGCGCGTGCGAGACCACAGGATAGGTTTAGAGGAACTCTTACACGCGATAGAGTCCAAAGCACTATGAAGAAAAATCGTTTCGCACCTGCCTTCGACGAACTGCCTGCGTCGATCCCCATATTCCCGCTCAATGGTGCTGTAGTGCTCCCCGGCACCCAATTGCCCCTCAATATTTTCGAGCCACGCTACGTCAACATGGTGCTCGATGTATTGGGAGAGCATCGAATGATCGGAATGGTACAATCCAATCCTGCCGATCGGTATTCGACCAAACCCGAGATCTATCCCGTGGGATGCGCCGGTCGGATTACCTCCTTTAGCGAAACCAATGATGGCCGCCTGTTGATCGTGCTCACCGGTGTCTGCCGGTTTGGCGTTATCGAGGAGATCCCCACCACGCGAGGCTATCGGCGCACAGTCGTCAATTGGACGCCCTTCGCCCGAGATTTCAATCGCGACGAAGAACAGTTGAAAACGCGTAAATTACTGGAGAGCCAAGTAAAGGTCTACTGCGAAACCCATCAACTGGAGGTGGCCTGGGACGTTCTGGATAAACTTCGCGATGCCGATTTCGTCAACTTCCTGGCGACACAACTACCCGACAAAGACAGCGAGAAACAGAGCCTGCTCGAAGCGATGGATCTAGAAAGCCGGGCACAGCTTCTGATGGGTATTCTCTCGCCCTCTCATGGCGCCGACGCGAAACCCCACGGGCCGCTTCACTGACTCGCACCCGGGAAATTCGTAGCTAGAAGGCCAGCGCAAAGGTTAACGACACCTCGGCCTGCCAAAACGCATCGCTATCCACTTCAATGGAGCAACGGCCGCTGGTGCAGAACACGCCACCGCTGGTGTTGAATGCGGTACCGATGGCGCGCGCTTCCAACCGCAAACTAGCGCTACGAGTCATTGGCCAACGATAACCACCACCCACTCCTAAAGAGAAACGGGTTTCCGATTCCAACGACGAGCCTGCCGGTTCAAAGTGGGTCAATCCCACAGAGGCCAGCACGTAGGGACGATTACGCGATCCGTTGAACTCTTTCATACCACCGATGTGCAGATAACTGACATCCATATCGAAGAACGGATCGCCGGTGACCGTACCATTCGCCTGGGTGCGCGTGCCTTGTACGCTGTAGAAAATCTCCATGTATGAATCTTCGGACTGGGGGATCCTCACAATCATCCCAGCGCTGGAGCCTTCATCGAGATCCAGCTTCTCTCGGGTGACGCCATCGGCAAAATTTCCACCGGAGCGAAACCCGCCGAATACGCCTATTTCGTGAGAACTCGCGAGCGAAGCCTCCTCTGCGAGCGCCACTGCGCTGGCACACATTGCCGCGATGCCGATTAAGGCAGTCTTAAGGTTAACCACTGTTACAGATCCATCCACAACCAAGCACTCGCCTACGATAGTGGTAAGAGTCAGTTCAAATCCGCGACGCTGTTCACTCCGACACTGTTAACCGCTTGGCACCAACCGAAGCGAGCGCTTTAGATTTTCCAGATTTCCGCCGGCCTGCCCTTGCGGTCACGTCGGGGCCAAACGGCATGCTGCCCGGGAGCGAGAGGGTCCAAGCGCCGTTGATTGACCACATCCAGCGCCGCCCGACCCATCGACAGCACCGGCATGCGCCTGTTTCCATACTGTCGAAACAGTTGTTCGGAGCCACGCAGCTGTTGCGCGATTCCCGGTGGAGTTTTTCCCGTAATCACGCTGTGGTTGGCGTAATCCCACAACAGCAGCTGCCACAACACTTCGTCCTCCGCCAAAGTCTCTCGCAGCGCATCCGCTATCAATAAAAACACCGTATCCGGTTGTTGCCGATCGGTGGCCAGGCTGCGCGCCGCGCCTGCCAACAGTCCATCAAAGAGCCTGCTTACCTCTCCACCATAGTGGTTGGGTACCAACCACGCCAGGGAGTTCACCAGTAGACCACTGTTCCACAGCCGCTCCAAGAGCTCGGCATAAAGTTTGAACTGCATCAGCTCGTCAAATCCGAGCGCCCGATTGGCCAGTATTTCGTAAGGAGGCTCTCGGTCCCAAAGATACCCATACTCATCGGCCTGCTCCCGCAGCGGGGTCCCGGGCAGGAGCTTGAGTACGCCCAGTTGAAGATGATCTGCGAAAAGCAGAAACACCTGATCCAGTGACCGACGACAAGAAGCTGCATCCTCACCGGGAAGACCCACAATGAGATCCAGGTGGGTCGGGTGTTTTTTCAGCGCGACCAACTCGCCGATCCGGTTCAAACTTTTTTCCACATCGATCGCGCGATCGATGCGCCGCAGGACAGGGGCATCCAGCGTCTGTAACCCGATCTCGAATTGGAATTTGCCCGCCGGCGCTTGCTGGAATATCTTCAACGCCTCCTTGGAAACGCGATCAGGATTAAGCTCCAAATGGAACCGGAGTGACGGAGGAGTATCGACAAAGCGACTCAGCAGCTGCAGGGTTCGCTTCTCGCCTAAATGAAAGCTCCTGTCGAGAAGCTTAATCGTCTTATTATCCAACGAGCGAAAGATATCGAGATCCGCATCCACCTGTTCCATGGGAGCAACGCGCAAACGATCTGTGCTGCTGGTGCAGAAGGTACAACGGAACGGACAACCTCGTGAGGTCTCCCAGTAGACCAGATGCTTGTCCAAGGTACCTACCCCACTGCCGTAAGGTGATACCCAGCGTTCGGGGGCAAGTCGTCCGACGGGGTTGGATTGAACCGTTTTCTGGGTATCGCGCCACACCAAGCCAGCCATGTTTCGAAGCTCGCCCTCGCCATAAAGGTGCCAGCGGACCAGGTCCCTAAATCCCTCTTCGCCCTCACCTGCTATCACAAAATCGATTGATTCGTACTGTTGGAGCAGCGCCTCTCCCCGCGGTCCTGCCTCCGGCCCGCCCAGTACGATACGGGTATCGGGAAGCAGGAGTTTAAGCTTTGCCGCTAGACGCAGGATCGGTTGAATGTTCCACAGATAGGTGGAGAAGCCGACAATCCCGGGCCGGAGCGCGACCAGCTCCGCCAGCAACAGCTCGGATTTGGCCTCAACCAATCCCTCATGGAGCGTGATTCGGCTAAAGAACGGCTCATCACGACAAAAGGCCGCCAATGTGCTCAAGGCGAGCGAGCTGTGATGAAACCCGGCGTGGAGTGTCACCAACGCGATGGGAGCCTCATCGTCAATACTGTTCATTGGAAGAGCCGCAGGAGGGTCTGATCGCATCGGTAACGTTCATTACTGTCCAAGTGATTTCATTTTAACTCGCCTGATCCGGTTCCGTTTCGTACACTGTTGGTTTTCAAACCATTACCCATGCAACCAAGCGTGAAAGCCTCCGCCCACCAGCCCCACACCGAAAGCCGCTCGTCACTGCTCCGCGCGTTGGGGGTGGAACCCTACCTGGAGTTCCGGTACTCGGAACAGGTGGGGGATCTCCCCATCCACTGCGAGGTGTTCGAACACGACAAAGAGGCTCCCCTGCTACTGTTCGTGCCCGGAATCTCTACCTATGCCGCACTCTACTCGGCACTTCTCTACCATTTGAATCAGCGCGGTTCCAATGTGGTTGGTGTCGATCTGCGCGGTCACGGACATTCGGGAGGCGCGCGCGGCGACTACACCCCGGAGCAGGTATGTGCCGATCTGCGCTTGGTAATCGACCACTTCGCACCTCGATTTACCGGACCCGTTGCTCTCTACGGTTACTCTATCGGAGCGCCACTGTCGTTGGCTGCTGCTGAAAACGACGCACGAATTAGCGCGCTGTTGTGCCATACGCTCTTTGTGAGCGAGTACGCGCCCGACCTGCTCCATTTGTGGGGTTGGCACTGGCTGCGACATCTCAGCTTCTTTCTGCCCCATCTCCACCTTCCCTTGCAGCGCCTGTTTCATCTACAGGATCTGATTCCCGAGCGGCGCTTTCACAAACTGATCGCCGAAGATCCGCTACGGGTCAACGCTTACCCCTTATCAACGCTGGCGAGCGTGCTCAATCGTCGCAGTAAGATAATGCACGAGACCTGCTCGTTCCAAGCAGCCATCGTATCGGGTGAGAACGATGAGTTGGTCCCTTTCCGTTATCTGGGACGGTTGGTCACGAAGTCGGTACACCCACTCGAACTAATAGGAATACCCGAAGGAAACCACATGATCCCGTTTTGGGAGCCGGAACGGCTGGCGAACATCGCTGCCGAGTGGTTGCTCAACCACTGTTGAGGAGAATCAGGTCGTGCACCGGACAACCAGGGAATCATACCCGGCGTCGTGACTCAAAGACTCGATTCCGGGGATACGCGAATCGACCCCAGTGAACAGGGTTCCGATCCACGCGTAGGCGCGCTTTACGCATCGATCGCCTTTCTAATGTGGGCAGCCCTGCCACTCTATTTTAAAGCCGTTCAAACCGTGCCGCCGATTGAAGTCCTCGCGCATCGCGTTTGGTGGTCGGCGCTGTTTGTCGGCGCGCTCATCTTATTCTGGCGTAATCGCACCGCCCTGTTACCGGTATTTCGCAACGCCCGCCTGATGGGCTGGCTGGCGCTCTCCGCACTCCTGGTCTCCAGCAACTGGCTCATCTTCATCTGGGCAATTGCGAACGATCACGTTCTCGAATCCAGCCTGGGCTACTACATCAACCCCCTACTGAATGTGGTGCTCGGTGTGGTGATTCTGCGCGAGCGACCACGCTCGGTTCAGTGGTTTGCCATACTTCTGGCGACCGTCGGTGTGGGCAATCTGATCGGGGCGTTCGGTCAGATTCCTTGGGTTGCGCTGAGCCTGGCGTTGACCTTCGGCCTCTATGGACTGATCCGCAAACGCGTTGCAGTGAATGCCGTCACCGGACTTTTCGTCGAAACCTTGCTTTTGACACCCCTGGCGTTCGCCTATTTGGTATACTTCGCCGTGCAGGGTAGCGCCGCCTTCGGCACGGCGGACACTGCACAAAACCTGTTATTGATGGCGGCTGGCGCCCTCACCGCGATTCCCTTAATCCTGTTCACGGCTGCAGCCAAACGATTGAAACTGTCGACACTCGGTCAACTGCAGTACACCGTGCCAACAGGACATTTTTTACTGGCCGTGTTTGCTTTTGGTGAACCCTTCACCGAAACCCACGCGATAACGTTTCTCTTTATCTGGGTAGCGCTCGCGCTCTATGCCTTCGATACCTACCGTGAGGAACGGGGTGTGGCTCAACGAGACAGGAAGGTTGGCTGACTTCAGTCGACAACGACCGCCGTTCCGCTAACGCTCACCATCAACATGCCATTCTCCTGACCGAGGATTTCGTAGTCGATATCCACGCCGACGATCGCATTGGCACCCATCTCTTCCGCCTGCTCCGCCATATCCTCGAACGCTGATTCGCGCGCTTTTCGCAATACCTTTTCATAGGAACCGGAGCGCCCGCCAACAATGTCGCGAATACTGGCGAACATATCGCGAAAGATATTGGCTCCGACAACCGCTTCTCCCGCTATCACCCCCTTGTATTCGCGAATGCTTTTCCCGTCGACGCTGCCGGTTGTGGTTATTAACATGGGTGAGCTCCTCTTGTTTATTATCGACTAAGACAAGCGTATCGGAACTTCGTAAGGCGTTCCATATCCCAGAATCACTCCATACGCTTCGTTAACCGGAAGTATAGTCAAGCGCACCTCTCCGTTCCGGTACCGTGGGTTGTACCGGCTCGATCCCCAGAGTCTCCTCTGTCGGTGCCCCCATCGGGTGAGCCTGAAAGAAACGCCACAGCAACTCCGCCGTGTTCGGCGCCTGTGGGTAACTGTAGCGACCCGGTCTACCTCCGTACCAACCATGCCCCGGCCCCTCCAAAAAAAGTGTTTCCAATGCCGTTCGGCGCAGCTCTTTTCGGTAACGCGTATGCTCCCAGCGTACTGAACCCGTGACGCCTTTACGTGACGCTACGCGCCGATGAAGGGGTATGTCGAAACAGTGAGCCCAACTGTCGCGCAAATTGCGTGCGGCTTGAATGTTAACCGTTGCGTCCTCAAACGAGTGGACGACAAACAGCGGCATCATTCGCTTTTTCTCCCCCATTTCCCGATTCATCTCCCGCACAACATCTTGCACTGGACGGAAGTGACCCGTAACGTGCCGGAACAATCCCACCGCGCGCGCCGTTTCACCGAAAGGCACCCCTGCAACCGCAGCCCCTGAGGCGATCTTTTTGGCACGTGCGACCATCATTGCCACCGCCATGCCCGCGCCGGACGAAAGCCCCGCCACGTGCAGGCGGTTTCTGTCGACGCTGTAGTTGGCTTGTACTTCGCGCAGGATCTGCCACAGATCCTCCACTTCGCCGCTGCCGGCGTGAATATGGTCGCGCAGCCACCAACCCTAACAATTGCGGTTACGTAATCCGGAATAGCTCGTTACAAAGGGATAGACCACCAAAAACCCATGCTTGTCTGCCACCGCGTCAAAGGCGGAAACTCTCTGAATATCCCGGTGAGTTTGCCGGCACCCGTGCAACACCATCACCACCGGAACCGGTGTTCGGCCCGTGTATCCGGGTGGTACGTGCACTCGATAGCGACGATTGCGCGAGCGCGCGTACCGACGCGCACTAAATCGATAGTCACAATTGCCTGGGACGGCCTGGCCTTTGCCCTGAAATCGAGCCCCCCTGCCGAGAAGAATCATTGGAAACGACCCTACCCGTCGCGCCAGATCGTAGACCCGCTCACGAAGCGGGTGTCGGATCTCCGCTACCGGATTAAACCACCTTTTACCCGGGGGATTCGCCCCGCTATTGGGTCGTTCACCGCGTACACTATTCGCGATCACACTTTTCACAATCTCCATCCAGCGTGCAAGACGTCGACGCCAAGACAGGCAGAACGCACAACCCGTCGATCGCGACCGTTGGCGTTGATAGTTCGATCGCGCGCGTTTCCAAGCGCTGAGATAGACACTCTTCGAGGTTACAGACAAGCGTTGAAACTTGAAGGTCAGTCTACACAGATTGATTAAAACAGACTGGTGCTGGAGTCACACTTACCCGATACTCCAGTTTCGTCAGAAGCCGTCTTAATGCGGGAGAGGATCACCTCCCCACCTCTTCCTCTTCGAGAACTTCCGATTCGGCGCCAGCCATCTGGTACCAGTGCGCCAGATCTTGGTCGGTCAACACCGCCTCCATGTACCGGCTGGAGAGTTCATCAGTGGCGACACCGTAGGTTTTGAACCGAGAAACGACAGGTGCATAGAATGCATCCGCTATTGAAAAGTCGCCATAAAGCCACTGCCCCAATCCACCAAACCGAATCTTGGCGTCACTCCAGATCGCCTGGATTCGATCGATATCGCTTTGCAGATTCGAGTCAATAGCTACTCTGCGTCCCTCCGCCCGACAGTTCATGGGCATTTGCGCACGAAGGTTTTCAAAACCGGAGTGCATCTCCGCGGAGATCGATCGCGCATGCGCACGAGCCATCGGATCCTGGGGCCACAACCTGCCTTCCGTCGCTTCGTTGAGGTATTCGCACACCGCCAAGGAATCCCAGATCGACTGATTATCGACAATGATCGCGGGCACTTTTCCCGAAGGAGAGAATTCGGGTATTGCCGCATCGAACTCGGGTTCAAAGAGACTCAGTCGTTGCTCTTCGAAGGGCAGCCCCGATTTCCGTAAAGCGAACCACGCACGCAGCGACCAAGACGAATAGTTGCGGTTACCGATTATCAGTTTGATAGGTTTCATTAGTACGCTCCTCTTTCGGCTGTTACAGCTGACGCGACGTTATCGTGATTCAAACATAATGCAGCCAAATTCACCGCGCGTCTGGAAGTGCGCGAAGTCATCGTCCAGGCGCGCCAATGCTCGCATCGGATTGTCTTTTTGGTTCTCGATGCTTTCGCAAACGCCGAATCCGTCACGCTCTTCGTCGGACTGTAGCGCGACATTGAACTCGTAACGCCAATAGGTGCAGTGCTCACAGTTTCCACATTCGACCATTTTCGAATCTGCCTCCCGTTATCCGCCCGCAATCCAAATAAAGCCCTGAGCTGAAGCTCTGTCGAGATGAGTTCCATGGCGAACTCCTCTCGGCTACCAAGCGGTCAGGAAGTGTACGCTTGGAAGCGTCGTCAACAATATCATGAAAATCGATTGCGGATGATCCCCTAAAAACCAATAACGCCACGACAGCATCGATACCTGATAGTAGATCGATGTTTACACGCAGTACGGGCGAACACTATTATCGGACTATTCCACTTGCCCGGATGCTCTGGAGCTATCGACCAATGGAAAGAATCGCCCTGCTCGTCATGCTAACCTTGGCGCTACCGGCGTGTGTAACAAACTCGAAAGAGATGGACGCAAGTCCTACTTCTTCGAATGCGGTGCAGACACTGCTTTGGGTAGAAAAGCGGACGCGGCGGTGGATGCGAGAAGAGCCGTCGAGTCGGGCGATTTCCGCGTCTATATTCCAGCCGGTCGCGGAGACAGTATTCCGGGTATCTCAGCGGACGAAAACGCCCGAATTCGACAGGATTGTGGGGAAAAGATTTTGCCGGGCTCAACCGACGTCGTAAGAGGGGATCGTCATCTGCAACTGCTGCAGGCAGCTCATCACTATGCGAAAACCTACAATGCTATCGTGGCTGAACTCTGCAGCAAGCGTTAAAACGAAGCCGACAACCCCAAACGACCCCAAGAAGGGCAAGCAACCATAAATCGTAGGCGCCACCACCGCCCCCGCCTCCAGCGATGTTTCCCCCGCCAGACGATCCCCCGGAGCAGCTCCCTGCACTCACCGAGTTACTGCTGACGCCACCGCTGCTATCCACCGCGATACAGTTGGTAGGTGCTGACGATCCAGCGACAATAGAGACGTCCGAGTTGGTGATATCGTAAAATATATTGTTCCGACACATCACACGGAAACACGCGTTATTGTTGGCGAGCACGGGTATGGCGATCTGCTGAGCGCCATCGTTCGGTGTGTTGCTAACCAATGTGTGCGCGCAATAACTGGTACGTCCTGCATTGAACGTCAACAAGTCGATGTCGACCGACGAACAGTTCACCGCCGCCCCGTCACTCCCCGCCACATCCCAATTGATGGTCACCGCATCGAAGCTGTTATAACTGGACCGCGACGGAACCAGCGAGGTAATGGCGAACGGCCCGGTACTGTTATCGACCGTTATCCGCACGTCATCTTCATCGACACCCGCATTTCCATCGCGTACCGTCAATCGGAAATTCATATTTCGGCTGGCCGTGGGAAGCGTCTCGGCATCGTCACGTCGATGGGCCAATTGGTTGGGCAAGCGCGGAAAGTGTCGAAACGCACTCGCTCGTGGTGGAAACGAGCGAAAAAGCGCATTGTTTCCGAGATCGGTACCGTAGTTGCCGCTGTCCGTTGCCGTGCCCACATCCATCTGGTCCCATTGATACGTCAGCGTGTCGCCCACATCGGGGTCGGTAGCAACGCCGGTCAAAACGGAAGAGGTGCCACACGGGATCGCATAGTCGCCACCCGCATTCGCATCGGGTGGATTGTTACCAGTCGCGGCGCTACTGGAACACACCGCTTCGCCACCGGCAACAAAGCCAATCATCTCGGCGATGCTACCGGCGTGAAACGTGGCATCACTACTGTTCTGAACATTTTCAGCGCCACAGATTCCAGCGTAGGCCATGATGGTCGAACCGCTACCCGGTTCATACGCGGTCGATGCATTCCTGTTGGGAGACGCGCAGCTGGAGGTGGTGCCGTTAAAAGTGTGATTACCGCCAAACTGGTGGCCGAGTTCATGCGCCACATAGTCGATGTAGAAGGGATCGCCGGTGGGATTCGACAGACCCGTCACGCCCATGGCTTTATTTGCGCCGCACACGCTCGATAGTGAGGCAATACCCCCGCCAGCCGTGCTGAACACATGCCCGATATCGTAGTTTGCAGCACCGATCACGCTATCCACATTCGTCTGATTCTCTCCGAGCATGGTCAAGCCGCTGTTGTTGGTGTAAGGATCGGTCGCCCCGTTGGTGTAGACGAGATTGCTGTTGTTGCCTACTAAAACCAGCCGTACGGCGAGATCGCGCTTATAGATCTGATTGACGCGATTAATCGCGGTCACAATAGCGGCCTGTCCGGCATTCACGGTTCCACCGTAAAACTGTGTGTACTCCCCGGTTGCCGCTACGGCCAATCGATAGGTACGCATCTGGGCGCCGGTACGCGCCGGATAGAGTATGGGATGAGTTAAACCGCCGGTACCCGAGCGGGCGCCGTGTACCGAACAGGCCGGGATATCGATCGCCCCTCCTCGCTCAGCCACGAAGTCTCCCTTGAAATAGCTTCGGTATGCGCCTGGCGCACTATCGGGATCGATATACACCGTCCCTAACGCACCTTGAATCATGGCGTGAAAACCCGCGGGGGTAGTATCTAATCTCGCTGTCGCTGTGGGATCATCGATACCGCTTGCCCGGTAAGTGCGAATCTCGGGGAAAAGCGCGGCGAGTTCGGGCTCCATAATCGGAGACTCCTCCACTTCGAAGCGCTGCAAGGTACCATCGGGCATCGGTAGTTCAATGGTAGCGCCCTGGCGGGAGGTGAACTCTTGGGGCGCATTTTCAAGCTGCAGCTTTAAACCCGGCAAGTCCGCGGTCAAGGGGCGATAGTAACGCGACTCGGCACTACGCGATTCCAAACCTTCATCTGGGGTCTCTTGCCAAATAGCGTTCCCTGCCCAAGCGTTGGAAAAAAGCGCAAACGACAACGCCAATAAAACCTTCAGAACCACCTTTACACCACCCATCGCCCCGATTCCTCTGTGTCTCGCCAACACCACGAAAGTATACCCAACTGATGCAGGGATGATCTGCCCTACGGTTCTCAAAAACGAAAACGGCGAGGCTCGTTCGAGCATCGCCGTCTTTGTGACAAAAATCACGGTGTTCCGCTAACAGGGTAGTTCACTGCTACCCATCAAGTACTCGTCGACCGCCTGCGCTGCCTGCCGCCCTTCGCGTATGGCCCACACGATAAGCGATTGACCACGGCGCATATCACCAGCCGCAAACACCTTGTCGATGCTGGTGCGGTAGTTGTCGGTATTCGCTTCAACGTTTCCACGCGGATCGTAGGTGACACCCAATGCGTCGAGCATCCCCGCATGCACCGGATTGACGAATCCCATCGCCAGCAGGACAAGGTCGGTCTTTATTTCGAACTCCGAGCCTGCGATTTCATTCATCTTCCACTGCCCGCCTTCCTGTACCCACTCGACACGAATCGCCTGCAGAGCAATGACTTTTCCGTTCTCCCCAACGAACTCCTTGGTGGCGATCGCCCAATCGCGTTCACAGCCCTCATCGTGCGAGGTGGATGTACGCAAGCGCATTGGCCAGTGGGGCCAGGTCACCAGTTTATCGGGAGTCTCTGGTGGTTTCGGCATCAATTCGATTTGAGTGATCGAGGCTGCACCGTGACGGTTGGATGTACCCACGCAATCCGAGCCGGTATCGCCGCCCCCTATCACCACCACATGCTTGCCTTCGGCGGTCAGTTGGGGTCCACCGTTCAAAGTTTCCCCCCCAACGCGTCGATTCTGCTGGGTGAGGAAATCCATAGCGAAATGAACTCCATCCAGATCTCGGCCGGGAACCGGGAGATCACGGGGCTGTTCGGATCCACCGGCCAGCACTACCGCATCGAAGTCTTCCAACAACTTGTCGGCGGGTACGTTGACACCGACATGACTGTTCACTCGAAACCGCACACCTTCGGCATACATTTGGGACAAGCGGCGATCGATCACACCTTTGTCCAATTTGAAATCGGGGATACCGTAGCGCAACAGACCACCCGCTTTCGCATTCTTCTCGTAGGCGATAACGCGATGTCCCGCGCGGGCCAACTGCTGAGCGGCGGCCAGTCCTGCTGGACCGGTGCCAACCACCGCCACCTTCTTACCGGTGCGACGAATGGGCGTCTGCGGTCTTATCCATCCTTCGGCCCACCCTTTTTCCACGATCGAGTATTCGATGGTCTTGATGGTGACCGGAGAATCTTGCAGATTCAATGTACAGGCCTCTTCGCAAGGCGCAGGACAGACACGACCGGTGAACTCCGGAAAGTTATTGGTGGAGTGGAGCACATTCAACGCATCCCGCCACTGCTGGTGGTACACCAAATCGTTCCAATCGGGGATGATGTTGTTGACCGGGCAGCCCTGATGACAATAGGGGATACCACAATCCATGCAACGCGCACCCTGCTGGCTCACCTCTTCTTCTGCCAGCGGAATGACGAACTCCTGATAATCTTTCTTACGCTCGTTGACCGGCGCATAGGCGCGATCGCGACGCTTGATTTCCATGAATCCGGTTGGCTTACCCATGGTGGTACCCCTTCAACTTACTAACCCCCAATTGTCAGGTTGACGCCGTTTCGTTCTGTCGGCTTGCTCTGCGCCTGCATCTGCTCCAGCGCACGACGATAATCAACAGGCATCACCTTCACAAACTTCGGTAGATAGTGATCCCACTGTTCCAGGATCTCTTTGGCGCGAGCACTATCGGTGTAGTGAACATGACGTTCGATGATCGAGCGCAGTCTCTGTGCATCGTAGCGGGTCATATCACGCATCAACTCCACCAACCCGTGGGTTTCCAGGTCACCACCCTGATGCTCGAACGCCTCCAGCGCTTCGTCCTCATCGGCGATAGGCTCTAGATCGACCATCGCCAGATTACAGCGCTGCTCGAAGTTGCCCGCTTCGTCCAATATATAGGCGACACCCCCGCTCATTCCCGCGGCAAAGTTGCGCCCGGTCTCGCCCAACACCACCACACAGCCACCCGTCATGTATTCGCAACCATGATCGCCGACGCCTTCGATAACCGCCACGGCACCGGAATTGCGCACGGCAAAACGCTCGCCGGCGACACCACGAAAATAGCACTCGCCGTTGATCGCGCCGTACAACACGGTATTGCCCACGATGGTGTTCTCTTCGGGTACGATGCCGCTTTCGGTCGGCGGACGAATAACGATACGCCCCCCCGACAGGCCTTTGCCTACGTAATCGTTGCCTTCACCTTCCAGGTCCAGTGTTACTCCACGCGCCAACCAAACCCCGAAACTCTGGCCGGCTGTCCCTTTCAGTTTGATGTAGATTGTGTCTTCCGCGAGCCCCTTATGCCCATAACGCTTCGCCACCTCGCCGGAGAGCATCGCGCCGACCGTGCGGTTGGTATTGCGAATCTCGGACTCGATGCGTAACGGCTCCTGCTTCTCCAGCGCAGGTTTAGCCTGCTCGATGAGTTGCCTATCCAGCGCCTTGTCGAGCCCGTGGTCCTGCGCCTCGCGGTTGTATATGTTTACGCCTTCGCCCGGCTCCGGTTTGTAGAGCACGCGCGAGAAGTCGAGCCCCTTGGCTTTCCAATGATCGATCGCCTCGCGCATGTTGAGCCGGTCGCTCTGGCCGATCATTTCCTGCCAGGAGCGAAAGCCCAGCTTGGCCATCAGCTCGCGCACCTCTTCGGCGATGAACATGAAGAAGTTCACCACATGCTCGGGTAGCCCCGGGAATCGTTTACGTAATTCGGGATCCTGAGTGGCCACACCGGCGGGACAGGTGTTGAGGTGACACTTGCGCATCATAATGCACCCCTCGGCAATCAGCGCCGCCGTACCAAAGCCCACCTCGTCAGCACCTAACAACGCCGCAACCACGACGTCTCGTCCGGTTCGAAAACCGCCATCGGCCTGTACGCAGATACGTCCGCGTAGCTCGTTTGCCACCAAGGTCTGGTGGGTTTCAGCGAGGCCGATCTCCCAGTAGGATCCAGCCTGCATCACCGAAGTGATAGGACTGGCACCGGTACCGCCGTCGTTGCCGGAGATCAATACGTGGTCGGCGTGAGCTTTGGAGACACCCGCCGCAACGGTACCCACACCCACTTCCGACACCAGCTTCACGCTGATTCGGGCATGGGGATTCACGTTCTTCAAATCGTGAATAAGTTGCGCCAAATCCTCAATGGAATAGATGTCGTGGTGAGGCGGTGGCGAAATCAACCCGACACCCGGCGTGGAGTGGCGCACCTTGGCGATCCACTGATCGACCTTATGACCGGGTAGCTGGCCACCCTCGCCCGGCTTCGCTCCCTGAGCCATTTTGATCTGGATCTCGTCGGCGTTGGCCAGGTACTCCGTGGTGACACCGAAGCGACCCGAAGCCACCTGCTTTACCGAGGAGCGCATGGTATCGCCGTTCTCCATGGGAACGAAGCGACTCGGCTCTTCACCACCCTCGCCGGTATTGGATTTACCGCCCAACCGATTCATGGCGATCGCCAAAGTCGTGTGCGCTTCCCAGGAGATCGATCCAAACGACATGGCACCGGTGGCAAAGCGTTTCACGATCTCCGTAGCGGGTTCCACCTCATCGAGAGACAGCGGTTTATCCGCATACTGAAACTCAAAAAGCCCACGTAGATTTTTCAGTTTTCTCGACTGATCGTTTACCTGCGTGGTGAACTGTTGAAACTTGGAGTAATCATCCTCGCGCACCGCATGCTGCATGAGGGAAATGGTCTCGGGTGTCCAGACATGTTCTTCGCCACGAATACGATAGGCCAGCTCTCCGCCCACATCCAAGGCGCGTCGATAGAGTGGATTGTTACCGTAGGCGATCTCATGACGGCGCACCGCCTCTTCAGCGATCTGCGCTAGGCCTACACCTTCGATGGTCGTCGGCGTACCGGTGAAGTAACGGTCGATAAACTCCTGATTGAGACCCACTGCATCGAAGATCTGCGCGCCACAATAGGACTGATAAGTGGAGATGCCCATCTTCGACATCACCTTAAGCATGCCCTTGTCGACCGCCTTGATATACCGTTTGTGCGCCTCTTCGACAGTGATATTGTCCGGCAACTCCCTGAGCATGGCGGTAATGGAGTCGAACGCCAAATAAGGATTGACCGCCTCGGCACCGTAGCCTGCCAGCAGACAGAAATCGTGGACCTGGCGCGCCTCACCGGTCTCCACAACGAGACCCACCTCGGTACGCAACCCTTCACGAATCAGATGGTGGTGAACTGCACTGGTGGCGAGCAGCGCGGGGATGGCTACATGGCCGGCGTCGACGCAGCGATCGGAGAGCACCAGTATGTTGTTCCCCGCTTTCACTACCTCGGTGGCGATCTCGCACAGACGCTTGATGGCATCATTGATCCCCGCCGCACCCTCTTCCACCTGGTAGCAGATGTTCAGCGTGTAAGTACGGAACGCCGCATCCACATGGTTCTCGATACGGCGGATCTTCTCCAGATCCACATTGGTGAGGATGGGTTGATGAACCTCAAGGCGTTTGTGCTTGCCACCGGTCTGCAGATCCAACAAGTTGGGTCGTGGGCCGATCAACGACACCAACGACATCACCAACTCTTCACGGATCGGATCGATGGGCGGATTAGTGACCTGGGCAAAGTTCTGTTTGAAGTAGTCGTAAAGCATCTTCGACTTATCGGAGAGAACCGCAGGCGGGATATCGCGTCCCATGGAACCGATCGGATCCTGACCGCTGGTGGCCATCGGTTTGAGAAAGAACTTGAGATCTTCCTGCGTATACCCAAATGCCTGTTGCGCCCTCAGCAATGCCGGCGCATCCGGCGCCATGGCGGCCACCTCTTGAGGCAGATCCTCCAGGTGGATCTGGGTCTCGTTGAGCCACTCCTGGTAGGGGTGCTTCTCCGCCAAGTCAGCTTTCAACTCGGTGTCATCGATAATGCGCCCCTGCTCCAGATCGATAAGAAACATCTTGCCAGGCTGCAGACGCCACTTCTTGGCGATCTTCTCCTCGGGAATGGCGAGCACACCCATTTCGGAAGCCATCACCACCAAATCGTCGTCGGTGACCAGGTAACGTGCGGGGCGCAAGCCGTTACGATCCAGCGTGGCACCGATTTGCCTGCCATCGGTAAACGCGACGGCGGCAGGCCCATCCCACGGCTCCATCAGTGCCGCGTGATACTCGTAGAAAGCGCGACGCTTCTCATCCATCAACGGATTCTCTGCCCAGGCCTCGGGGATCATCAGCATCATGGCGTGCGCCAATGAGTAACCTCCGGCCAACAGCAACTCTAGCGCATTATCAAAGGTGGCGGAGTCCGAATTACCGTCACCGATCAGCGGCCACAGTTTATCCAGACCCTCTTTCATCACCTCGGAGCTCATGCCACTGCGCCGGGCCAGCATCCAGTTGATATTACCGCGCAGTGTGTTGATCTCGCCGTTGTGCGCCAGGTAGCGAAACGGTTGAGCCAGCGGCCAACTGGGGAAGGTATTGGTGGAGAAACGCTGGTGAACAAGCGCCAGGGCGGATTCGACGCGCGAATCCTGTAGATCCTTGTAGTAGACACCGACATTGTCGGCCAGAACCATGCCTTTGTAGGTAATGGTGCGCGCCGACATTGTCACCATATAGAACTGATCGTTCTTGACGCCACCGCTGACGCGATCCCAGACGCGGTGGTGGGCTTGTTTGCGAATCACGTAGAGCTTGCGCTCGAAAGCATCGTTATCAGAACAATCCTCGCCCCGTCCGACAAAAACCTGGCGAATGACCGGTTCGATGGGTTTGACGCTCTCACCCAGGCACGACTTGTCCACCGGCACATCGCGCCATCCCAACAGTATCTGCCCTTCGGCAACCACAGTCTCTTCGATCGCCTCGCCGCAGATTTTACGCGCGATATCGTCCTGCGGCAGAAAGACCATGCCGACTCCGTAGGTGCCTGCCTCTGGAAGCTCGAATCCCAGCTCGGCGCACTCTTCGCGGAAAAATCGATCGGGCACCTGAATCAGAATACCCGCTCCATCACCCGCTAGTGGGTCAGCGCCAACCGCGCCGCGGTGAGTGAGATTCTTCAGAACCTCCAGCCCCTGCTCGATAATAGTGTGCGAGCGACGATTCTTGATGTTGGCAACAAAACCGACACCACAGGCATCATGATCATTGGCAGGATCGTACAATCCGACTGGCCGAGACGCGCCGTTCTGATTCATCACGATAGTTCTACTCCCGTTTCTATAACCGGCGGCAACCCGGGCCGCAGAGTATTGCGCCCGATAAGCTACATTCGGACGAACCCGCTATGTTCTATTCTATTTGGCTACCGGCTGACGAGAGCGGCGCTCCACGTTACCAGCCGCCCCGGAGGGGGAAGCTGGTCCCAGCTCTCGTACCGCGGGCGATCCGATGGATCCGCCCAAACACTTTGCTCCAAACCCTCTCGCTGCTGGGGCAACTAGATCGGGGTCAATTCGATACCCCTGGACACTCCCGCTCAGGCGAGCGGAACGGCCGATTGTACGACAAAAGCGTGATCCGAGTCACTTTCGCCCCACGCCACCCCGGTCTACTAGGGCGTACCACATTGCGGAGGGCGAGCGGATAATTCACGGTTAACCGATTGTTTATAAAACATAAAAAATCTAGAAGGTCGCGCCAAATCGCCTCGATCCGAGAACTAGGCGCTCGATCGTCACAGGAGTTCTACTTAACCCCCAGCCCCTCGACAATATGGTATCCGCCTCGCATAACCTGTTGTTTTTAATAAATTTAACCCTTGTCACGCCGCTCGAACCCAGCGATCGGAGGGACAAATGCGATCAGGCGTCCGCCAACAGGAGAGAGGATGTCTGAACTGCCATCAGAGCGAGTCCCTCTGCCGATTCTGACGACGATTCCACCAACGCCCGCAGCTCAGGCCATCAAAGAAGAGCGCATCATAAGACTGCTGAGAAGTAACGAATGTCTGGTACAAAAAGAAAGCGGGGCAAAAGCCCCGCCTCCTGATCAGCACTGCGAGGGATCAGTATTGCGCAAGGTAGAGCGGATAGAGCGTCTGTTCTTCCTTTTCGATGCGCTTATTGAGGGCCACACCAAGCTCCTCGAACTCCTTCGCAAACTCGTCCAGCGGGTACTTCCCGCTACCGATATCCTGATACCTATTGAAAAACGCCATCACGCCGCGCGCAATCTGGTCCATTTCGCGCCGAAACTCACGAACCAACTGTCGATTCACATCGTCGTTGGCGAACACGTGATCCAGATAGACGAAGAGCCGGATGTTTTCCGTCAGTAAGTGGCTCTGTAACAGATCCTTCATCTGCTTCATCCCTTCGGCCACACCTTTGGCATCGAAGGCCTTTATTGAATTACTGATGCGGATGTAGATGTCGAGCAATTCCTGATGCTCTTGCGTGAGCTGTTCCGTCAGCCGTGGATTGAAGCGGATCGATGTGCCGGGAGCGGCATCGAAATACTCTTCGCTCTGTTTCTGATTACGGTTCTTTTCCGTTTTGAGACCAAACATAGTCGTACCCTCCGGTAGCGATGAATCGAGACTGCAACTCATGAGGGATGGACGGGAACCTTCAACCACCATCCCTGGTATTCCATGTCTGTGGCGCCGACTTCGTCCATTGACGTCCGCCGGGCTATTGCCTTGGGAGTACTATTGTTGTTGTCTCGCGTATCGATGACGCGATTGATGGCCTAGATTATGGGTACATCTAGATCAGACGATGTGACAGGTATCGCATAAACCAAAGAGGCTATCGCTATTTCCACCGAAAGAGATCATTCCTCACTCTTCCGGCCAAACATCCTCTACTAAATCATCACCATAATCGATAGTTATCTCTTCGTGAGGCAGAATTTCCCTCACCGCAAAAAGATCGAAGCCCTCAAATTCCGCGTGAGGAGATTTGCTGTGATTGAGGTAACGCAGCATGTTTTGGAGTTCTCGTCAAATCTGGTGTTTGGATATTGATCCAGCTGCTACCTAATTGCCCGTCGTCACCTCGATTCCATCTTTAAACTTCACTCCCGTTATCACCTTGGCCAGGTAGTTAAATCCCCGCTGC
>Ga0209679_1000305_pt1 | contig 19994 bp, 33 predicted proteins | sample WorMetHEROISLAND_4_FD_187408 | JGI IMG/M metagenome (GOLD analysis project Ga0209679, IMG submission 187408) | Marine gutless worms symbiont microbial communities from Max Planck institute for Marine Microbiology, Germany - Olavius sp. 2 HERON... ...
ATGCCAGGTGACAATGTAAAGATGACGGTCCAGCTGATCGCGCCGATCGCCATGGAAGAGGGGCTACGCTTTGCGGTACGCGAGGGTGGGCGCACGGTCGGGGCCGGTGTGGTCGCCAAGATTATCGGGTAGGGTGGGCTGTTCGGACGTTCAGGACGCACCGACCCGGACCGCGAACCGCATCAATGGACGCTCAGTGAAATTCAAGTGATATAAATGGCCAACCAGAGAATTCGGATCCGCCTCAAGGCATTCGACCACCGGCTGATCGACCAGTCGGCGCGAGAGATCGTCGATACGGCGAAGCGAACCGGGGCCCAGATTCGAGGCCCGGTACCCTTGCCGTCCAAGAAGGAGCGATTCACCGTGCTGATCTCGCCCCACGTTAACAAGGATGCTCGGGACCAATATGAGCTGCGCACCCATAAGCGCCTGATGGACATCATCGATCCCACCGACAAGACGGTGGATGCCCTGATGAAGCTGGATCTGGCCGCCGGTGTGGATGTGCAGATCAAGCTGAGTTGAGCTGGGGAAACGACCATGACGATTGGGGTGATCGGACGCAAGGCGGGCATGACCCGGATTTTCACCGAGGAGGGTGTCACGGTTCCCGTGACGGTCATCGCGGTGCCGCCGAACCGCATATCCCAGGTCAAGACCGAGGACAAGGACGGGTATCGAGCGGTGCAGGTGACCCTCGGCTCGCGCAAACCATCGCGTGTCAATAAACCGGCGGCGGGTCATTTTCGCAAAGCCGGGGTAGCGGCCGGGGATACACTGGGAGAGCTCCGTCTCGACGAGCACGAGGGTGCCGACCTGGCTGCCGGTCAAGAGATCAGGGTCGACATGTTCGAGATCGGGCAGAAAGTCGATGTGCGCGGCATATCCAAAGGGCGGGGGTTCGCCGGCGGTATCCGCCGTCACAACTTTCGGAGCCAGGACGATAGCCATGGTAACTCCGTCTCGCATCGGGCCCCCGGCTCGATCGGTCAGTGCCAGACGCCCGGACGTGTGTTCAAGGGTAAGCGCATGGCCGGTCAGATGGGTAATGTCAACCGTTGCCAGCAGAACCTCGAGGTCGTGCGTGTCGATACCGACCGCAACCTGCTCCTGGTAAAGGGCGGAGTTCCGGGCCCGGTCGGGGGGCGCTTGATTATCGTGCTGTCCATCAAACAAGCTCCGTCCGTTAAGAAATAAGAGTGGTCGGACATGGAGCTCGCGATTCACAACGACAGCGCTGCTGCCGGTCTGCAGGTTTCGGACCAGGTGTTCGGCGCCGAGTACAAGCCAGGCCTTATCCACCAGGTGGTGACCGCTTATATGGCGGGCGCGCGTGCGGGCACCAAGGCCCAGAAAAATCGCTCCGCGGTCGCCGGCGGCAGCGGCAAGCCCTACCGGCAGAAGGGTACCGGTCGTGCTCGGGCGGGCACCACGCGTAGCCCCATATGGCGCGGTGGGGGCGTGACCTTTGCCGCCCGGCCGCGGGATTACACCCGGAAAGTGAACCGCAAGATGTATCGCGGTGCTGTCCGCTCGATCCTCTCGGAGCTGGTCCGGCAAGATCGTCTGTTGGTATTGCCCGAGCTCAGACTTACGGCGCCCAAAACCAAGGAACTGGTGCGGAAGCTAGAGGAGTTGGGCGTCACGGATGTCCTGCTCGTAACCGAAGGGTTCGATGAGCATTTGTTCCTGGCGGCACGCAATCTCGCCCTGGTAGACGTGATGACGGTCCAGGAGGTGGATCCGGTGAGCATGATCGCGTTCGACAAGCTGGCCCTCACCGAAAGTGCGATCCGCAAACTGGAGGAATGGTTGGCATGAACCGCGAGCGCCTGATGCAGATACTGCTGAGTCCGATCATCTCCGAGAAGGCCACCATCGCCACGGAGACGGGTAATCAGCATGTGTTTCGGGTCGCCTCGGACGCCGACAAGCGCGAGGTCGGCCGAGCCGTGGAGCTGATGTTCGACGTCAAGGTCGATCGGGTGCAGGTGCTCAACGTCAAGGGCAAGCGCAAACGCTTCCGGCAACGCCTGGGTAAGCGACCGGGCTGGCGCAAGGCCTATGTGCGGCTGCAGCCCGGCCATGAGATCGACTTCGGCGGCGGGGCTTGAGGCTTGGTTTGAAGAGAACTTTTTGAAATTTTGATCTGCCTTCCAATAGTACAGGATTAACAAGATTTTCAGGATTAACAGGATTTTTCACTGCTGGCTCCCGCGCTCCAGCATTGGTAGGTGATCAGGTAACACAGCCAGCACCTAGCGGACATAAATTTTATGGCGTTGGTGAGTATGAGGAGGTAAAGATGAAACTACCAAAGTGGGAAGTTTTAAAAGCATACTATCCAGCGCTTGAGGCTGGAATGGTTTTTAAAAGGAATTGAATTATGATATTCGTGTTTTTAATAATGCTTGTGTAACTAGAGTATCTAAAGCACTGGTGGAGTTCGCCGCATTCCATTTTTTAAAGATATTGGTCCAAGTGGAAAGTTGGAACCGCAGGTTTCGTCTGGGAAAGATAAAACTGGTATATTTTTACGGAATGATAAGTTATGGGCTTAACTTGAGGCATAACTCTGGCGGTTTCTCCTTTGGTCGCCCTCCATGGCAAGCCACAAATTTGGGGACCTATATACCTGACTCGCCACGGCTAGCTGTGTCTCCTTGCTAACCCCGGTGAGCAGTGTTTTCCTTCGCGGTTTGGATGAAATTCAGAAGCAGACATGGCAGTTCCAGCGGCCAATGCGGTCGCCATCCGCCTTGCGAGCTACATGCAGGCTCCCGCATAACGGGCAGAATGGCTCATCGCCGAAGCGAATGTGTTCAAGATGCGCGATACAGGCGTCTTGATCGGGGAAGCGTTGGAAGACGGTTAGCAGGTTTATGGCATTTCCTCTCGACTTGAGAGCATTGTGCACCCGTCAAGCGGAAATGTTAAGCCCATAGCTCATCATTCCGTATTTTTATTAAAGATGCTGGTAAAGCACCTTAAGCGAAAATACGGGAAACCAGATAGCCCATCCGAATACAGGAAGAAGCTGAAGGACAGGAAGGGAATTATTATATTCGAAGTACATGGATGGTCGGATGCTACTGACCATGCTGACCTTTGGGATGGGAATAAATGCTTATGGAAAGGATATGGAAATGCAGCAAATAAAGTGTTGTTTTGGCAGGCTGAAAGCACCGTAAAGAAAAATGAGAAGCAGAAAAACTCAAAGCAGAAGGACTCCGTTCGTCCAAATACGGGAGGGAACTGAAAGGCAGGAATAATATTGTTGTGTTCGGAGTGCTTAGATAGTAGATACCTAGTGGATTAAGTAATCATACTGACACTATTGGAAGGGGGATAATTTACTATAGCAAGAATTCGGAGGTATCAATCAACCACTATGGACTGAAAGTCCATAGTCTGGGGGACTAACGTCCTCATTCGTGGACAAGCCACGGACTGAAAGTGAAGGGACTTAACGTCCATAGTTTCAACTATGATGCGCTTCGCGCACTAAAGTTATTGAAGCGATGAAGCAATATCTCTGTTGTCCCTTGCCACGGAACACCTTATGATTGCAAAGGGAATGGAACGGATGGCCGACTCGTTAGGGACAAACGGCATCGCGGCGATGGACTCCGTTGGCGGTGATTATACTGGGGAACGTGAACATTTGTTCCAGGATATGACGGTAAGAGAAATCATTGCAGAAATAAAAGCGAGACGCACTAAAGAGGTAGTCGGATGAAAGGTGTGCAGTTTGTAGTTAACGAACGTGGAGAAAAGAAGGCGGTTCTGATCAACCTGGAAAAGAACAAGCAACTATGGGAAGACTTCTATGATATGGCTATTGCTAAAGAAAGAGAATTAGAAACGCGTGAATCGCTCGAAGATGTACGAAACAAGGTTCTGGGAAAATAACCATTGGAGTACGAAATTGTATTTGCCAAGTCAGCGCGACGTGAGCTAGAACGCCTCCAACGGAATATAGCCGAGCGCATTTTGGCACAAGTTGAATCCTTATCATGTGACGTCAGACCGTATGGAAGCGTTAAATTGAAAGGAAGTAAGGATTTGTGGCGCATTCGCTCGGGTGATTATCGTACGATTTATCGAGTTGATGACAACAAGTTACTTGTAGATATCATAGCGGTTAGGCATCGCAGTAATGCATATAGAAACATTTGGCAACGCGGTCTTTGAGGAAGAAGAGCCAGTAATGGAGGCCTTTGTTGCAGAAGCAGGGATTTCTGTTTGACGCCTGAGTTTTCTATGGAATACAAAAATATCTTAAAATATCAACCTGTTATCAACTGGTACAACCCTAGTTGCTCCTTAACGATTGAACCAATCCAAAAGGCGGAGAACAGATCAACCACTATGGACTGAAAGTCCATAGTGGTTGATTGCGGACTCATACAAGAAAAACCTAAGATGGCACTCGTAAAGGCAAATCCGACCTCTCCAGGTCGGCGCTTTATGGTCAAGGTGGTGACGCCGGAGATCCACAAAGGCGCCCCCTTCGGTCCGCTGTTGGAGAAAAGGCACCGCTCTGGTGGGCGTAACAACAAGGGTCGCATCACCGTGCGCCATCGCGGTGGCGGACACAGGCGACGCTACCGGATGGTCGACTTCAAACGTAACAAAGAAGGTGTTCCTGCCGTCGTCGAACGGATCGAGTATGACCCGAATCGCAGCGCCAATCTGGCCCTGCTCAAGTATCTGGACGGAGAGCGCACTTACATCATAGCGCCCAAGGGTCTGCGCAACGGTGATCGGGTGCAGGCGGGAGAGGATGTACCCGTCAGCGCAGGCAATTGCCTGCCGCTGCGCAATATCCCCTTGGGTACCCTAGTGCACTGTATCGAGATGCGCCCGGGTAAGGGTGCACAGCTCGCGCGGGCGGCCGGCAGCTCCGCTCAGCTCATCGCCCATGAAGGTCGACATGCCACGCTGCGCATGCGTTCCGGGGAGATGCGCAAGATCTTCGCCGAGTGCCGTGCGGTGGTCGGCGAGGTCGGCAATGCCGAACACAGCCTGCGCAAGCTGGGCAAGGCGGGCGCCAAGCGTTGGCGCGGGGAGCGTCCTACCGTCCGCGGGGTGGTCATGAATCCGGTTGATCACCCTCATGGCGGCGGCGAGGGCCGGACCTCGGGTGGACGCCATCCGGTTACGCCCTGGGGAGTCCCCACCAAGGGCCACAAGACCCGCAACAATAAGCGGACCGACGCCATGATCGTACGTCGCCGCGGTAAAAAATAAAATAACCGGTAGTGGTAAATTCCTAACTGACAGGAGGGTGCAGGAGGTAGTTGTCAGCTATCAGGTTCTGACAACTGGCAACTGTCCCCTGACAACTGGTTTGATCGAGGTTGAACAAGTGGCACGTTCCATCCGCAAGGGGCCCTTTGTCGATCACCATCTCATGAAGAAGGTGGACGAAGCAGTCGCCCAGAACAGCAAGCGACCCATCAAGACCTGGTCGCGTCGCTCCATGGTGTTACCGGAGATGGTCGGCTTGACCATTGCGGTGCACAATGGGCGGCAACACGTCCCTGTCCTCGTCAACGAGAACATGATCGGGCACAAGTTCGGCGAGTTCGCCCTGACCCGTACCTACCGGGGGCATGCAGCCGACCGCAAGGCCAAGAAGTAGGCCCCATGAGGTAAGCGAGAGAGGTAAACGAGGACCCGCACATGCAGGCCGAAGCAAAAATCAAGCATGCCCGCATCTCGGCACAGAAAGCGCGTCTGGTGGCCGACCAGATCCGAGGGCTCAGGGTGGAACAGGCCGTAAACCTGTTGGTATTCAGCCCTAAGAAGGGGGCAGGGATCATCAAAAAGGTCCTGGAATCGGCCATCGCCAACGCGGAGCATAACGAAGGGGCGGATGTCGATGAGCTCAAAGTGGCAAGGGTCCAGGTCAACGAGGGACCGGTCATGAAGCGTATCCGCGCCCGCGCCAAGGGCCGAGCAGGCCGGATTTTCAAGCGCACCAGCCATATCAGCGTGACTGTCGCCGAGAGCTGACATTATGGGTCAAAAAGTACATCCAACCGGCATCCGTCTGGGAATCGTCAAGGACTGGACGTCCAAGTGGTACGCCGCTTCCAAAGACTACGCAGATCTCCTCAACACGGATCTGGAAGTGCGGGATTTCCTCAAGAAGCGCCTCGCGCAGGCGTCCGTCAGCCGCATCCAGATCGACCGTCCGGCCAAGAATGCCCATATCACCATTCACACGGCGCGTCCAGGTGTGGTGATCGGCAAGAAGGGAGAAGACATCGACCGGTTGCGCAAGGAGGTAGCCGAGAAGATGGGTATCCCAGTGCACATCAGCATCGAAGAGATCCGCAAGCCGGAGCTCGATGCCTGCCTGGTGGCGGAAAATGTCGCCGGACAGCTCGAACGCCGCATCATGTTTCGGCGGGCCATGAAACGCGCGGTGCAGAACTCCATGCGACTGGGTGCCGAGGGGATTCGAATCAACATCGCCGGACGCCTAAACGGGGCGGAGATTGCCCGTAGCGAATGGTATCGCGAGGGGCGTGTGCCCCTGCATACCCTGCGCGCGGACATCGATTACGGCCTCGCCGAGGCGAAGACCACCTACGGCGTACTCGGCGTCAAGGTGTGGATCTTCAAAGGTGAAGTGTTCGCGGGTCAAGAAGCGGAAAAGCCGGTTGCCAAAACCAAAACCGGGCGCGCCAGAGGCTGATCCATGTTGCAACCGAAGCGAACCAAGTTCCGCAAACAGCAGAAGGGGCGCAACCGGGGTCTGGCCCAGGCCGGCAACCGAGTCAACTTCGGCGAATACGGTATCAAGGCCGTCTCGCGGGGACGGCTGACCGCGCGTCAGATTGAGGCCGCACGCCGTACCATCACACGCAAAGTCAGGCGCGGTGGGAAGCTGTGGATCCGGGTGTTTCCCGACAAACCCGTCTCCAAGAAGCCTTTGGAGGTACGTATGGGTAAGGGCAAGGGCAATGTGGAGTACTGGGTCGCCTTGGTCCAACCAGGCAAGGTGCTCTACGAGATCGAAGGCGTGCCCGAGTCCCTGGCCCGCGAGGCATTTGCATTGGCGGCGGCGAAATTACCCGTCCAGACCGCCTTTGCGCAACGGACGGTGATGTGATGAAGGCGAACGATCTGAGAACCAGTAGTGCCGAGGAGCTCCGGACCCAGCTCGAGGAGCTGCTCAGAGAGCAATTCAATCTGCGGATGCAGAAGGGAACCGGGCAGTTCTCACGTCCCTCGCAAATGCGTGCGGTGCGGCGCGATATCGCCCGAGTCAAGACCCTGATGACCGAACTGAAGGCAGGCAAATGAGCGAGGAAGCGAAAAAGAATCGCAGATTGACGGGGCACGTGGTCAGCAATGCCATGGACAAGACCATCACCCTGGTGGTGGAACGGCGTGTAAAACACCCCCTGTACGGCAAGTTCATCCGCCGTTCGACCAAGATCCACGCCCATGACGAGGCCAACGCCTGTAATCCGGGCGATCTAGTGACCGTCGAGCAGTGCCGTCCGCTCTCGAAGACCAAATTCTGGCGTGTCTTGGATATTCTGGAAAAGGCGGGGTGACTAATGATTCAGATGCAAACCAACCTGAGTGTTGCCGACAACAGCGGCGCCAGGCGCGTGCAGTGCATCAAGGTGCTCGGCGGCTCGCACCGGCGTTATGCCGGTATCGGTGATGTGATCAAGGTTACGGTAAAGGATGCTATCCCGCGCGGTAAGGTCAGGAAGGGCGATATCTTCAAGGCGGTGGTCGTGCGTACTAGAAAAGGCGTGCGGCGTTCGGACGGATCTGCGATCCGCTTCGACGGCAACGCGGCGGTTCTGCTCAACAACCAGATGCAGCCCATCGGAACCCGTATCTTCGGACCTGTGACCAGGGAACTGCGCAGTGAGCATTTTATGAAGATCGTCTCGTTGGCGCCGGAGGTCCTATAGTGTCATTTCGAGCGAAGCGAGAAATCTTGTACCAAATAACAGCATGACTTCGTACTCTATGGGAAAACCTCAATACCTCTGTTTTTTTGATAAAAAGATATCCTTAAGGCCGAGCATCTTGGTGAGTACAAACTCGAAGTTTGGTTTGAAGAAAATAAGGATGTGTCAATATATGAGCTGGACTTTTTTCCTCTATTAAAGGAAGAAGATTCAGGTGGAGCTTTTCGTCCACTTCTAAACAAGGAGCGTTTTAGTCAGGTAGTAGGAAGGTGCAATTTAACCTGGCTTGACTCCGATGCTGGAGAATACGATGAAAATGCGATTGATATCTCACCCGAGGCTATAAAGTCCCTTCACTTTCAGTCCGTGGCTTGTCCACGGATGAGGGCGTTAGTCCTCCAGACTATGGACTTTCAGTCCATAGTGGTTGATTCGGAAAAAAACGATTCCCATATTTGGGTACTGCTGTACCGGCATAGCTTAGTCGTACTTTGCATACTGGTAATTTAGAGATCAACCCATGCGAAAGATCAGACAAGGTGACGACGTGGTCGTCCTCACCGGCAAAGACAAGGGAATGCGCGGGTCCGTGCTGCGGGTACTCGACAAGGATCGGGTTATCGTCGAGAACATCAACATGGTCAAGAAGCATCAGAAGCCCAATCCCCAGCGTAATCTACCCGGCGGCATCATCGATAAGGAGATGCCTCTGCATGTGTCGAATGTGGGGCTCTACAACCCGGCGGAGGATGGTCCGGATCGGGTGGGTTTCAAGCGCCTCAAGGATGGCCGCAAGGTGCGGGTGTTCAAATCCAACGGCGAAGTCGTCGACGTTTGAGGTATGCCGGCATGTCCAGATTACAGACAGCGTATCGCGAGGAGGTAGTCGGCCAGCTCATGGACAAATTCGGCTACCGTACCGTCATGCAGGTGCCGCGGATCGAGAAGATTACCCTCAACATGGGGGTAGGCGAGGCCATCGCCGACAAAAAGGTCATGGAGAATGCGGTCTCCGACCTGCGTCTGATCGCGGGCCAGCAGCCCATCGTGACCAAGGCGCGGAAATCGGTCGCCGCCTTCAAGATCCGCGAGGGTTGGGCTATCGGCTGCAAGGTCACGTTGCGGCGGGAACGCATGTACGAGTTTCTCGATCGGCTGATCAGCATCGCGATCCCGCGCGTCCGCGATTTCCGGGGCTTGAGCCCCAAGGCGTTCGATGGGCGCGGAAACTACAGCCTGGGCATGAAGGAGCAGATCGTGTTCCCGGAGATCGATTACGACAAGATCGATGCCCTGCGCGGTCTGGATATCACCATCACCACGAGCGCACCCACCGATGAAGAGGGACGGGCGTTACTCGAGGCCTTCAAATTTCCCTTCAGGACCTGAGAACCCGATATGGCAAAAAAAAGTATGGTGGCACGGGAAACCAAGCGCGCTAAGGTGGCAGCCAGGTATGCGGCCAAACGCACGGCCTTGAAGGCCATTATCAACGACCGGAGCGCGAGCCGCGAGGAGTTGGAGGAAGCGCTTATGAAGCTGCAGAAGCTACCGCGGGACGCCAGTCCCTGTCGCCACCAACGGCGCTGCCGGATAAGCGGCCGTCCCCATGCCGTCTATCGCAAATTTGGCCTGAGCCGCAACAAGCTGCGTGAGGCCACTATGCGGGGTGATGTGCCGGGTCTGGTGAAGGCGAGTTGGTAATGGAACTAGCCGCTTCCGTAAATGGAGTTCCAATGAAGCTTGGAGGCTGCCTGAAAATTAACTTATTGATTTTGAAGATAATAAAACTCAGGAGCAGCCAAATCTGTTCAGAAAGAAAGTCTGTAATCTAGCGGGACTTGATAGATGCTGGGTTGGATAGGATCGCACAGGAATCAACTATTATGGACTGAAAGTCCATAGTCTGGAGGACTAACGCCCTCATCTGTGGACAAGCCACGGACTGAAAGTGAAGGGACTTAACGTCCATAGTTTCAACTATGGTGCGCTTCGCGCACTAAAGTTATTGAAGCAATGAATGCTAGTTCTACTTTGTCACATTACAGAGGGATACGCCAAATTCCGTGGAATCTATGGAATAACGAAATCCTCGGATTAACAAGTTAGGCTGAATGTGACAAAGTAGAATAAGCGTCCATTTGCGTTTATTTGCGGCTAAAAATTCAAAACAAAAGGGTATCGTGCCTTAATGGTGGTCTGACCCGGGGAATTGCACATGAGTATGTCGGATCCCATCGCGGATATGCTGACCCGCATCCGCAACGGGCAGGCGTGTGGTAAGGTCACCATCGCTATGCCGTCGTCCAAGCAGAAGGTGGCAATTGCCAATCTACTCATGGAGGAAGGCTACCTTGACGGGGTAAGCGTCGAGTCGGAGACCAAGAAACCACAGCTGGTCATCAAGCTCAAGTACTACCGTGGCAAACCGGTCATCGATCTCTTCAAACGGGTCTCCCGTCCGGGGCTTCGTATCTACCGAGGTAAGGACGAATTGCCGCAGGTCATGGGGGGGCTAGGCGTTGCCATCGTGTCCACCTCCAAGGGCTTGATGTCTGACCAGGCCGCCCGGGCGGCTGGACACGGCGGCGAAATCCTCGCCTATGTGGCCTGAGGCTCAAGGAGGCGAGCGATGTCACGTATAGCCAAAGCGCCCATTACCGTCCCCAAGGGGGTCACGGTGGAGATTTCCGGACAAGAAGTCAAAGTCAAGGGGGCCAAGGGCAATCTGTCCTGGTGTGTCCACCCCAAGGTTAGCGTCACCCAGGACCAGGGCAAGCTGAAGGTGAATCCGATGGACGAGGCCAAGGCGTCCTGGGTTTTGGCGGGGACTACCCGGGCCCTGGTCAACAATATGGTCATTGGCTGTGGGAGCGGGTTCGAGCGCAAGCTGACCCTGGTCGGCGTCGGCTACCGCGCGCAGGCGAAGGGCAAGGTCCTGAACCTGAGCCTGGGCTTCTCGCACCCGATCGATTATCCGGTGCCCGAGGGGGTGCAGATTACGACCCCTTCCTCCATGGAAATCGTCGTGAGTGGTGCCGACAAGCAGTTGGTGGGACAGGTAGCCGCCGAGATTCGCGGCTTCCGTCCCCCGGAACCTTACAAGGGCAAGGGCGTGCGCTACGCGGACGAGCAGGTCCTGCGCAAAGAAGCGAAGAAGAAATAGAGGGTAGGGGATGGACAAGAAACAAGCCCGCATGCGCCGCGCGGCGCGGGCCCGCGCCAAAATCCGGGAGCTGGGCGCCTATCGTCTGTGCGTCTTCCGGACCCCCCGCCATATCTATGCCCAGGTCATCGACCCGGACGGTAACCGGGTGGTTGCCAGTGCGTCCACTCTGGAGAAGCAATACCGCCAGTTGAGCACGGGACATGCGGGCAATATAAGGGCCGCGGCGGTCATCGGCCAGACTATTGCCGAGCGCGCCAAATCGGCGGGTGTCGAGAAGGTGGCATTCGATCGCTCCGGCTTCCGCTACCATGGTCGGGTCAAGGCCCTGGCCGAAGCGGCGCGGGAAAACGGGCTGCAATTCTAGGGGTGTAAAGATGGCGAGCTACAATCCCAAGCCGGAAGGTGACGAGTTACTCGAAAAACTGGTGGCGGTGAACCGGGTTGCCAAGGTGGTCAAGGGCGGTCGTCAGTTCGGCTTCTCGGCCCTGACCGTGGTGGGCGACGGCAAGGGCCGCGTCGGTTACGGCACTGGTAAGGCGCGCGAGGTCCCGGTGGCTATTCAGAAGGCCATGGAGGGTGCGCGCAAGAACCTGATCGAGGTCAAGCTCAAGGGCACGACCCTGCAATACCCCATAGTCGGCCGTCACGGTGCGGCGCGGGTCTTCATGAAACCTGCCTCCGAGGGTACTGGCATCATCGCGGGTGGGGCTATGCGTGCGGTGTTCGAGGTGCTCGGCGTGCAGAACGTGCTGGCGAAGTGTATCGGAACCAATAACCCGATCAACGTGGTCCAGGCCACCATCAAGGGTCTTAGGAGCATGTTAAATGCCGAAGAGGTGGCCGCGAAGCGCGGCAAGACGGTCGAGGAGATTCTGGGGTAGGCGATGACGGACAAGCAGATGATGAAGGTTACCCTGGTACGTGGCCTCGGCGGTCGGCTGGCGACGCATCGGGCCTGCGTGCGTGGTCTCGGATTGCGACGCATGCATCAAGTGGTAGAGGTCGAGGACACGCCGGCGACCCGCGGCATGGTGAACAAGGTTTCCTATATGGTCAAGGTGGTGGAGGAAGTCCCCGATGCGCCTCAATGACATCCAACCCGCGCCGGATAGCAAGCGTACCGCCAAGCGTGTCGGTCGCGGTATCGGCAGCGGCTATGGCAAGACCTGTGGGCGTGGTCACAAGGGCCAGAAATCCCGTTCCGGCGGTGGCTACCTCAAGGCGGGGTTCGAGGGTGGTCAGATGCCCTTGCAGCGCCGCCTGCCCAAGGTGGGTTTTCGCTCGCGTAAGGCGCGGATCAAGGACGAGATCCGGCTGCATGAGCTCGCGCGTATCGACGGCGATGTGGTCGATCTTGCGGCCCTGCGCAAGGCGGGTCTGATCTCAGGTAGGGTCAGGCGCGTCAAGATCATTGCTGCCGGAGATCCGGAGCGTGCTCTGACGGTGCGTGGTCTGATCGTCACCAAAGGCGCTCGGGCTGCCATCGAATCGGCGGGCGGCACAGTCGAAGACACCTCGAAGGCCGCATCAACTTAGTACCGGCAGGGGTTTTCCCAAAAGATTCGTCCGCAAATGAATCAAGGACCGTCGATGGTGGTGAACCGATTCCCACTGATTTGCGTTCATTGGCGGCAACAAGCGAAGCCGCTGAGGTCTGGATTGAGTGTGGGAAAAATAATCTGGTTGCTTCAATCTATCCACAGATTACAGAGGTTTTCACATTAAAAATGAATCTGTGAGAATATACATAATCCGTGGACAGATGAGAGGAAGAGCATCGAATAGATGCAAGATGTAGACAACATAACTTGGGGTATGTAGACTGTACAATTGATTTTCATGCCGTACATTGGGCATTTGTTTCAAATGATATAAGCAGTAAAAGTTGTTCCAGATTAAGGTGAAAAAGAAATTGGGCAAATGGAACTGTGTGGTGAACTATTATGTTCGCTTCGTTAGTTACGATTTCTGGGAGCAGACCACGGTTCTTAGTTCAATCAAAAATCATCTAACGAGGCCATGCAGCGGACGCGCAAAAAGATGCGCGCCGCTGATGGTGATCGTTATAATTGGTTATTTCAGAAAAATAATCCTGTTAATTCTGTTAATCCTGTACCATTAGCGGTTGGCACGGTGATTATGTCGACAACCCCTGGTTCTGAACCCTTTCAAAAGGCTTAGGCGAATACCCTGATGGTCGGAAGCAGCTCAGCCATGCTCGGTGCGCTCGGTGGTATGGGGCGACTCACGGAGCTGCGTCAACGATTGTTGTTCGTGCTCGGCGCGCTGCTCGTGTATCGGATCGGTACCTTCATTCCGGTGCCCGGCGTCAACCCGGAGGCCTTGGCCTATCTGTTCGATCAGAACCAAGGCTCGATCCTGGACATGTTCAACATGTTCTCGGGCGGCGCCCTGGAGCGCGCCAGCCTGTTCGCACTAGGTATCATGCCCTATATCTCGGCATCCATCATCATGCAGCTGATGACGGCGGTGATTCCGAAGCTGGAGCAGCTCAAGAAGGAGGGTGAGTCGGGGCGACGCAAGATCACCCAATATACGCGCTATGGCACGGTGGCCTTGGCGACCTTCCAGGCCATCGGTATCTCCATCGCCCTGCAGGGCCAGATGGCGGGGGGCTCGGCGATCGTCGTAACCTCCGGCTACGGATTCGTATTCACGGCGACTATCTCCCTGGTCACGGGAACCATGTTTCTGATGTGGCTCGGTGAGCAGATTACAGAGCGGGGTATCGGCAACGGCATTTCGCTGATCATCTTCGCCGGTATCGTCGCCGGACTGCCCGCGGCCATCGGCGGTACCCTGGAGCTGGTGCGCACTGGCGAGATGAATGCGCTCGCGGTGCTCTTCCTCTTTGCGCTGGCCTTGGGGGTGACCGCCTTCGTGGTCTTTGTCGAGCGCGGTCAGCGCCGGATTACGGTCAACTATGCCCGCCGCCAGCAAGGACGCCGGCTGATGGCCGCCCAGAGCAGCCACTTGCCCTTGAAGCTGAACATGGCGGGCGTGATCCCGCCTATTTTTGCCTCCAGCATCATTTTGTTTCCCGGCACCCTAGGGCAGTGGTTTGGCCAATCCGAGGATTTTCGCTGGTTGGCCGAGATCACGAGCAAACTCTCCCCCGGCGAGCCGGTGTACGTCATTTTCTATGCCTTGGCCATCATCTTCTTTTGCTTTTTCTACACAGCGCTGGTGTTCAACGCCAAAGAGACGGCGGACAATCTGAAGCGGTCCGGGGCCTTCATCCCTGGTATTCGTCCGGGTGAGCAGACGGCACGGTACATCGACACCGTGATGACGCGACTGACAGCGGCAGGTGCCATCTACATTACCGCCGTGTGCCTGTTGCCGGAGTTCTTGATCGTGGGGTGGAACGTGCCCTTCTATTTCGGGGGCACCTCGCTGTTGATCGTGGTGGTGGTGGTCATGGATTTCATGGCCCAGATCCAGGCCCACCTGGTGTCGCACCAGTACGAGGGCCTGATGAAAAAGGCCAATCTCAAGGCGCCCGGTGCCGGTATGATCCGTTGATTCGCGCGAATGGTTGGAGTTGAAGAAATGAAAGTCAGGGCTTCGGTGAAAAAGATATGCCGCAACTGCAAGATCATTCGCCGCAACGGCGTAGTGCGGGTGATCTGTAAAGATCCGCGCCACAAGCAGCGTCAGGGTTGATATAGCTACCAGCTACCAGTCGCCAGCTTCCAGCAGCGGCGGGATAGTTTGAACCACACAGCGGAGGAAAACTACGAATCACGCGGATCTTCGCGGATATTGGTTCGCGCCGATTCGCGCCGATTCGCGCGATTCGCAGTTTCCCCTTCGGCATCGGTTGTCGGGTTACGGCGCGTTCAGGTTGGTTCGTAGACCACAATGCAAAGGTACGCGCCTAACCCGACCTACCAGGCTGGAAGCTGGTGACTGGCAGCTTTCTATTGATTATCCACATACTTTTGGTAGCATATCCGGTTTTCGCTGGTCGCGCGTAAGCGGAGTTGGAGGCAAGAGCATGGCCCGTATCGCCGGTGTCAACATTCCCGACAAGAAGCATGCCGTGATCGCCTTGACGTCGATCTATGGTGTTGGCCGTACCCGTGCGGCGCAGATCTGCGATGCCGCCGGTGTCGCTGCCGATACCAAGATCAAGGGCCTCTCCGAGGGTGAAATCGACAAGCTGCGCGCGGAAGTCACCAAATATACGGTAGAAGGCGACCTGCGCCGCGAAGTCTCCATCAACATCAAGCGCCTGATGGATCTGGGTTGCAATCGGGGTATCCGGCACCGTCGCGGCCTGCCGCTGCGCGGCCAACGCACACGCACTAATGCCCGCACCCGCAAAGGACCGCGGCGTCCGATCAAGCGTTAGGGGGTGTTCTCAATTAGGGATAACACGATGGTTTTACTCGATAGACTAAGACTGCCCGTGTTATCCGGCGGATGTCGTGGCCAATTTCTAATTTAACAGGATGTTTCAGGATTAACAGGATTTTTTGTTGTAAAAAGATCATTAAATTGATAGTACAAGATTGGCCAAGAACATATTGAAGAACATGGTAGCAACCGATGGCAAAACCGACCCGGACCAAAAAGAAGGTTAAAAAACAAGTGGCGGATGGGATTGCCCATATCCACGCCTCTTTCAGCAACACCATCATCACCATCACCGACCGGCAGGGGAATGCTCTGGGGTGGGCGACCGCTGGCGGTTCCGGCTTTCGCGGTTCCAGAAAGAGCACCCCGTTCGCGGCCCAGGTGGCAGCGGACCGGGTCGGTCAGGCGGTCAAGGAATTCGGGCTGAAGAATCTGGATGTCAACGTCAAGGGACCGGGGCCCGGTCGGGAGTCGGCGGTGCGGGCACTCAATAACGCCGGCTTCAAGATTGCGAGCATCACGGACGTCACACCGATCCCTCACAATGGTTGCCGGCCGCCGAAGAAGCGGCGTGTATAGGATCTCAATAGGTTTTAAGAATATGGCAAGGTACACGGGTCCTACCTGCAAATTGGCACGGCGCGAGGGTACTGACCTGGCGTTGAAGAGCCGTGCCCGTTCGCTGGATACCAAATGCAATCTGGAGAAGGTTCCGGGCCAGGCCGGCGAAAGGCGGCGTCGGATCTCCGACTATGGCCTGCAGTTGCGCGAGAAACAGAAGGTGCGCCGCATCTATGGCGTCATGGAGAGGCAATTTCGCAACTACTATAAGAAGGCGGCCGGTGCCAAGGGCGCCACCGGTGAGAATCTGTTGCGGTTGCTCGAACGTCGCCTCGACAACGTCGTCTATCGGATGGGATTTGGGTCCACCCGCGCGGAGGCGCAGCAAGTGGTAAGTCACAAGGGCATACTAGTCAATGGGAAGTGCATCAATGTGCCGTCCTTTCAGGTCAGCGAAGCGGATCAGATCGAGGTTCGGGAGCGAGCCAAGAAGCAGGTTCGCATCCAAAATGCAATTGCCTTGGCGGAGCAGTATGGATTCGCGGATTGGATCGATGTTGATACCAACGCGCTGAAGGGGGTCTTCAAGCGGGTTCCGGACCGCGAGGAGCTCCCGTCGGAGATCAACGAATCACTTATCGTGGAGTTGTACTCCAAGTAAGGAAACACAGGGGGCCCTTACATGGCTGATGCTGTTAGTGACTTTCTCAAACCGCGTATCGTAAAGGTCGAGCAGGTCGATGGGAGACGCAGTTATGCGCGCATCTCCTTGGAGCCACTCGAACGTGGGTTCGGTCATACCCTGGGCAATGCGCTGCGCCGTATCCTGCTCTCTTCAATCGCCGGTTGTGCGGTTACGGAGGTGGAGATTCAGGACGTGCTCCACGAATATACAACGCTGGAAGGGGTCCAGGAAGACGCACTGGAAATCCTGCTCAACCTCAAGGAGGTTGCCATTTCCCTCGCGGGCAAGGACGAGGCGACCTTCATGCTCTCCAAGCATGGGCCAGGTCCGGTAACCGCCGGTGACATCGCTCTCGATCACACCGCGGAGATTGCCAATCCGGAGCTGGTCATCGCTAACCTTACCGGCGAGGGTGAGCTCAGCATGACCTTGACCGTGCGCCGTGGTCGCGGCTACGAACCGGCTACCCAGCGGGAGGTCGAGGCGGGAAACCGTCCCATCGGCAAGTTGCCGCTGGATGCTTCTTTCAGTCCGGTGCGCCGGGTGGCCATCGACGTCCAGTCCGCCCGTGTCGAGCAACGGACTGACATGGACCGCCTGGTGATCGACCTGGAGACCAATGGTACCATCGACCCAAAGGGAGCGATCCAGAAGGCGGCGGCCATTCTTCAGGACCAGCTTTCCAGCTTCGTTGTCCTGGAAGGTGTCCAGCCTACCGATGAGGGCGCCAAGGATGAGCCCCAGAAGCCGTCGGTGGATCCGATTTTGCTAAGACCGGTGGACGATCTGGAACTCACCGTGCGATCGGCAAACTGCCTCAAGGCGGAGAACATCTATCTGATCGGGGACCTGATTCAGCGCACCGAGGTCACGCTACTCAAGACCCCGAATCTCGGCAAGAAATCTCTTACCGAGATTAAGGATGTGCTCGCCACGCGTGGTCTGTCCCTCGGCATGCGACTGGAGAACTGGCCGCCGGAGAATGTCGCTAAGTTCGTCGTCAAATAGATTTGGGAACAACTCATGCGTCATCGCAAGGCCGGAAGGCATCTCAATCGTACCAGCTCGCACCGCGGCGCCATGTTCAGAAACATGGCCAACGCGCTGTTTCGCCACGAGCTCATCAAGACCACGCTACCCAAGGCGAAAGAACTGCGGCGGGTGGCCGAGCCCCTAATTACCCTGGCCAAGACCGACTCCGTACACAAACGAAGATTGGCTTTTGCGCGTCTCCGCAACAAAGAGATAGTCGGCAAGCTCTTCGTTGAGCTGGGCCCGCGTTACCAGGCCCGTCCCGGCGGATACTTGCGTATCTTGAAATGCGGCTTTCGCGCCGGAGACGCAGCTCCCATGGCTTATGTGGAGCTGGTGGACCATCTGCGCTCGGAGTCCGTCGAGGACGGCGGGGATTAATTTCTAAATCCGCAGATTACGCAAATTTTCACAGACTAATCGAAAAGAAAATTATACGCGAGCCGGACAGGCTCTCACATGCAACCCATCGATCGGATTGCACTGGTCACGGATTTCGGCGGCACTGGCCCTTACGTGGGCCAGATGGGGCTGCGCCTCTCAGGACTGCTCCCACAGGTCCCGGTCATCGACCTGGTTTCCGATCTTGTGCCCTTCCGTGCCGATCTGGCCGCCTATCTCCTGCCCGCCCTGGTGCGGGAGATGCCGGTCCGTACCCTTTATCTCTGTGTGGTCGATCCCGGCGTCGGCAGCGAGCGTTCCACGCTTGCCATCGAGGCCGACGGGGACTGGTACGTCGGCCCGGACAACGGGCTCTTGGCCTTGGTTGCCCGGCGCGCGGATCAAGTACGGGTCCTACGAATAGATTGGCGCCCCGAGGTCCTGTCGGCGAGCTTCCACGGCCGGGACCTGTTCGCGCCCGTTGCAGCCGCCTTGTGCGACGGCAAGATCCCGCGCCACACCGAACTCGACGGGGGCCTATTGATCGGAAACGATTGGCCGGATGCGCTTGCCAAGGTGATCTATGCAGACAGCTACGGCAACTTGATCACCGGAATTCAGGTCGCTGACCTGGACCGGAACACACGGTTGTGGGCCGGCGGACGGGACATCGCCTATGCACGCACCTTCTGCGCGGTGTCCCCCGGGCAGGCGTTCTGGTACGAGAACGCCTTCGGCCTCGTGGAGCTGGCAGTCAATCAGGGAGATGCGCGCCGTGTTCTCGGACTCGACCTCGGAGATCGGGTCGAGCTTTCTCGGCATTAGAGACTGTTGATATTTGTCTGAGTGGGGGCGATTGCGAGAAATTTTTTGTGTTGGTCGTTTTAATCTGCTTCCTTGATTTGTAGGTAGGAATAGTCGGCGGGCCGCCGTTCAGAACAGCGACCGCAGATCCAACTCGATACCGGGCAGTGTAGCGATACCGACACATGGCAGATCCTGCACCTGAAACCTCGTTCGGTACGCTCCGTTCTCCGGGTCCCGATGCACGATCAGTGCCTTGTTCGCCACATCAACGAGCCAGATCTCCGGGATTGCAAAGTGGGTATAGAGGGGGAGCTTGCGATCACGGTCGTGGGCCAGCTGTCCGCCACCTCGACCAGCACTAGGATATCCTCCGGTCCTGGGTGGGCCTGCTCGTAGAAATCCTGTCGCCAGCGCAGCAACGCCAGGTCTGGTTGGGGGGCCGAGAGATCACCGAGCACCGTAGGATTTTGTGCCGAAACGATGGCCTGGTCACCGATTGTCCGGGAGAAGAGCCGGTTGAGGCGGTTGACCTTGCTGGAATGCGGGGGACCGATGGGGGACATATCGAAAAGTTCGCATTCTATCAGCTCGCAGCGCGCCTCGGGATCCAAGACCCCCGTCTCGCCCATGCGGAAATACTCCCGGACAAAGATCGGGTGACGTTGCGGGAGCGGGGCGGCCGAGTTGAGCATGGTGAGGGACCCGATAGTCGAGTTAGTTCGGAACAACAAGCAACGGATTGTTTTTTCGTTCGTGGGGGCAGATCTTGACGCTCCGGCGTCACGCAATAAAGGGTCTGATTGAGTATAGGAAAAGCAATCCAGCCAATTTTGATTTTGGGAATTAGTAGTTATAGGCTTATTGGTAAAGCCAAAGCATGCTGCCGGTCACCATGATCTACCGCCCCTGGCGTATCGAATCGCTTACCCTCAAAGATTTCCGGCACAGACAGGATCTGCATTCTCGGATAAAGCCGCCCCATAACGTCCAAGCCTCCGGCTTCCGCTATCAGCTTCTTAAAGTT
>Ga0209679_1000307_pt1 | contig 19959 bp, 19 predicted proteins | sample WorMetHEROISLAND_4_FD_187408 | JGI IMG/M metagenome (GOLD analysis project Ga0209679, IMG submission 187408) | Marine gutless worms symbiont microbial communities from Max Planck institute for Marine Microbiology, Germany - Olavius sp. 2 HERON... ...
CAGCGGGGATTTAACTACCTGGCCAAGGTGATAACGGGAGTGAAGTTTAAAGATGGAATCGAGGTGACGACGGGCAATCAGGTAGCAGCTGGATCAATATCCAAACACCAGATTTGACGAGAACTCATTGAACGTTAGGCTATTGCCAAATTTATCCGTAATCTCACTAGTGTAGTAGCGATCAACTGGCCCAATCACACCGGGTACGTCTTGGTAAAGATAGGTTCCCGTGGTAATTTGCCGTTTTATTTGGTACCTGATCCCACTGGGCGAATATACGTTCATGGTCGACGAATTCACGCAGTCGATGTACCAATTGTCCCGACTAACTAGAGAGGCGTTGGCAGGAAAGCGTGTATCCGAGGGGTTTCTGAGAAGAAACTTAACGAACCTACCGTTGCCAACATAGAATCTAGGTGCCGGAAACTCGACACCTTTATAAATCAAATTATTGCTGTAAGGATCTTGATAAGAAACGTAGGAATGCCTGAGAGCGACACAGGCATTCGGGACGCGGTTGATCGCTGTATCTTCATCATGGGGATAACAGCTTGGGATACTTGGATTACAGTAGACCGAATCCGGCCACGGATAAAAGAGTGAATCGTCGTCGTTAATCTCTAATTTGGTGTAGCTCAGCCGCATGTGCCCGAAATCGTGCTGCGCATCGCCATCCGAATCAAGCGTTCGTTCCAGCGCTATCGGTAAATCTCCATTACCCGATATATAGAAATCTGTTGCGTAATAGCGCTTCAGTCCGGTTACGCCATCGTAGACTTCCCCGGGCACACTATTTATTAATTGATTGACGACATTCTTTTGAATGTCCCGGTATTGTTCGCCTGTAGTATCTATTTCCGCTATGGCACTACCAGATACCAGAAGAGCAACCAACGCATAAGCAACAAGCCAACGCTAATTGAATGGGGCATGAACTCTGATCCCTGAATTATTGAACGAGTTACTTCCACTACACTTCGACTACCCAGCAGTCGCTCACCAATAATTAGCGAGCAACGTTGTCGGGTAGGTGATCACCAATAGGGCGCAACACGGCTCTCGCTGGCGACGCGTTATCAGCAAACTAGGAGTTAACAAATGTCAGAAAGGGAAGTGACTGGTTTCCTTCCCTGTTATTGTTGTGCGTTCCCTATCAGTAATTATATTTGCGGGGTAATCTGCACTATTTTCGCAATCAGTGCAAACTCTGGTATGGCGATATCTATCGCTAGTATTTAAGCCAGAACTTTTAGATATATAGCTAACTATTTAACGATTCAATGATTACTTAGTTGTCTTAGCTACGCTAACCTAACAATACAGACTAACTGTTCGCTCTCGACTCTAGGCTGAGCGCAATTTTTACCAACTGTGACAATGAAGCCGCCTGCATCTTCTCCATAATACGCGCCCGGTGCGCTTCTACCGTTTTGGTACTGATCTCCAACTGCCGACTGATCTCTTTGTTGGAAAGTCCTTCGACAACGCCCTCCATCACTTCTCGCTCGCGTGGTGTGAGTTGTTCGTAACGTTCCGCCAGGAAGCGTTTCTGTACTTGTGTCTCTCGATGTTCCGCGTCTTTTTGAATCGCGCTCTGTATGCAATCGAGTATGACTTGATCGTTAAACGGCTTCTCTATGAAATCGGTAGCGCCCGCTTTGAGCGCGCGAACCGCCATAGGTACATCGCCATGACCCGTGATGATAATGACGGGCAGGCTGACACCCATTTCTCCCAACTTACTCAACAGCTCCAATCCGCTCATACCGGGCATGCGGATATCCAACACCAGGCAACCCGGTTGTTTCGCATCGAAGATCTCCAGGAACTCTAACGCGGAACTGGCCGTTTCCACTTCGAGCCCTACGGATCGCACCAACCAACAGAGCGAGTCTCGCGCAGCTTCGTCATCGTCGACCACAAATACGACCGGATTGTTGTTCATGCTGCCGCCTGTTCTCTAATGGGTAGCGAGAAATGAAAAGTAGCGCCGCGATCATCGTTGGCCGTTGCCCACAATTTACCGCCGTGGGATTCGATGATGCGTCGACTGATGGAGAGCCCCAATCCCATGCCGGTGGATTTGGTAGTGTAGAAGGGCATGAAGACCTCTTCACTGTCTTCGACGTCAAAACCGGCTCCGCGATCGCGAACCTGTACTTCCACATGGGTACCGTTTTTCGAGACGGTAGCGATCGTCAATTCCAACTCGCCGCCCTCCATCTTCGACATGGAGTCGATAGCGTTGCGCACCAGGTTCAAGGTGACTTGTTCGATCTCGATGGCGTGCGCCGCAATGAGCGGCAGATCGGGTTCCAACTCCAGCGAAATCTCGATACCGTTTTTGCGCGTCTCGGGCACTAGCAATCCCACCACTTCTCGAATCAGTGTATTGATATTGACCGGTTCGGGCGCGGGACCCGCTTTGCGGATGTAGGCACGAATGCGCCGAATGATGTCGCCCGCGCGACGCGCTTGACGCGAGGTGAGTTGCATCGCTTCCAACAGCGAATCGCGGGAGTGTTCGTCGGCGTTCAACATACGAATGCAGGCCGCCGTGTAATTGGCGATCGCCGACAGCGGCTGGTTGAGTTCGTGAGCGATTCCGGTGGCCATTTCACCCATGGTGCTCAGGCGGGCGGCGTGGGCGAGTTCGGTCTGACGTTGATTCTCTGCCTCTTCGGCCTGCAGACGTTCGGTGATATCGCGGAACACCACCACCGCACCGGCGGTATCGCCGTGCAGATCGCGAATCGGAGCGCTGGTGTATTCGACGGGAAAACTGGTACCGTCCTTTTTCCAAAACAGATCGCTGACGTTTCGCGACTGTCCATCCTGTATCGTGAGATAGACCGGGCACTCTTCGCGCGGATGGGGACTGCCGTCGGCCTTGGTGTGGTGAAGCAGTTCGTGCTGCTGCTGACCGATGAGCTCGTCGGCACGCCATCCTGTAATGCGTTCCATAGAGGGATTGACGAAAGTGGATCGCCCTTCCAGATTGACACCGTAAACCCCCTCTCCCACCGAACGCAGGATGGATTCGTAACGACGCTCCAGACCCAACTTCGCTCGCTGCAACTCACGATTGAGCCGCAACACCCAGGTGATCAAAACGATCAGCACCAATATTCCGCCCAACCCGGGCAGCACCCAGTACCAATACTTGCGCAGTGCATCCAACAAGGTGAACTGTCGACGCACCGCGTAGGGTCCGATTCCCAACTCTTCGAACAGCTCATGAACGGGCTGATAGTCCAAAGGAACCGTCCAACCCGCGTAGTTACCGGCCAGCGCCGCGGTATGATTGCGCGGCATACCCAACAGCGTTACCGCCACGGCCTGGGCCAAATCGTTAGAGGTATGACGCGCTTTGGCGAAGGGCCATTCGGGATAGAGTCGCGTACTGCGCGCGAAGGGAAACCCGGGATCGGTGGGTTGGGTATTGATGATGCGAAAATCGGTGGGCGATATGGCCCCCGCCGATACCATACGCTCCAGAATATCGGTACGAACCGTCCCCGCATCGTAGTTGCCCTTCAGCACCTCCTGCACCACGATGTCGTGCACTTCCAGGAAATCCAGCGCGCTGAAGTCGTCCAGCGGATCCATGCCCTGGGCGCGCATCTCGCGCCACGCCATCTGGTATCCGCCCAGGGAAGTGACGTGCACCGCCACGAAGCGCGCATTGCGTAGATCCTGCAACGAGGCGAGATCGGTTCTATCGGCACGCGTAAACACCACGCCGCCAAACACGTTGTAGTGTTTGTTGTCGCTGCGGCGGTTGTTCATGGTGGCGATGCGCGCGACACCGAACCGCGCCTCCATCGAGACATAGATACCGGGATTGACCAGCAGGAAATCCACCGCTTTGGAACCGAGTGCCGACGCCACCTCGTCGAAATCCAACGGCTTAATTTTGAACTGGGTTTCGGAGAGATGGGAGCTCAGATACTCCGCGGTGGGGCCCCACGCCGCTAGGGTAGCCTCGTCGCCGCGATGGCTGAGGACACCGATGGTGACTTCGGTTTGAGCCGACGCGGGCGAGCTGAACAGCTGGCCTGCGCAGAAACACACCAGCAGAGAAATCGCGCGTACATCACTCGTTCGTTGAACCGTATTTCGGCCCATTCCCGTACCCCGATGGCACCAACCAGGAACCCACGATCTGACGTTTCCGTGTCGATTCCGCTCCCTTGTGGAGTAGTCCCGGGTGACAATTGACAGGCGTTGTTGAGAAAAATAGTACGACTTGAAAGCGAAAGTGTATACCTCCTCGAGTATAGATAGGCTTGGAAACCCTTACTTATCAGCGTCTTGTTACGCAATACGGGAACAGAGAATCGGCGGATTCAAGCGTGTTGCATCGGGTGGGAAGCCCACCGCTCGAGGCGCTGGCATCGATCCCCGCTCCCTGCCATCCCTGCTGAAATCGAGTTACAATTCAGGGAGATTTTTGTTTGGATTCCAACGCCAAGTGACGTCATACGACCCAAGCGGTTTAACCGGTCGTCATCACTAAGGGAAGAACTCACCATCGCAAGGGAGTGCCGAGGAGGGAGTGCGGATGTCGCAGAGTAACGACAACACGCCGTCGAGCAGCAGCCTGAGTTCCGTTACAGGGCGCATGGTGATGTCGGGTTCGGGTGACAACGAAACGGTACCCGATCTCGCCGATCTCACGGAGCGGCTGCGCTTCTCGTTACGCGACGGTCACATCTGGCTCGACACGCAACGCGTCGTTCTGATTCATCTGTCGACACTCACCAATCTTCGCAGCGAGTTGATCAAGAAACTCGGCACCACCGAGGCGCGGGGATTCCTGGCGCGCATGGGTTACGCCTCGGGCTGCCGCGATGCGACCCTGGCGCGTAAGCTGCGACCGCAACGCAGTTTGAAAGATGCGCTGATGGTGGGACCGCAACTGCGCGCCATCCAGGGTATCGTCTCGCTGCAGCCCATCCAGTTGGAGGCGGATCTCGAGTCGGGGCGCTTCTTTGCGGAACTCACCTTTTCCGGCTCCTTCGAAGCCGATGCGCAGATCGCCGATTTCGGACTCACCAACACCCCGATCTGCTGGATGCAGGTCGGTTACGCGAGCGGTTACGCCAGTACCTTCATGGGCCGCAACATTCTCTTCAAAGAGGTGGAGTGCCGTGCATCGGGGAATCAGATCTGCCGCATGATCGGCAAGCCGGTCGGAGAGTGGGACGATATCGACGAGGAGTTCGAAGCGCTGAAACCGCAATTGGATCTCGGCACCCTGCCACCCATTAAGAAAACCGAACGCACACCGGCGCCGGCAGGCGAAGACCCCGCGCTCGCCACCGATTCACTCCCAGCCGACGTGGTCGGCTCCTCCGCCGGGTTCGTGGTGGTCTGCCGCATGTTGCAGAAAGTGGCCAACACCAATGCCACGGTGCTGTTCCTGGGCGAAACCGGCGTCGGCAAGGAGATGTTCGCCCGCATGCTGCATCGTATGGGCAGCCGCTCTGATAAACCTTTTGTGGCGGTCAACTGTGCGGCGATCCCGGAGAACCTGATCGAAGCGGAACTGTTCGGTGTCGAAAAGGGTGCCTTCACCGGCGCGATTCAATCGCGACCCGGACGTTTCGAACGCGCCAACGGGGGAACACTATTTCTGGATGAGGTAGGGACGCTCACCATGGCAGCACAGATCAAGCTGCTGCGCGCTATTCAAGAGCAAGAGATCGAACGCGTCGGTGACACGCAGATCAGGCGAGTCGACGTGCGCATTATCGCGGCCATCAATGTCGATCTAAAGGAGGCCGTGGAAGCCGGAACCTTTCGCGATGACCTGATGTTTCGACTCAATGTCTTCCCGGTCCGCATCCCGCTGCTGATGGATTACTTCCTGCAAAAGTTTTCGCAACAACACAACAAGAAACCCACGGGATTTTCGCAACGCGCCATCGATGCACTCTACGAGTACGGCTACCCGGGGAACATTCGCGAGCTGGAAAACCTGGTGGAGAGAGCCGTCATCTTGGTGGACAACGGCCAGGATATCGATCTGTCGCACCTCTTCGCTCCCGAAGATCTGCAAGCCTCGATGGTGCTGAGGATCGACAGCAAGGGTAGCCTGCAGCAGGGAGAGTCGACCGAGGAGACGCCCGGTAACGGTTCGAAGGACATGTTGGACACGTTGCTCGACGATGGCGTTTCACTGGACGAACTGGAACACCAGCTCATGCAGAAAGCCGTGGAGCAGGCCGGGGGGGAACTCTCCAAGGCCGCCCGAATGCTGGGATTGACGCGACCCCAACTCGCCTATCGATTGAAGAAGTACGAAACCGCCGAATAGCTACCGTGGTCGGGTTTGAATGATCTCCTGTCGATCGTCCTCCACGACGAGACAGGACAACACGCCACTGTGCGATGCACCGGTGTCGATTCCGATGCGGTTACGACGAAAGACGACATCGGAAACGATATTGTGTCCGTGTACCACGACCACACCGTGATCCGATTTCGCATTGAGAAAAGGTTTGCGGATCCACAGTTGATCGCGTTCGCTCTGCTGTTCCAACGCAACTCCCGGCCTGATTCCCGCATGTACGAAGAGGTAGTCGCCTTCCCGGTAGTTGATCGCCAGGCGCTCAAAAAACGCTACGTGTGATCGAGGCAGTGCCTGTCGCAGTTCGACGCGTAACACTTCCAGATCTTGAGTGCGGTATTTCGTCGCCGCAACGCCGTAAGAGACCAGGGCTTCGGCGCCCTCTTGACCAACCAGTGTGCTCCCACCACCAGGTTACCCGCCAGGAAGCGCTGCATCAGCGCCTCGTGGTTGCCCTTCAGGTGAACCACGTCAAAGTCGGGAAGCGCGTACTCCAACAGCAGATCGATAACGCCTTTCGATTCGGGGCCGCGAGAGACATAGTCGCCCAGGAACACGAGACTACGTCGTTCCGCTGTGCGTCGCGCGGCATCCGACTCGATCTGAGTAAGAATCTGTTTTAAGAGGTCTAGCCGTCCGTGAATATCACCGACCGCGTAGACCACGCAGCCGGGAGGAACTTGGGGCCGTGCATTCCGCCGTCGCATGGCGGGGCGGACAACTACTCGGAGCCGATATTACCTACACCGCTTTTTCCCGGCATCTCGCCCGTCCAGCGCTCGAACAGGTTATGCTCGATACCGAATTGATCGAGTGCCTTACCGACGCTTTGGTGGATGATATCCATGACGCTTTGCGGCGCGAGGTAGAAAGCGGGTAGCGGCGGGAGTATGGTTCCGCCCATGTCGGCGACGCGGCTCATCAGATCCAGATGCCCTTTGTGAAAAGGCGTCTCGCGCACCATCAAGACGAGTCTGCGATTCTCTTTCAGCGTTACATCGGCGGCACGCACCACGAGATTGTAATTAAAGGAGTTGGCGATGGCTGACAGGGTTTTAATGCTACAGGGCGTGACGATCATTCCCTGAGTGCGAAACGATCCACTCGCCACGGCAGCCCCGACGTTCTTATTGTTGTAGACCTCCGCCGCTAATCCGCGCACCTCTTCCAGCGAGTATTCGGTTTCGATGGCAATGTTACGGATCGCCGATTCACTGAGTATGAGATGGGCGGGCTGTCCGATACTGTGTAAAACGCGTAACGTTTCCACACCATAAACCACTCCCGTGGCACCTGTAATCGCAACAACCAGCGGCAAGCTCATAGTCAGCACTCCTCGATCTGCTGCAACGCTCGAAATCAGTCCCAATAAGTGGATGGTTCCAAACCATCCCCGTCTATCCCATCAATAGCAATAACTTTGGTATCGAGTGTAACCCAATCCATCGTCACGTGAGGCGCCGTTTCGCCCCACCTTTCAGACGCTGCGACTAGTCACGCGTCTTCTGCACCTCGTTGTCCACTTCCATTACCTCGTAACCCGCCTTTTCGAAGGCCTCGACGACTTCTCCAAGATCATTGCAGCTATCGCATTCGAATCGCATGATAACCCGCTTCTTCCCGCCCGAAGCGTTATCGCCGACCGGGTTGATGGAATGGACATTGGCGCCCGCGCTTTCCGCAATCGTCGCAATGCGTCCGATTTGCCCGTGCGTTATTTCAACCGGTGCGAGTGTAAGTCCCGCCCAGCGTTCGAAAGCGCCGAGATACTGCGCGGCGAGATTCAGTATCTCCGCTTTCGAAACAAGACCGACCACCTTGTCTCCCTCGAGAACGGGAAACTGACCCACCTTCAATTCCTGACCCTTTTTCAGCGCATACTCCGTGGTGTCCGTGGAGTTGACAGTGGCGGGGTTACGCACCATCAGATCCTTCACTTTCAGCCGGTTGATCAGGTAGTCGAACTCATTGGTATCCTGGGTACGCGTGACAAACTCGGTGGCGCGAAGACAGCTCACCCGGGTTATGACGCCCCGTAGTTTGCCATCGTCGAGGACCGGTAGCGCGTTGGTGTTGTTTTCCGCCAAGATGCGTTTGGCTTCGGTCACCAAGGTGTCGCTGCTCACCGATATGGGATCGCTTTGCATCCAGTTTCGAACTTTCATCGTAGGATCCTCTCAACTCCCGCCGCTAAGCCGCTTCGACGTAGAAGCGCTTCGCTTTCAATTCGAATCGCGGCAACGTATTGCGCGGCACCAGCTCAACACGCGGGCGAAACGACAACATGGTGTCGAGCTTGGAAATGATGGCTTCAATGACCGCGGGATCGGCCCCCTCCACCAACTCCACTTCGAGACTCATCTCATCCATTTCACGCAGCTTACTGACGGTAACGCGGAATTCGTCCACCTCATTGAAGGTGCGAACGATGTTCTCCACCGCGGCGGGAAACACGTTCACGCCACGCACCGTCACCATATCATCGGCGCGGCAGAGAATTCCGCCCTCGAAACGCATCGATGTACGACCACACTCGCACACCTGATAATTGGCACGCACCACGTCGCCCGTCTTGTACCGAATGATGGGAAAGCCCCAGCGCCCCAGGTTGGTGATCACCAACTCTCCGCGTTCGCCTTCGGGAACGGGTTGCCCGGTATCCGGGTCCAGGATCTCCGCGATGTACTCGCTCTCGATCAAGTGCGTGGCGCCGGGTTGTATCTCACACTCGAAAGAGTGCGCGCCCACTTCCGTGGCGCCGGCATGATCGAAGCATTTGGCGTTCCAGGTCTCTTCGATGCGCCGTTTAGTAGCAGGCACGTTGGCACCGGGTTCACCGGCATGCACGGTAGCCTTGATGGGAATGGTGCTCAGATCGAAACCCTCTTCCCGTGCCACTTCCGCCAGGCGTAACGCGTAGGTTGGCGTACACGCCAAAACCGTTGCGCCCGTATCACGCATCAACTCTAAACGTTGAATGGAGTCGCGACCACCGCCGGGGATCAACAGCGAGCCCACCTGCCGGGCCCCTTCGACCGCCGCCCAAAAACCGACGAACGGCCCGAACGAGAAGGCCATAAAGAGCCGATCTTCGGCGGTGACTCCGGCGCCGGACAATATATGTCCCCAACAGCGGCCCCACCACTCCCAACCCGCAGCGGTGTCGGGAACCTTGAGCGGCGTGCCCGTGGTACCCGATGTCTGATGATAACGCGCGTACTGCCCGATCGGGTAAGTCAGGTTGTTGCCGAACGGGCCATTGGCGTTTTGATCTTCCACCAGTGCGTGTTTCTGTGTGAGCGGCAGACGCGCCAAATCATCCAGCGAACGGATATCGCCCGGTTCCAAACCCGCGGCACGCCACTTCTCGGTGTAAAACTTATTCTTACCCCAAAGCTCGGCCACCATCGCTTGGAGTTTTTCTAACTGCAACTCCGCCAGTTTTTCGCGCGGAAGTGTCTCCGTCGCTTTATCGAAATAGATCATTGCTGTATCCCATCATCACACCCCAACACGAATTCTTATTCGTCGATATCGGAAACTAGTGGGGCCTCTCTGTCCGAGTGACCGGCTAACCGGTCATTGTACTAAGCCAGCATCTCGTCGAATACGGCCTGCTCCATCTTGATCAGACGACGACGCTCGTCGCCAGACCACTGAACCGCGAACGGTAGCGGTGCCGCGCCCGACCAGGACTGATCACGGGCACCCATGACATCCATCTCCCACATCTCGATCTCCAGGGGCAGTGCCACCTCGATGTTCTTTTTGACCTGACGTGCTTCGCCCTTGATCAAGAACACCAGGTTGTCGGGACCGATGACCTGGATCGACGCACGGCCTTCCCGGTTCAGATTCTCCAGCGTGCGACTGCCCACGTCCGCACCGAACCGGACACGTTTGCTGTCCGACGCAGCCGCCCAAGTAAAGGCGTCCGTGGCATAGCCGTCGTCACCGACCGTCATCACGAGACACATGGCGCCGGAATTGAGATACGCCAGCAGATCATTCGGTAGTTCCTTGGCGACCGGGTGAGGGGTTGATGTAGTAATTGCGTTCATTGTCATTTGTCTCCCACTGTTTTAAGTAGTCGTAGATAGGGATTGGGTGGACGATGCCATGGAGCGATCAACGCCTGTATGACCTCATACACCCAGTAATCGGTAACGCTGCCCCCCTTGGGAGGCGGCTGGTAGGGAATCTCGCCGGCGCGAAACAGCCTGATATCGCCGGCATCGTCACCCGCTACGGGTACTCCGCCGATAGAGCGGCTGCGATAGGCGGAGATCACCATTCGCGAGTGTTTGTGTTCCGAACTCGACTCTGTGTAAACACCTTCGAGCGCCTCCAGTTTAATAGCGAGGCCGCTCTCTTCGCGCGCCTCGCGAATCGCTGCGTGGGTAACGGATTCCCCGAACTCTACGTGACCGGCAGGTGGTGCCCAGTAACCGGCCAGAGGCGCTTTGGTGCGTTGAATGAGTACGAGCTGTTGCTCGTGCTCGATGACCGCGAGAGCGACCGATTCATACTCCGCCCGATGGTGGGTAGCGCAGACCATGCACTGCTTGCGCGCAACATGAGCCACCGGCTTGACCACTGCCTGACACTGGCAAAGCGCGCCATGCACCGGAAGTTCGCTTCCGAGGTCTATCCGTCCAGCGCGGAGTGGCATATTCATGGTGGTTACTCCTCACCCTCTTCGTCGTCGAACACTTGATCGAGGGGTAGCTGAAACGGATCGAGCCAGACCCTGACTTTCAACTCGTCTCCATCCCGAGCGTTTAGCGTTTCCCGAATGGCGGTCGTCGTGAGCACTTCAAACTTTTCGCGCGGATACTCCTCCACTTCTGGGAGCACAACCGCGCCTTCGACTTCGTTTTCCACCAAAACCGGAAAGCACTTGGAGCTGCAGAAACCCTCTTCCGGCGTGATGGTGACACCGGTCGCCGCCATTAACCGTGCCCTGACCTGAAGCCACTCTTCTCCTTCGAGATGCAGGTTGAACGTTCCCGGGTAAGGGGTGAATCCCAACTTGGATTTGAACTCACGCATCGCCCAGGGCAACTGCGTGAATTTCGCGCCCTCTCCACTTCCTGTGCACACTCTGCCCACTAGTTCGATTCCCGATTTGCTCATCGATCAACACTCACCACTAACAGTCGTCTCATGACAAAATCTCTGAAAGCAGTGAGCGCGCCTTTTCGACGGCCGCGGACGGTACGTTGACCTTTTCAAACTCCGGCCCTTTACCGCGCGTTGCATCAAATCCGATCTTCGATCCTCTACCGCTGGCGACCGCGGAAGGATCGATGACATAAGCCTCGGTGTTCTCTATCACAACGGTGTCGCGATCCGGTTGATAGCGGGTCGCCACTGCCCATGAGACTTCGCGCGGATCGCGAATATCCACATCGTCATCGACAACCGTGACCATCTTGAGCCGCGAATCCAGCGCCAACGCGAGTTGGATGATCCTGCGCACCTGCCCTGGAGAACACCCATTGGTCGCGATCACCGCGTTGAATCCGATCGTCCCGCCGATCATCTCCAGATCGATCACACCGTTCACGTGGTGTTGCAGCTGCCACAGCAGTTCCGTTCCACCGGCCAACGACAACAGGGTGTCGACGTCAGCCGTCCAGGGACACAACCCCGGATAGATAAAGTTCTTGCGATGCGTAATGGCGCTTACTTCGACGACGGGGCTGACGTTAGAGAAGTAGTAACCGGCGTTTTCGCCAAACGGACCTTCGGTCTCCCGCACGACGGGTAGCACACGACCCTCGATAACCGCTTCGGCGTGTGCGGGAAACTCGACGGCGACACTCTCCCCGCGGACCAGTTCGACGGGAGCGTTACGCAGCGCACCGGCAATGTGTACTTTATCCGGACCTTGCGGCCCTGTTTTCACCACCGAGGCCACCAGCGTTGCGGGTTCGAGCCCGAGAACAATAGCGACTTCAAGGGGTTTTTCCCGAGCCTCCGCCTTAGCGTGAAACAGAGAGAGTGGCGGATTGGCGAGGAATATTCCCAACCGGTTTCCACCGTGCACCATCATGCGGTGGATACCCATGGCACGCCGCCCCGTTTCCGGGTCTGTGGCGAACACCACGCCCGAAGTGATGAAAGGCGCGGCATCCTTTTCGTAGTGCGTCAGCACGGGGAGTACGCTCAGGAGATCGCGCGGTTTTTCGTGTACGACCTCCTTGACCGGTGCGGCACCCTGATACTGAATCGGCGCAATACTCTGCTCTTTTCGCTGCAGATAGGTTTGGTTCAGATTATCGGCGTCGGTATCCAGCGCTTTCGCGATACGATCCCTGCGACCGATCAGATTCCCACACACTCGAACGTCGGGATAGCCACGTACACCGTTAAAGAGGACCGCCGGATCACGGCTGCCCAATTCACGCAGCACCGCCGCCATTTCGAAACGCGGATTCAATTCGTCGCGCACTGTAAGGAGATCATCCCCCAGGTCGTCGAGATAGTGGCGAAGGTCGGTGTAGGCCATGACGCACGGGGTTCGGTGGCGATGAACGCCACCAAACCCCTCGCTCCCTTACAAATACCTGTCCGGAAAGCGCTGGATCTCGTCCAGCACGTTGATTGAAAAACGCTCTTTGGCCAGTTGACCGCGGCCGAAACGAACCTGGAGCGAGTCTCCGAACTTCTCCGTGTCGGCGGACACCTGCGCTTTGACGCGCTTGTAGGTGTACTTGTCATACCCGTCGTTGAGCGTACGAATGGTCAGCTCCAACTCCTCGCCCTCCGGCAATTCATCGAGCTCCATCACAAAAGTTTCCCACTTGTCCATCTGCAAGACTCCTCGCTTAACTGGCTGGTGGATAGCCGTAGTTTTCCCAATTACCGGTAAGGAGACCATGGTGGGTACGTCGTTAATCTTGTGCCAATCCACGGGCCACGTGCAGTCGAAAGACACTTTCGATCCGATGGAGTAGGCACGTTCATGGGGATCTGCGTGCGGATAGAGCGCCGTTCCGGTGGTGTTCTTGTAGATGTGAATGTCACGCTCCGGATTACAGCTGGTACAGAATGCGTGATAGACCTCATCCCAGTTGTAGATATCGATGGAGTCGTCCACCACCATGACCATGTGGAACCAGGGCCCCAACTTGCTGCCGAAAGCGAGTTGCGCGATCTGTTGCGCCACGCCGGCGTAAGTCACTTTCACGCCCACGATCATCATGTGATGGGTGGAACGGGGATGCATGTAGACACCGGTGATCGGGATGCCCTGGCTGCGCAACAGCTGACCTTCGTCCATGGGCACACCCATGTTCGAGATGGTCATGGTGGCGTTGTTACGATAGGTGATGCAGTTGACGCGGAAGGTAACGCGCGGCATACGGGGCGAAGTACGGTAACCCGTATACTCACCGAAGGGACCCTCCTCCACCATCACATCGGGAGTGATGACACCTTCGAGGATGATCTCGGCATTGGCGGGTACCAACAGATCGTTGGTCTCGCACTTCACCAGTTCCACCGGTTTACCCGCAAGCATTCCGGTCAGCTGCTCTTCGGGAATGGGCGAGGGTGCGCAAGCCGCCATGCCGGCCAGCGGCGATAGACCGATGGCCGTGGCGAAAGGCATCGCTTCACCGCGCGGCAGATAGTACTCGTTCAGTGTTTTACCCAGATCGGAGAAGGGAAAGACGGCACCGCACATAGTGCGCTGGTCGTACATCATCTGCCGATACATACCCCAGTTGTAGTCACCGCGTACGGGGTGCTTGGTCACCACAGCGTGCCAGGTTCCAATGTAGCGACCACCGTCGCCTTCGTGCACCAAGGGCACGGGCATTTTGGTGAGGTCGACATCGTCGCCGGTCAACACATTCTCTTTACAGGGCGCCGCGCTGCGTTCGATCTCGACCGGCTCGACGATTTCGCTCTGCGTGCGGCGCAGGTACTCTTCCGAGATCTCCGGCAGCGTGGAGTTGGGATCCATCCCCAACGACAACGCCATACGGCGATACGTGGAGAGAGGTGCGCCAAAATAACTGAACCCGGGATAGTCCTTGATGTTCTTCATGTAAGGCGCCTGGGCGGCCAGCTCACAAGCACGCCGGACTATCGCTCCCGCCTCGTTATCTCAATCGATCTCCTGTTCGATGGCGACCGCGTCGCCGGATTCCAGACACATATCGATGAATTCGCGATTGCTGATCGGTGCTCCATAGTCCGGACCAGCCTCTATCTCTTTTTTAACAGTGCTCACAATAGACTCCTCATTTCACTCGAATCGTTAACCAATCTTTTCCAGAACTTTTTCCCATTTACCTTGGGCTTTGAGAATCATCTCAGCCGCTTCTCGCGCAGCGCCGTAACCACCTCGCGCTTGCGTGACAAACTTGGCAACCTTCTTCACTTCGGGAACAGCGTCAGCCACCGCTATCGGTAAACCGACACGCTTCATCATGCTGAGATCCACCAGATCGTCACCCACATAGGCAACCTCGTCGTCTTCTATGCCCATGTCCGATTTGATCTCTTCGAAGGCTTCGGTCTTTTTCTTGATGCCTTCGTAGAAGCGTTTGATCTTCAACTCTTCGGCACGCGCACGGACCGCACCCGATCGTCGCGAGGTGATGATCGCCACTTCGATCCCAAGCATCTGCATCACGACCGTTCCCATTCCATCTTTGATGTCAAAGCGGCGATGCTGAAGCCCGTTCTCATCGATATAGAGTCCGCCGTCGCTCATGACGCCATCCACATCGAGAATGACCAGTTTGATTTTTTCTGCTAGATCCATGCTGTATCCCCTTATAGATCGATTCCGTACTCATCCCAACGTGCGTTCACCTTCTCCATGATCGCCTCGTCAAGTGCAACTTCAACGGGTTTCTCCTCCCATTCGAAGGGGATAGTTGCATCGAGAAGAATGCGCGAAGTGATCAACTTACCGCTGCCCGGGTCGAGCGCAGGATCGAGCGGTGTAGAGCGACCACGCTTGATCAGCTCGGTACCGCGCATGGGGTCGTAACGACAGGCCAGCGCCCAGAACACACGCTGCGTGTCGTCGGCATCGATATCGTCATCCACCACGATGACGCCTTTGATTCCATAGCTACCGGTGATGGTGGAGATCACCGCATTACCCACTTGCGAAGAGTGGCCGGGGTACATGGTTTTCACCGAAACCACCGCCCAGAATCTACCGGCTGACTCCGGCATCACGTTCACCGATTTGATACCGGGAATACCCATCTTCGCCAAATCACTCCACAACATCGCCGTGCGGGTAAACGAGAGCAGCATGTGCACATCGGTCACCGGGCGTCCCACCGACGTCGCCCAGAGAATGGGACTGTTTCGGTGCAGGATCTGCTTTACCTCCAGGCACGGCTTTTTGATTACCTTGTAGAGTTCGTCGGTGTAGTAACCGGTGTACTCGCCAAACGGCCCTTCGGGTTGGAAGTTCTCCGGGTCGATCGCACCCTCCAAAACGATCTCGGCACCCGCGGGAATGGGAAGACCGGTCATCGGTGCCAACATGTACTCGGAAGGGGCACCCCTGACGGAACCAATGATGTCGTACTGGCTCTGCGCACCTTCGTGCTGAAGCGCGCCGGCCATCATCATCAGCGGATCGCAACCGATGACAGCGGCTGCCGGCATCTTCTTTCCCATCTTCTTGTACTTGTTCATGATCCGCTCGCCGCGTTTACCCGGCAGGATCTGCACACCGCACCGTTTGTCGTCCAACATCTGCATGCGGTACGTACCGAGATTGATTTTGTCGTTGTCGGGATCGCGAATCGCCAGGAATGTCGCCGTACCGATGTAGCGCCCTCCATCTTTTGGGAAGAACTGCGGCACCAGAAACATGTTGAGATCGACTTTGTCGTCGGTACATATGTTCTCCAGCACCGGCCCATCCTTGACCTCCTTGGCCGGAATAAGCTCATCGATGGTTTTGTGCATCCACTCGCGCGCCGCTTCGCAGAGCGAGTAGTGGTCCGGCATATTGACCGACATGGCCAGGCGACTCGCCGTGGCGAAAGCGCCGGTGAACACCGGTGAGTCATAACCCTTGATGTTTTCGAACAACAGGGCCGGACCCTTTTTCTCTTCGGTCACTTTCGAGATGTGCGAAAGTTCGAGATTCCAGTCGACTTCGGCGGTAATGCGAGATAACTCGCCAGCCTCCTCGCATTTATCGATGAAATTTCTCAGGTCCATTTGTCTATCCTTCTGGTTGTCGTTGATATGTTCTTTGTCACGCTAAGCTATACGGGTTTTACTATTTCTGTTTTCTGATACGCACACTTCAACGGATCTCCTTGCCCGTCATTACGCTCGACAGGATGTGCTCCAGCGCGGAACTTTTTGCATCGCTGACCGGTTTACTTTTTTTGCTGCTCCAAACCGTTTCCGGTCGGGCCTGGAGAATGAAAATGTTTCCCCCGGCGGGAACGGTTTTATCCACCGCCCACTCCACATCCATCGGTCGACCATAATGTTTCTCGATCAACTTACCCATTTGCGCGAGTTCGATGACCTCTTCATCCAGCAGCGACTGCACTTCCTGGCGCTCCGGAGGAACTTCGGTACGGATGGATGATTGGGAGACGGGATCTACCGAATAGTAGACCTCTTTGGTTGAGATGGTACGAGCGATGATTTCGTTCGAAACCCGGCTCACCACGAAATTGTCGGGAGTTACCTCGCCTGAAACGACGGATTCACCAAAACCAAAGTTGGAGTCGATGACGATGCTGGAGCGATCACCATTGGTCGGATTGAGCGTGAACATGACACCCGCCGTCCAAGCCTTCGCCATTTTCTGAATGCCGACACTGATCGCCACCTCGTTGTGTTTGAAATCGTTTTTGACGCGATAGGCGATGGCACGCGATGTATAGAGGCTCGAGATGCAACACTTCACACGATCGAGTACATCATCCACACCGCGAATCCAAAGAAACGTATCCTGCTGACCCGCAAAACTCGCGTCGGGCAGATCCTCCGCCGTTGCGCTCGAACGTACCGCCACAGGCGTAGCAGGCATGCAGCAGTGGTTGGACAAAATACGGTAGTACTCGGCAATCTGATCTTCCAGCTCTATCGGAAAGTCTGTCTTCTCGATCAAACCGCGCGCCTGTTCGGAAGCGCTGTCCAGCGCTTGCAGATCGCTCTCATCCAACCCTTCCAGCAAGTCGTCCAGTTGCGCGGCGATGTTTCCGTTTTCGAGAAACAGCCGATACGCATTGGTGGTGATCGCGAACCCCGGGGGAACGCGAATACCCGCGTTGATTAACTCGCCTAAGGAAGAGTTTTTACCGCCTACTAATGGGACTGCCTCTTTACGGCACTCCTCGAACCAGCAGACAAGCTGCTCGTTGACACTCATGCTGAACTCCAGTCGGAAGTCGAAATAGGCCGGCCGAAACCGGCCCATAACGAGTGTGCTTCGACGATTCGAATTCGTTCAAGAACTAGCGCTCGATGCTAATCTCGCCCGTCGTTCCATTAACTCGAATCATCTGGCCTGTTTTTATAATTTTGGTGGCGTGACCTGTACCCACAACTGCCGGCATACCGTACTCACGACACACGATGGCAGCATGACTCATGACACCACCGACGTCGGTAATACAGGCTTTGATTTTGGTGAACACCGGCGCCCATGAAGGCGAGGTAGTGGGTGCAACCAGGATTTCGCCGTCCTGCAACTGCCCGATATCATCCACGGTTCGGCGTACCCGTGCTTTACCTTCTACGTCGCCCGGACTACCCGGAAAGCCTTTGAAGGCATCGATGTCATCAGGGTTCTCTACGGCTTGAATCTCAGCCCATGATTCCAGCGAATCGTTGGTAACACCCCAGAGCACGATGGTGAAGGGTTCCTGGATCTTCTCGGGTGCTGCACCGACCGCAGGTGGCGGGCTCCACTTCTGGAACTTCTTCATGACACCCTTGCGCCATTCGATCTCCGGCGGAATGGTTTTTTGGCCTCGCGGTTTGGTACCGGTCGCCCGCGCAGTCACTACATCCCAGAGCGTGTCGCGAATCTCCCCGCGCTTCAGGTACCAGATGTCTTCCACATCTTCGAGTACCCCATGATCCACCATGATCCGGCTTACTTCGCGAATCTTGTTCCAGAACACCGAATGGAACCAATGCTCGACATAGAACAGGTGATTTTCCACATAGGGGAATACGGTTTTCGCCGTGTTCAATAGTTGATCGAAGGTCGCACGATCTTCATCGTTGTCGATCAGGTTACGGTACTCCGCCGTGATACGGTCGCGTTCCTGACGAACGGCATCCATCGGGCGCTCCAGCGTGTCGCCCTTCTGCAGTTTTTCGATGTACATACCAATGGAAGCGAGGGGTATGTTCAGATCGTCGTTCCAGGATTTGTCGTGATGGTACCAACCCGTTCCCGTGGAGATGTTGAACCATGGATAACGCGCACGTTCGAAAGCGGCGAGCCACTGACGACCCGCTTCGGAATCGTTCAGTGCGGTCACGACATCTTCAAACTGCTTGTTGGAACTTACGCTGGAATCAACCTTCAATTCCACGGCCTGTCGAGCCAGATTTTTCAACCCTTCATCCGGCTGATACATGATGACGTCGATCCCGGATATCATCTGCGTAACGCGCTGCGCAGGAATATCTGGAAACACTTTCTGACAGAAATCCATGAAGGTGACGTACGCAGCGTAACCGAGATTTAGGAATTCGAAGTGATACTGCCAGCAACGAATACCGAGATCGATGAGGTTGTCGTACGCCTTCAGTAGCTTGTAACCGCAAGATTCACCGATACCCTCGGTAACCACCGAGATATCTTCGAACTCGGGCAGCGTCGGAACTTCGGTCGCTTCCAGCTCGTCGATAGTCTGCTTGATCTTGGTTTCCCACTTGGCTTCCAGTGCCGACCAATTCTCATAGTAGTATCCGGCGCGCTCCATAAAATGGGCGACACACGCTTGAATCTCTTCGGGATCTTTTACCGGTACCGGCGTAATGTAGGGGTAGCCGTTGATAATACGATGGTCGACGCCATAGACCGGCGGGACCGAAAAAATACGCGTGTTGTACTGCGATAGTGCGAGGAACCACGCCTCATCCCAAATCGTATCGAAGGGATAGAGAGGTTCCGGATAGTGCAAACCGTCATAAAACCAAAAGGACTGTTCTTCGTACTCCTTACGTTCTGGATCATCTGTGACAAACGGGTACTGATAGGGATACATACGTTCCCAACCCTCGGTCCCTGGTATTGTCTCTACACTGTGTGGACTCGGAAACTGCAACTTGGCCATGCGCCTTCTCCTCCAGGAGCTATAGCTGAATCGGGTGTTTAAAGAATGTGAAAAATAGCGGTGTATCTGGTTGATGGGTAGTCGCCAAACCAATCACTCAACCAACAGGGATACACCGCTATGAAGAAAGAGAATAACGTTGTTGCGTTTTCAGGTCGACAGGAACTCACCGATGGCCTGACTGAATTACTGAGAACAGGGGCAGTTCAGCTGATTCAGCAAGCAGTAGAAGCGGAGTTGGCCGGATTTATGGAACAGTTTTCAGCTCGCTTACTGGAAGATGGCAAAGCTGCTGTC
>Ga0209679_1000311_pt1 | contig 19689 bp, 16 predicted proteins | sample WorMetHEROISLAND_4_FD_187408 | JGI IMG/M metagenome (GOLD analysis project Ga0209679, IMG submission 187408) | Marine gutless worms symbiont microbial communities from Max Planck institute for Marine Microbiology, Germany - Olavius sp. 2 HERON... ...
TTCTCAATTTATCACAAAAAGAACACAATTTTTATAGTACAGTCTCAGAGAGCATCTATTGCGGCACCGAAAGACCACATAATCATATATGTAACCTAAGAAATGAATCGCATACGACGGTTGGAAACTTCACAAACTTCAAACGCGTTTTTCTCGAAAACTTGAAAATCGCGGATAGCCGACTGGCTGTCAGGTACTCGTGTCTTTGTCTGTCTCTCTGTCTGCTTCGGTCTGCCTGTTTGTTTGTTTGCATCAGCCCACTAATCACGTCCTGTTCCATTTCTTGTTAGGCCAAGTCTGCAGGCTGCTAAAATTTATTAGGCCCGGCCCATTTTAGGCCAGCCAACGTTCAAACCCTGCCTGGGCAGTACATATTTTCACTACGTTACAAATTGTTGTTTTTGTTATTAAATGAAGCAACAGCTAGATGACTAGCATTCAGAAGAGTGCAGACTAACGCCAGCCTTGACATTTGACCTTCTGACCTCAAGTAAAGTGGGTGATGAGCACGTGTTGTGCACTATCCACCTGCCAAGTTTGGTGATGATATGTCGGTCAATTAATCATTTAATTTTAAGAAACAATAGAGTGCTGACTTGACACACATAATACAGAGCGGATGAACGCCCAAGCAAAGAGCTTGTACAAATGTCACAAAAATACCTGTTTTCTGAAAACACATCTGATAACTTGTTGAGGAGTGGGTTTATAGTTTTTGCTTTGGTTTGAATGAACAGAAGTCTGCTATGAGTTTTTGACATTTCAGTAGTTCATTGACTTGGGGGAGGGGGGAGGTTGAAATTAGGTGGCCCACCCTGGTCTGGCAAACTTTGTCCAGCCTGATCCATTCTGTTATGCCAGTGCTGACGTAGTGGCTGGAGACATTATGTATTCAGGCTGTTCATGCATCTCTGGATCTGTGAGAGACCGAGAGTCCATCCGTGCATCCTGATTCCCGAGTGTTCTTAAAACGATATTTTGAAACATGTTTGACATTTTCACCAAACTTTCAGCATTGGTGTTTTTTAAGATGATGATGAAAGCTTCAAATTTTGGGGTTTAAGGTCATGGTGGGGTCCGACATGCTGGAAAATGCAGTTTTGGTCTCATTATTGCGATACGTTGAAAGGTACTGGACTGAATTTCAGCGTTGATGTGTTTTGCAACAAGGATGAACACGTCAAAAGGTCAAAGGTCAAGGTCACTGCACGACAAAGGTCTCAGTGGATGGAGGCATATAGAGCTTGACGCTGTGCATCAAGTTCTAATTTCTAGTTTAACAATATTAAGGGTTTGGCATGGCCGGCTGGCGGGCTGCCTGGCCAATGCAAGAATCTGGCGAGTATGATGTGTCTGTCTGTCTGTCTGTATATCCGTCTGTGTATCCGTCTGTATGTGTGTTGTCTGTCATTTGTCACCAGTCCAGGGTCCAATCTGTGCAGTGAACAAGTCAGCTCCGTTAGCTCTTGGGAGTTCATGTGGATGATAACTTTTCTTGGAAGTCTCATGTCATGGCTATTCTATCCAAAGCCACCCAGCGACTATACTTTTTGAAGCTCTTAAATCGTGCGGGTGTCCCCCGTGCACAGCTACTACATTTATATCTGGCAGTAATTTTGGCCAATTCTATAATACCTGGCCCCAGTTTGGCACCATTTGCTTAGTAAATGCCAGACCGATCAGATGGAGGCTACGCAGAAAAGAGCTCTCAACATCATTTTTATCTGCAGTTATGGCATGCCTTACTAAACTGCTCTGTTCCTTGCTGGACTTACCAGCCTCACAGCACAGCATGCAGAGGACAACTGGCGCACAACTTTTTTGACTCTACTGTGCAACAGAGATCGTGCTGCCACCTCTGTGCGATCCTGCACTTCTGTCACATTTAAGAGCTCCTTCAAAATTTCCTCGTATTCCTAACAGGACTAAAAAGATATCATCCTTCATATCCTACGCTGTCGGCAAGTACCAGACCGGCTAATACTGTATCTGTCCTTCTGCTAATATTTAGTCATGCGTGTATATATTTCTCTGCGATGTTTTCACTATTCATTGTGTTTTTACTGTGTTCTTATTTTGTGTGCTATTTGGCATAGATGCATACATAATTGCATACATCGTATGTGCAGGTAAGACGTTATTGGCACAGACATTGGCCAGGTGTCTGGAAGTGCCGTTTGCAATCTGTGACTGCACGACGCTAACGCAAGCCGGCTATGTTGGCGAAGACGTAGAGTCAGTGATTGCTAAACTACTGCAGGACTCGGACTATAATGTTGATAAGGCTCAGCAGGGTAATGACAGCAATAGTGACTGCACATTTACAATACACAGCTGTTGTCACTCTGTCATTTTATCAGTAAATTTATTAGAGATTGTTAAAGTTTGATGAACGTGACTTATGTGTCAATGTACAGGCTATTTTCTGCAGAAGATTTGTTATCTTATTTTGGTAATAAAAGTGATGTTATAGGAGCATTTGTCAGTTGTAAGTATCTGTGTGTGTTAAGTTAGCTTTGATCTGTGATAATGTTTGATGTCAGATCGTAGTGGTCTGCCTATGTTTAGAGTAATAAGTAGAGAGTACTGATTAAAAATTTTTTTATCCATTAATCTCCAAAAATTAACTTTGATTAATCAGTTAATTTTGAACAAAAAGACCTAGAATTTTGAACAAAAAGACCTAGAATTTTTGAAGTCAGTCAGAAAGACCATGAGAACTGCAGAATTCAAGTACTGGTAGTTGTTATCTTTCATAAACTAAGGCAAAATCGGAAAAAGTGATGATGCAGTGCTTATATGTGTAGTCGAGTAGTCTGATCACGAGTGCTTACGAAGTGCTAACTGCAAAAATAATACTATACAAACAGTACAACAGTACAGATCTTGACGACATGGCCTGTGCGAAATTGCAAACGCTCATCAGCACTCATTTCAGCTAATAACCAAAATTTTATTCATATTTTAATCGATCAAAAAAAATTAATCAATTCTTTTAACGATTAATCAATAAATGAATCGTTAATCTCCGCAGCCCTAGTAGTAAGTAGTTGAGAGATGTGATACGTCAGCCACACTGCTAATCTTCATTCCAGCCTTGAATCTACCACTGAGTCATGCAGTCATCGAATTACTGAAAAATAAGTGTGGGGGCCCTCTGTACCCAAGTTTTTCGCAACAGCATGGGCCCTATGGGGTAGTGAAAATAAGTGAGGGGGCCTGGCATAATCTGACTTCCATGTAATTCGAACACTGGAGTCATGTCAGGTGCAGCATCAGTATCCTAGCTGCACAGCATTATCACTGCCTTTTGACCAATTACTAGAGACTGCTTGATGAGAGAGGTACTTGTGTGTACATTGAACAGTCTGAAGTCAGCCCTGTGACCCTGCTATTGTGAGACGTATGAGCATGAGACATCCACACCAGTACACCATTATGCTACGTGTCACTGGTCTATGACATTATGTGTTATGAGACTAGACTGATGTACGAACCATTACCCCGGAGCAGCTATGGAACTGGGAGCGATGCTGGGATGGAGAAGTTGGCATCACAGAGCCACACTGGGTGCAAAGTCATTGTGGGGATTTGTCAATAACAGTTGTCTGGTTCAGTCTGAGCTTGTTAGTCTGTCTGGTCACATCTCTCGTTACGAGGGTGGAACATAACATCTGCTAACTTTCCGTAACTACTCCGGGGTAATGGTCCATACATCAGTCTCATAACATGCAGTAAACACACAATGTCATAGACCAGTGACACGTAGCATAATGATGTACTGGTGTGGATGTCTCATGCTCATACGTCTCACAATAGCAGGATCACAGGGCTGACTTCAGACTGTCACGTGTCTCGTTACGAGGGCGGAGCATAGCAGATGTTTTATTTACTTATTTACTTCAATGTCACTGCCAACTTTGACAGCCGGTTCTCCTCCACTGCATGCCAGACACCTCTTTTTGCTGCAAGACAAGATAGATCTGTCAGTCAGTGGCTGCACTGAAGATACTCGGTGTTGACTGGAAGTCTGAAAGCGTCTTGGACAAGACAGGCAGCTGGTGATGATAGAAAATACAAAACTTTGAACAAGTCTGACAGTAATCACCATTCGTTTGTCAAATTCTACATAGTTTGATGGAAGTGTCGAAAAATTCCGCTGCAGGTGATGTCAGCGGTCTGTGACATTGTGTATATACTGTGTATACAGGTATTATATTTCTTGACGAGATTGATAAGATTGGCTCCATACCTGGCATTCATCAGCTACGAGATGTCGGTGGCGAAGGTGTTCAGCAGGTGAGAATTGATTGAATTTGTTTGCCATAATAAGAACAGTGTCACATTGACTTTTTATTAACGAACTTCACTGTCTTACAAAATCATAGGAATATATTTTCTTGTTCTTCAGTTGCAGTCTTGCATGGTTGCAAGGTTTTCTCTTGGATTGTTTTGTACGAGACATTCATACATGCACACTTATGTGACTGATGAGTTCCGTGGCTTGTCTTTCTACACAGATCTGTGTAAATATTGTTACCTGAATGTTGTGCCTAGATGCTGTTGTTTTAGGGGGTGCGGTTAGCAAAAAATGACTTCGGTTCAGTTTTGCAAAAAACTGCGGTTTTCGGTTCGGTTTCGGTTTTACTAAATTAACCGCGGTTTCGGTTTTTTTGGTTTGTTTTTTTTGTACTGTATGTTGTTTAGTGTGTATGATGCTAGAAATGACGTACTTTCGTGCTGAATTAGTCCAACTAATTGCCAGCCGAAGTGACCTAGAATTAGAAGTGCAGAAATACGGCATGAAGAAAAATGCTTTGACTGTTGATGCTATCATGCTGCAAGATGAGTTGTGAATAAGACAACGTGAAAAACCGTCCCCAAACTGCCAAAGTCGGTTTTTAGAAAACCAAACCACGGAAACCGAGTTTTCGGTTTTTCAATTTTGAGGTCGGTTCGGTTCGGTTTTTAGAAAACCGATATCCGAAATTTTTATCAGATTCCACACACCCCTATGTTGTTTGCAAAGCCTCGACTAACATGCTAACTGCATGGCAAAATGTCACATAGTGCACATAATGTGTCACTTGTCGTGTCATTCTGAGTACATTTGTGACATCATTACATGATTATTAAAACTAGAAAAAAACGTTGAAAATGGCAAAAGTAGTAAGTTACCCAGCGCATGACCGTCGTTGCTCGGATGATTAGCTTTACATTTCAGTGTCTAGTACTAGTAGCAGACAAAAAGTCTTAGTTTTACTTGCTTCGTACTATTTGTTTTTAACTGTTTTTGAAGGGTTTGACTGTTTGTAATTAAAAGAACTGCTATGCGGGCTACAGTTGTTACTTGTTATTGATTAACACAATGTCACGTACTGAAAAATTCTTAGATGAGGCTCTGGTTGATTGTGTGAAAGAAAAGGCATTTGACCTGCAAAAAACCTTCGCTTGGGCACCTGTCACAGTTAGAAAAAACTACCACAGTGAAAAACAGAAAGTGCTAGACTACTAGTAATAGTGCATAAATATTATTCACAACTTGCGGCCACAGAAGCTCTGAAAAACAGGCACGGTGGACGCGCGCTGAGGGGGAAGGGTCTGCGGATGGGGCTTGCCAGTGCAACAGAAAATGTACAACTCAGTGTTTAATTTAGATTTTGGGAGATCAATTTCATAGCATCAGGTGGCACACAAAATTGGTGCTTTTCCATGCCACTTTTAAAAGTGGCACAGAATTTACCCTCCCAGCTGTATGGGTTCCGCGGCCCCTGTTCACAATTAATGACTAACCACGCAGTCAAGTGGCTGCAAATTCACATTGTGCATCATGGTTTTCTGCTGGCTCCATGTACAGACATCTCTTGGCAGGACCCCCTTGCATAGGTTGCCAGGCAGCGGCCTTGGCCTATCTGGAAATGGTTGACCAGGAAGCCAGCGCGTTGATTTCAAGGTTGCCACACTGGTTCATCAGTCGCTGTCCGGAAATTCTGCGTCATACTTAGCTGATGACTGTCGTCTTGTCGCCAACACTCGTGAGCGATGACTAACGCTCCACGGAGAGTCGGACATGCGTCGTTACCCAGACCCACAGTACCTTTGGTGACAGAGCTTTTGCAGCTGCCAGTGCCGGTCCCGATCTATGGAACAGTTTACCACCACATCTCAGAGATGCTGACTTACCGTTCCAGCGGTCACTAAAGACATTTTTGTTTGGTAAATGGGGCCACGGCGCAGTGTGAACTGTTTTAACTGTGCCGTCTAGAAGTAATCTTACTTACTTCAGCATGAGTGGTAAGATGACGTTGTGTACAGGGTATGCTGAAGCTGCTTGAAGGCACCATTGTCAACGTTCCAGATCGCAGCACGCGCCGAGCGCGCGGTGACAGTGTCGCAGTTGACACCACCAACATCTTGTTTGTCGCTTCAGGAGCATTTAACGGCATCGACAGTATTGTTGGTCGACGTCGGCAACAAAAGGTAGGTTGCTCTAGCAAGTTTCTCGCCAGCTTGATAAACTTTGCATTTTACCTTTGTCACAGGCAGCTTGGTTTTTGCAGCGGAGTAATCGAACATCAATTCTTCCTATTGCTAAGCTTGAGTGAAGTTCAAAGTAAATTTTGCACATTGTTTCTGCATGCAATTACCGATGTCTCTGAATGTAACTGAGTACGTTGGGAATTGAAACTCTGCAGATGGATGTAGACAATAGCTGCTCACTTTATGTCATCATGTCGGCCAGTGTTCACTCTGCCCAGTGATTTGTTATGGCTGCTGAGCTGGCCACCGGCCATTCTGTTTTACCGCTGTCTTTTAGATCTTTCTTTTTTCGCCGCCTAGTCTCTGAGTTTGCTTCGCCTATCGTCACCAAACTTTGCCGCATGTTCGATGGTGACCAAGATTTATAAAATTCAGTCCGAAATTTGGGTGGCCCTTTCCCCCCGAAATTTGGCAGCCCAAAACAACACCAAATTTCAGTGCTATTTCGCACACCTTCGTGACTTTATCGTGATTGTCTCTGGAATGGAACAAGACATCGTCAATCGGAAAATGGCGTTGCATACTACGGACACTCCCGCATAGGCATACTTAATTCGGTGTACTTTGGTCCGGAAACGGCAAAAAATAGGACCAGAGTTCTGACCCACCCAACGGGCGGCCATCGGGCTGGGCATTGCCGTGCATCTAGTTGGAAATATTTTCTTTTTCATGCATCGTAATGATACGTGGTATATGTTGTTTAAATGTTTGTAGTTTCTTGGCTTCAGCTCAATGTCAAATGACAACCCTGGACGTCGCGCCACCGCCACTGCTGATCTCAGGACATACCGTGATAGTGTTGATCCTATTCAAGATCAGACTGAAAAGGACTCTTTATTGCGGCAGGTTTGGTGTTGGGTCACAGTTAGAATTCGGTAGAGATGGCATTAAGAAATTCTTCTGGTTAGTCAGTAAAAATCACAGACTGGATTAAATTTGTTGAGATTAGATACAGAAAAGGTTGATCACACTCTCGGTTTTTAGGTTGACGACTCTGAGTCGACCTAATAAAGCTAGCTTTCATGTCTCTCCGTCCATCTGTACGTACGACCGTCTGTCTGTCCACAAAAAGTGGTGTTGAAACTTGAAAGTTAGAAATTCCTCCATTTTCAAAATCTATCTTGTGCGTCCGCCATTTTCAATAACAGCTGGCAAATGAATGCTGATTCTTTAACTAGAGGACAATGTCTGAATTTGATCATGCCATATTTTCGACGTCTTTCCTAGTTTTGTGTCACATGACTTTGAACTTGGAAAAACTTGGCTCACAGGAGGAGTCTACCTTCAGTCCCACACGGGGCTAATTTATTATTTAACCGTTCCAGAGAATTACATAAAATGACCAACCCAGAGCAGTGACTATAGTCATCATAATTGATGATATTGATGACATTGTGCCAGTGTGCTGGTAAGACCATGGTTACGTGTAAAGTAAAACATTTGCAAAAATGAGGTAAAAATGTTTTATTGTTTTATTTTACATGTAACCACCTCTAAAAATGTTGTTAAAATGTTTTACGCTAAAACATTTGCGAAAATATTGCAAAACATTTTTTGCTCATGTTTTAGCATGTTGAACCCATGTTGAAGATGGAGGTGGTTACATGTATAATGAAACATTTGCAAAAATGTTTTAGAGCCGTCGACTTCCCGCAGCTATGCCATGGACGTAAACATGTTTTATTTTACATGTAACCACCTCTAAAACATCTTTGCAGATGTTTTGCAAATGTTATAGTTTACACATAACTACCACCTATCTTAACATGTATTCAACATACTGAAATATTTGCAAAGATGTTTTAGTTTTTTTATTTTTATTTTATATATAACCAGCATAAAACATTTGCAAAACGTTTGCAAAAATTTTTTAGAGGTGGTTTGCTTGTAAAGTAAAACACTAAAACATTTTTGCAAATGTTTTATTTTACAAGTTACCACAGTCTAACCATGTGATGACAATAATAACTACTTGAAGCCATGCTGCTGCTGCTGCTGCTGATGTTGCTATGGTAACATTTGTCCAGGTGGAGGCACGTGATCTTATTGAGTTTGGAATGATACCGGAGTTCGTTGGTCGTTTTCCGATCTTAATCCCATTCCATTCCCTGTCCGAGGCAATGCTTGTCCAGGTCTTGATTGAGCCAAAGAATGCCTTGGTTCCGCAGTATCAGAAGCTCTTCAACATGGATATGGTAACCCTCTTGGCATATTTGTGATTCTCGATGCTCTTTATACTGTCTCAGTAGTTCATTTGAGATATGTAATTTAATCTCTCAGCTTTTGCAGTCCGGGCTGCTGCACTGTGTCATGTAATACACTCAGCAGAGCAACACCATTTTGAGTTCGTTTCTGAACTGGTCAGTGGTCAGTAAGTGATCTGGAACGTCCAGTGGCAACGAATTCCAGACTGTTGCAAGGATCATGTTTTTTTGTTGAAGTAGAGGTGATTTTAATAGATTTTTGGCTGATGTGAATAGATTTTTGTCAGTGAACCAAATGAAAATAACATCATTCAGCAACTGTTTTGAGCAGCTATCTTACGTAACAGACTACTTCAGTCAGATCTTTAGTAGGCTTCTCTTCAAGCCAAGATCGCAGTTGAAAAAATGATCTATGCAACAGAAGCATGAGCTGTTGGGTGTATTGAACAATGAGTTTGTGTTTTGTCATGTTGGCTTAGTACCAGCTGATCTAACTTGGTTGTATTCTCTCCACTACGTGCGCGCGTGCTTTGCCGTTGGCGTGACTGCAGTCAATGCAAATTTTGAAAATTTATATGTTACAAGGTAGTGTAGCAACATAGTTGATATGGTGTGGGATCTTTAGTGATTGCTTTATTGCAAATTTCCTAGAGAGAATGTGTCAGTGAAAGAATTTTTTTTAAATCGGTCAACATTTGGTGAAGATATGAACTAAAGTATGGCGTCTCCCTTTTTTGACTCACAGTGTAGTAGATCCTACACTGTCGTTGTCTCAAAACGTTTCCTTCAAGACGTTTAGCATCATATTTCTTTGTCACGTAAACTATCTTTTGTATTAATTCTATTTTTATTTCATCGTGTTATTGTATTTGTGTATTTATTATATTTTTTCTGCTGTTTCATAAGTATAAGCTAGTGAAATGGTCTAGAGTGCTTACCTGTAATGATTGGTTTACCTGTTACTATGATTGGCTTAGCTGTTGCTGATTGCAGGTGAACCTGGAGGTGACTGATGATGCTCTCAGAGCTGTAGCTCACCTAGCAATGAAACATAAAACTGGAGCTCGTGGACTGCGAGCAATCATGGTGCGTTGTGCATTTTGGAATTCAGTCAAGTCAAGTAAAGTCAATGATGATCATCGGAAGCAGGCTTAAAAGCCTCTTTTTCCAGTTATTACTAAAAACTTTACTGATAATATAACCTCGAGTAACTTCTATCGTACGAAAACTTAATTTCTTGTACTTCTGGAAGTAAGAGGCTGAGCTCTGTAGTCATATAAAAAATCATGCAACATGCAATGACCAGAACTTGTCCAGACGAGACATAAATGAGTTAATCGAATTTGCCATCACCAAACAATTAGGTAAACTATTCCATGTAGCCCGTGTAGCTGTAACTCTGTTGGTAAAATAATGTTTTTAATTCATACTTGCAGTATATAGGTGTTTTAATTTGTATCTATTGCCTCTAGTATCATAAGCTGATGCTAACATAGCTGATGCAAAGGTAGAGAGAAAGTAATTTTAAATTACAGTTTGGATCATTTTTCCCGTAACAAATTTATACATCTCAATCATATCACCTCTAATTTGCCGATTATGCGTTGTTGGAAGTTTAAGTAATCTAAGGCGTTGCACATGTGACATATTTTCCACATATGACTATTTTAGTTGCCCGTTTTTGCACCTTGTAATTGAGTGGCAGTAGAGGTAGTCATACTGGTGATGACATAACTGCTGTGCTTGGGGCTGTATGTATGTATGTATATTTGATTGTAGCCAAACAGGCTGAGTTAAGAGGAGTGAATTAATGCACACTGACTGTCTATACTGTCAGTGTCTTTGTCATTGTGTTTGACTGTGAAAATTGTCATTGTGCTGTTAACTTACGATGTCACATAGACCTGTACACTATTCATGATGATGGTAAGTAGCACCACACAGATAGACAGACATACAGACAGACGAGACAAACAGGTGTTAGTTCGAGACATGTGTACAGACTTGAATTATTCTGTGTGTTCCATTCACTTTTTAGCTCGGCCCGGGTGGCCTGTTGATTTTTTTGGCATGGCCTGGATCATTTTGCTGACTTTACACCAGCTCGATTTCCATTACCAGGACTTCCAGTCCTGACTGTTAGCTGGTAGAACGAACGGGTTATATCAGCCCGTCTGCAAGCGATGTATCAGGGCTGATATACGTCGATTGTATGATAGTGTATCATATCGTGTTGTGTCGTGTCCTGAGAGGAACGCAGTGCATTGATCAACTGATGGTTTTGTTTGAAGGAGAAAGTTCTGCTGGAACCGATGTACGAGGCACCAGGGTCGGATGTCATCAGTGTTGTCGTCACACAAGATGCCGTCGCTGACGGCAAACCTGTCGACTATGTACGCAAACCAAGGTTTCTCAGCAGCCACTAGGATCATAACCGTCTGAATATTCATCTTGCAGCAGCTGCTAGGCTCTGCTATGAATACTCATTACCATGTGATGGATTTTATTGGCTGTAGGAAATAACTACAGTAGGCTGGATTTGTTTGGTTAATGTTTAAACATATCTGATATTTACCGTCTCGTCTCTGCTGCATCATGGCTTTGCTGTTCTAGTCCTTGTTAACGTTACCAGTAAAAGAAATATTCTTTGATGATTACATGAAAGCTAATGGTTGTGTGTCTGTTGATAGTTTGCAGTGTAAGAATTACTATTGTTATGTAACATAATGACCTCGGTCATTTCAGTTGATCTTTGATCCAGTACACTATCCTCAGTCCTGTCATCATCTCTTTGTTACCGTGTCTTGTTTTTCGCCCATTGTGCATACTGCTGTCCTTGGAGCCAACTGACAACCTGATGTTACAGTAGTGTAATCTTGTATTGGTCTGTTGTGTAGTACCGGTAGTGGTTGGTCGTCTCTGGTTCCCAGTTGTTTTCACTTCCTTGTTTCAGTCTGTTGACCATTGTTGAATGTTATCAATCGATTGCTCAGTTGATACTCAGCCTGTGTCCAATATGTACAATTGTGATCTGATGTTATTCGAGCTTTCTAATGTTATAGCTGTCCAGTGTCCACGCGTGGACACGAGTTATTTATTCTATTTATTTACACCGGTAATCAGTCACATTAGCCACGTCTGTTGAAATACTAATTATTGTTATTTAAATTGTTACAACTGTGGCTTTTTGCTGAGAACACGCTGTCTGTGTCGTGTAGTAAAGTCTGTGTTACAATGTGTGAGGTTAGGTTCCGCTAAGCGAAAAGTCTGAGACAAAAGTCTAAGACCCAAGTTTGGTCTAAGACCCATCTTAAGCCTGAACTTGACCTCACAACAAAGACTGGGTCTAAGAATATTCTTAGACCGAATTTTGGTCTTAGACTTTTGTCTTAGTCGTGTCTTAAGTTAAGAAAACTGCTAAGACCAAAGTTAAGCTGAACTCGGCAGCAGTTTGCTGGGAATTCCCAATGATAAGGTAATGAATGCATTTTGGTCTTGAGTCTTAGTGCTTAACTTTGGTCTAAGATCAAACAGAGGTCAAGTTAGGTCTTAGAACAAAATATGTCTGCAGTCAGAGTTCACGGCATGTAAAATAAGTAAGTACTGAATGTAAAAAAGATTTACCAGTATTTTGTTAATTTCTTTCTCAGTTTAAATTAATACTGTCCACAGTAACGACACAGTTTACCACTAAGACTAAAGTCTAGTCTGAGCTCCAACTTAAGTCGGAACTTTATAGAGTTCAGCTAAGACTTTTGTCTAAACATTTAGTGTAAGCTTTTCGCTTAGCGGAACTTGACCTCGCCCATTGTAAAGCTGTGGTAGGATCTGTGTATTTTGCTGTCAGTTGAATCTTTATTGACCTCCGTTGATCAGTACCAGCAGCCTTGTTGGACACGGCGCTGACACTGACACTGTATATCGTAGGAAATTGTCTTTCTCGTGTGCTAGTATCTTGCATGTCAACAAGATGACGAGCTGCCGTGCATTTTTATTTATTTATTATGCCTCCGCCCAACATAATGTGGCAGGAGACATAATGGTTTTTGTTCCGTTCGTCCGTGCATCCCAGAACATTGTTAACACGATACCTTGCAGAGTGACACATTTTCGCCAAACTTACGTCAGTGATGCAGTATTGGACAGAGATGAATGCTTCACAATTTGGTTTTAAAGGTCAAGGTCATGGTGGAATAAAGTGTGCTGGAAACAGCACTTTCTGGGCTTGTTAGCATGATGTCTTGAATGAAAAGTATTTGTCGGATTTTCACCAAACTTACACCAGTGATGTATTATGGGACAGAGATGAATGCGTTAAATTTTGGGATCAAAAGGTCGCAGTTCAAGGTCACGATGGAATAACGTGCTGGAACCATCACTGTACAGTTGGAGGCATATGGTACTCGACGTCTTGTGTCAAGTTACAGTTTCTAGTTCATTGTTGTATAATTTATTAAAACTACAAATTTTATGGCAATATTACTTGTTTGCTGGTTCCCAGTTGTTGCCTGTAGGATCTCAGCCTGTGTTGAAATGATGGCAGCATGGAACCCGATGTTTCAAATATATGTACAGTTGTCCAAATAATATACAAATAATTGTTTTGTAACACTGTGTAATTACAATAAATTTTGCTTTTAAATATTTGTAATATGTGAAATATTTCTGTGTTGCTGACAGTTCACCTTTATGTCTCTTCTCTCCACTGCAAACTGCCTTTACAGTCTGAGTGACTTTTATGGATTTTTCATGTTTATTAGTTTTTATTTAATCGACTTTGATTAATTTTGTTTGGTCTGTGCACTAGACTCGGCTGTCTAGTCTGTGTGTCGTATCGTATTTGGTCGCTATCGTTAGTACGGCCTGCTTCCAGTAAAAGCATTTCCTTTTTTCTCACACGCAGATGGTTTTTTTATTTTTATCTGTGCAGAAGTTTGTTCCTTGTTTCTATGATACATTGGAACTTTTGGAAGGTTTATGGACTGAAAAGTTGAAGGTTTTCAGAAGTTGATGACACACTGATTTGGAACGTGTTGCCACCTCATCTCAAGAATAGTAGTGTTAGTCGCGAACAGTTCAAGTCGGGCCTTGAGACTTGGCTGTTTGTGCAAGTCTACTTATAAGAGGCACCTCTGAGAACTTTGATTAAGCGGAGCTTTACAAATACGTTGCGAAACCAGTGTTCAAAATTGTACAACTATTCATTGATATAACCGGTAACCAGATCGACGCCTCGGATGATAATGTCGTTTGAGAATGATAAACGAGCAGGCATTTCTGTTTGGTAGATTTATTTTAGCTCAGTTATCTTTTCCGAGTGTCGTACACATCAGACCGATAAATTGCGACAGCGTCTGTTAAACGCTTGGCTCAGCATTGAACAACGCGTCATCGACGCATCCATTGACAAGTGGCGTGCACGACACAAAGCATGCCTGCGTGCTGGTGGCGGATATTTTGAGCATATGCTGTAACATTGTAAATGAATCGGCATAGACATGTCATCAAGATCATGACATCCCTGTAGATATTTACTGAAAGTAAACGACTTTGCACACTTTTAAATTGAATGACTAGTGAATGGTTGTTCAGTTGAACATTCAAATTTCACAAGGTAATGCGGCAACAAATTTGAGTTGAGTTGGTAGTTTATGTAAAAGCTTCTTCCGGAATTCACGACAGAATGCAACACTGAAGGAATTGTTAAAATCTGCCTACATTTGCCAAAGTTATCACAAAAGACTGCGTTGGTGTTTTATTTTGACTCACAGTGTATATCTGTAAAATTTTTAGAAGCTACTTGTACCTCGAAATTGTTTTTTGACGTTTAAACATTTTTTGTGTTAGGATCTAAGCTCCGAGGTTGATTTCTGTTAGGGTGCAAGCGACAGCGTTGTAAAGGCTCGTTCACACTGCGTACGACGTCGGATGCGCAAGGACGTACGACGTCGTACGACCACGTACGACGTCGTACGACCACGTATGTATTATGTATGCAAATTAGTGCATACAAATAACAAAATGGCGACTGAGGATGACGTTTTGGCTTCTAGTAGTTATCTTTACGCGTTTGGCGAATTTTTTCGTCGTCGAAATCGACAAACTCGACCTTGACGCTTCTGGGTTCACGATTATTATAGCCGTGAATTTGTAGGCGCGCACAAACTAAAGAGAATGTGGTCATGGCAGATTCTGAGCTGGTACTAAGCCAAGAAGATGAAACAAATTCATCATTCAACACACCAGGTAGCACAGTTTACTGTCGTATGGATCATATTTTCACGGCGATCTTGGCTTAAAGCGACGATTACTGAAAGTCTGACTGAAGCAATCACTTGCAAGTCGCTAAATACACAAACATCAAGTTTCGCTTTAAGTCGTAATTTGTAAATATGGAGTTATGAATTTATTATGTTATCTATAGAATAGGATATTGATTATACCACTGCTGCGGAGTGTCGACATAACAGAAGTCTACAATACGATGTTATGCAGACAACGAAGCTAAGCGCTAAAAATGCATCAGTTTACAAAACGCAATCTTCGGTAGTGACTGAGTAATGGTAACTGTGTAGTCATGTCTAAGTTTTATTAAATGGTCGCTTTTTACTGGTAGTAAATAGTGTAGATAGTGAATAGTGATCTGGATAGGTTACAAATGGAAAAAGATGAGAGTTAAGTGTGTCGATCAAATTACTGATATCAAAAATTCTGGCAAACAACCTGTCGGCAAAATATGCTTAACGGAAAAACTGCCTGTAGTTCAAATTTCGCTTTAAGCGCGTTTAGAGCGATACTTCTGATTAGTGAATGTCGCTTGAAACCTTTCATTTTGATGGAATTGTCCACAGCTGAAAGGTGTCAAGCGCCCTTGGCCGGCGCTGTCGATCGCTGCAAGGCTCTAAGCGCCCTTAAGGCGCCAGCTAATCTAATTCTACCAGTGATTGGCAAGCTGTTTGTGAAAGGTTACAAGCGACAAAAATGAAAAGGTGTTCTGAAATTAAACAAAGTTGCAGAATGATATTTGAAAAACTTCGGAACTTAGTAGGCCTACATTTGCAATATGGAGGAGAATTATGTAATTATTTTGGCGAAAATTAGTGGAAACGACAACCTGCTTATAATCGCCTTTTTTGTCCCTCCTGTAAAAAAACTTAAAATGTCGCTTGGAGCTTTTTGGCACAGCACAGTCGGTATATGATTGGCGTTTTTTACCTTTTGACTGCGTTTACATCATCACTGATGACGTTTGACGTGTCTGATTCTGTCATAGCGTCATAAACAACCACATATTTGGAGTCGCCGCAAGTGTCTAGGTGCTTAGACTAATTAATCTCGTGTCAGGTGTTTAGACTAGGAGATAGGTCGCAAGTCGAGTATTTCAATTGAGTTTGCAAGTCACGTCCTGATCATAAATCGTGAAACAACGTTTGCGTTAAACAAGAAATTTCTACACCGTGTTCTATAAAAAACAACCACTTCTATTATCTATTATATCTTCACCAAATATTTACCGATTTTAAAATTTCTTTTACGTATACAATCTCTAGAAAATTTGCAATAAAATAACATTAAAGATCCCGCCACATCTTAAACGCGTCGCTGCACTACCTTGTGAAATACAAATTTTAAAAATTGCACCGACTGCAGTCACACAGCGGCAGATCATGCGCGCACAAACTAAAGAGAATGTGGTCATCATGGCAGATTTTAAGCTGGTACTATGCCAAGAAGAAGAAACAAATTCGTCATTCAACACACCAAGTAGCAGAGTTTGCTGTCGTATGGATCATATTTTCACGGCAATCTTGGCTTAAAGTGATGCCTACTGAAAGTCTGACTGAAGCAATCACTTATTTACCTCTTCAAAACAGTTGCTGAATGATGTTATCTTTATTTGGTTTACTGATAAAAAATCTATTCGCATTCACTGTGAAAAATCCACATAATCAACTGTACTCATCCGTGGCAACAAAGAAGAAACACGTCGGAGCAAAATGCTATCTGCACACAAGAATGACGTTCAGTCATTCGCTGATGGTGCCTGTCGCTGTGTCAAAATTTGACTACAAGGGTTTGATATCTTGTAGTCAAAATCAATGAAATATGTTATTGTAGCTTGCTTGTGCCACAACAGTTGCTGTTTGTTGTACGTCAGGTCTCTGGCAAGTTTAGAAACAGTGCTCCACTGTATAGGTCACGCTAGTTTTCTGACATTAATATTTCACAAGGTAGTGTAGCAACGCGTTTATGGTGTGGTGGGATCTTTGATAACCGTTTTATTGCAAATTTCCTAGAGATTGTATCAGTGAAAGAATTTTTAAAATCCGTGAATATTTGGTGAAGGTATAATAAATAATCGAAGTGGTTGTTTTTTATGAAATACGGTGCAGTTAAATAGCAGAAACATTTAATTGCATTTCATCTGTTGAAAGACTATAAGCCTAATGTGACAAAGTTAATGTAGAATTTTGATAATTTATTTCCATAAAATCAACAGTGTGCGACAACAATAATACAAGCACGTGTGGGACAATCGGGTAACAGGAAGTAGCAGCTGGTAAGCATAAAGAAATGATATAATACTTGGTAAAATAGTGTCAAATTACAAGTCGCTAAATACACAAACATCAACGTGTCCACTGTCCATGTCGCAAGCAAGTTGTAAGCCTAACTCGCCGGTGCCTGCTGGTACAGCATGGTCACCATCTGTAGTTGGATTGTAAAGTTGCAAAGATTAATGTAAACAGCAAACAGACAGACAGACAGACAGATAGACAGACAGTCACATCAGTTGTTGACTGGAGCGTCGTATTGTAGCTGTTGTATTCCACGCTGTACTGCTTCGACAGACTGCTGGAACTTGGCACGCAATCTCTGTCAGAATGGCATGCACATCATCATCATCATCATCATCATCATTTATTTGTGCAACACAGTACAGTATAAAAATATACAAAGATAAAACATTACAATGCAACAGGACAGAAAGGCACAAGGTGCACTTACAACTACCCTTTAAAAAAGATTAAAAACATCTCAAAGTTCAGAAAAAACAAATGTAGCTGTTTGATGACAATCAATCGCACAGACACGTTCACGCTGAAAGATTTGACCTCATGTTTCTACATCAGAACTAGAGCCATTACTTTATAGAGCCGACCCACGAACATTGTTTGCCACATAACGTGTCACATATTTTTAATATGCAGTTAGCTTCCAAGTAATTAATATTAACTTGAAGTTAACATCGTTCTCGTAGTATGTGACAATTAAGCGTTATGCGTAAATATTAAAATCTTAGCGCCTTCAAGACGCTAACAGCTGTAATAATTATGACCGGACCGGCGTATTGCGCTGACTCATGTACCACTCTGGGCTACGACAGAGCATAACAATGAATTAAACTCAACTGAATGACACTGAACATTAATAAAATGACACCGACCTCGTTCTCGACTGGTGGGATGAAAATATTGGGTTTTGTGCGACGAATAGTTGTCTACAGTAACAAATAACTGACGATTATTTCAAACTTGCAGTTTATTAATTTCACTCATTTCATTTTGCTGAACCTAACGATGCAATGCAACAATGCTCGACGTTTTTATTTATAGGATTTTATAGTTGGGTAGAGTAGACTCGGCCAGAAGACTGTGCCGCCCAATCAGGCCAAGATGCTGATAACATTTGAACAATCGTCTCAATCTTCCAACACTTAATTTAATTTTAATGCCTTGGCGACAAGCAGGAAGTCAGCGTTCGACGGCAAACATGGCATAGGACGTTTGATAATTTTCTAATTCTAATCGAAAAACGTAGTTTCGAAAATTTGTAATTTAAGTTTTTATTCTCTGCGACTGCGAGAGAAAGTAGTTGACTAAACTGCAAATGTAAGGTGATGCATTTGTTTGACAGAAGAGATGACATTATCATTATCATTATCATTATTATTTGTAAACTCTCGGTAAATGTAATCCCGAGGAGGTCAAAAAATGAATAGAAGTTGGAAATGAGGACCGTACGATCATCAGTCGGTGCAGTCATTGTTATTATTAGATACTCGATAGAAGCATTGGATCAGAACTGATCCCCGTCTCGTGTGGGTTTCGGGGCCCATGTCTGTTATCATTGTAGAATAAGGCCACCTCGTTTCCTGGCCGAGTGTCGTAAGAGGCGACTGAACCAGGGTAGTTTATTTTTGCTGTTTTTTTTGGTTGTTTGCTTTGTTTGATTTGTATTTAGTTTTCGCATGTTTATTTTCCTGTACTCCTTTCTTTGTCAGTATCAGTCAAGTGATTGGCTGTGAAGACCGCCTCCGAAATGACCTACTGTGTCGGGTGGGGCGTTAAACTCTGCTCAACCTCAACCTCAACCCCGTCTCTAAACTGCAGTCATAAACCCGACGGTTGGCTGCCGTTACTTTCCACCAGGCCCGCGATTACCTTCCCATCCTTTGGTAACTGTTACAGAAGCACAGTGCGTGAACAAGTTGTCACGTGACAGTGATACGGGGAAGTATAGCAGTGATAGAACTAGACGTGAACTGACCGAGGTGCAGATACGAACAACGAAGACGACATGGAACAGCAAATACAGCGAACTGAACATCATCAGTGCTACGTTGTCGGCCAGTTTTATCTTCGCCATTTCCGGTGTCGTCGTGTCTTCACCAGTCGAGCACTCGGCGCTGGCGTTCGGCGACGACGACACAGTTTTCTCTAACGTGATTTCCGGCCACGACGTCACTTCCGGCGACGTCACGTGATCGTCTGTCAGCTGACACTGCTCGGCGGTGGCGGCGGCGCCGACAACGGCGTGCCAAACACAGAAGCCGCAGAGCATTACCATCAGGCCGAGGATGTACTTGTCCTACAGCACAGAAATCAACTGCGTATTATCGCTAGTCGTTACGAATCTGTAATTCTCTGTCAACTAAACGATT
>Ga0209679_1000313_pt1 | contig 19683 bp, 14 predicted proteins | sample WorMetHEROISLAND_4_FD_187408 | JGI IMG/M metagenome (GOLD analysis project Ga0209679, IMG submission 187408) | Marine gutless worms symbiont microbial communities from Max Planck institute for Marine Microbiology, Germany - Olavius sp. 2 HERON... ...
ACAACAGGTTAACATACAGAAACTGCTGGTCAGCTAAAGCAATGCATGTAAAGCACATCATCAATGCAGTATCATTAAACGTGACGATAAACTACACAGACTGACAGTGTGTGAAGTGTTTAAATATGAAGGGTGTTACAGTTAGAACAGGACACAGAACCGGAATTACGGTTACTACTAAGACTAGGGTTGGGCATGGGAACAGGATTAGCTTGACAAGTTAGGGTTCTGAGGTTACGGACCAAAGTGTCCAGGAGCATGGACTGACGTGAAAGCACTGCCATTCTGTTTGTACCACAGCTGGCAGCTAACGATGGACTATCACTAGCACTGTAAGATAATCACAGTAAAAAATCTGCAAAATCACAGTGGATTTTTATAAAAATAGGAAAAATCATGGCAAAATCACGATGTCAAATACGTCTATTTATTGCCTACAAATCCACTACCTGACTCAAATTGTGTGCACTATAAATGCAAAGCATTAAACGTACATGTTAATGAAACATAGTCACACCATCTCATATCCCATAATATCATGCAAAAAAAGAACAGGAAAAGTCATGTCAGGTAAATTAATTTAATGAACGTTACACACGGCACACCCGAAAAGAAAAAGCCCTGAGAAAATTTATACATCAGCGACTGTTCAAAATGCTGAAATTGCACACAGTACGCTGATTTTCATAGCCATGACACAAAATCATGGCGACGGCCGAAAATCATGGCACATGACCAAAATCACAGTAATCACTGCAGATCAACATGCTTACAGAATCCAGAAACAACAACTGTATGAAAATTCTGCCGCTCATACTACATACCTTGAGCACGATGACAAGCAGAAGCACAGAGACGAGCATCATGACGAAGCTGGTGAAGAACCATGACACCCAGTGAACAGCATTGCCAAGCCCCATCACCTTCATCACTTCCTTCAGACGCCGCTCTTTCTCGTAGACGATGTCCTTCACAATCATTGCAGCCGTGAAAATCCACGACAGCGTCATGAACAGCGGCATCGTACGCGAGATGGCTTTCGTAAACCTGAACCACCATCAGCAACTGCCAACTGCAATGAAGTGACAGGCAACAAAAAAAAAAGAAAAAAGCACAATCACATACACAATCACATTTTATGTATTCAATAACGCCAGAAAACACAGAAATCCTCACCGGTCTTTAACATAGCATGGGTACGGAAACTGCTGCAAGACAATTCCGACGTCATCAGATCCAGACTGCTCACGAATCAAACCATGTTCTATCATGTCTTGCAAGTAAGCAAAGCCATAAACAATATACTTCATGTCTGGCAGAGGTCTTGCTCTTGGACCAGGAGACCAATACCTGCAAAAAAGCGATGGATATAATAACTGCCAATAATGGCAATAGCAACATAATCATATCAACACAACTGATATGCTGCTGCTGTTACTATATTTTGTGTTTGTATATAGCAGTCATATTAACGTGATCTGTAGCTACAAAGCTGTGTTATAACAGATAAAAAACAATTTACACAATGAAGAATATTCCTCAAAAACGACACAAATTATGCAATTAGATAATAAGCCAACCGTCATGATTCTACAATAACATACATTAAAAATTAAACAAATATTACCACAGCACAAATGTTAATAAATTATCACAAAATTGCTCAACTGTATGACATTTTCAGGCAAAAATACACACAGAAAATGATAAAAATAAAACGGCAGAAGAAAGACAGCATCACGCAACACATTCAACACACCTATCAGTTACTTTGAACTTGGTTGTTGAATCGACTCGGTCGACATCCATTCGTATCTTGTATGACACATATCTTGGAATGGTTTCATTGTCCACATCACCATTTCCAGTATTGAAAACCAGCGCTTCAAACACAACACAGCTCTACATTTTTTACTATCAAGACGAATCAGTCTAAGCAGTGAACACGGCAAACGAACATCGACAAGAATAAGACGACCTGGTGACCTAGATGCTATTAGCAATATGCTGTGACTTCACACTGCAATGTGACTGCTACATACATTGTCCATGCCAGCTTGCATGCAGTGCATCACGACATACAATACCATACTTACACATCATGCATTATGCCCACTCAGTGACAAGAAAGGAACAGCTGTGAAGGTGAAAAAATAATGGTGCCACACTCCTGCAAAGAATAGGCGGGGTGCTCATATCCCTACCTAGGCTACTGAGTCCACAGATGAGCAGATGACTGTGATACATGTCTAGTGCGATATGCTATGACACAGTCATACAGTTTTACACTAATCACATACACAGTACAACAGCATATTACAGAAGTCTAATAGCAAACTAAAACTAAATTTAAAACTGAGAATGTTGCTAATTTGTTCAAGATGAACAGGTAGAGACTTCCAAGCAATAAGTCTTTATTAGTTCACACGTAGCAAAAAAGCCTGTGCGACAAACTTGGTGCATGCCCTGGGCATCAGACATGTGCATAGACCAGACAGCCCACATGCATTCATAGTTCAAAATTTTCATATACTCAAGCTTGTCCAAAAGTGCAACTGAGCTTAAAAGATTGAAGGACATCTGAGCAGTTTCATATGACATTAGTCCATCATGGCCCCATCAGCAACTCTTGCAGGGTGGCCACAAAGTAGGAGAAAAAAATTACCTGAGTTTTCCAGGCTTTTCCAGGGCCATAGGTTATCACAACAAAAAGTAACCCGGCAATTAGCCACTACCAATAGTGCCTAGTATATTTTAGCTGACATTTACTGGGCAGGGTCGCTACTCCCCGAGATCCTAATGATCCTGTTTACCCAGTCAACAGCTGTTTTACAGAAATATTTGAATGGCAAACTAAAAATACTTAGTTTGTTACAATTTTTCCCTGAGGATGCACAGAATTCCCTGAGAATTCCCTGAGTTTTCCACGTTCAGAGAAATCCCTGAGTATTCCAGGTTTTCCAGGTTTGTGGCCACCGTCTTGATTTTGGAAAATCACTCCAGCTGGTGTTAAGTGAAACAGGCTAGGCCAACAGGCCGAGCCAAGACAAAAAAAGAAAGGGTCGGGCTGAATAGTTCAGGCCCACGCAGAGGTCTTCTATGCACAACATAGAAGTCATATGTCTATATTAGTCTACGAGAAGTCAGCAGCCCATCACAAAATGACAAAAACTGGCTTGACAGCATCACAGCAACGCCAGACTTCCTAGCCACACAGCATCACTCTCTTTGGCTGGTACTAAATAACCATACTTCGTGATAGAGGCACATGCATATGCACGACCTGTCCCAGTTGTTATGTGACAGTAATGAGATAAGAAACCAAAGACCTCATGACTGCAAGTTCAATGTCCAGCCAATGAACCATTACACCACTACGCCACAGAAGCTCATCTGTTACAGAGGAATGAATGCAATAAAGCTACGGAAATGCAAATACATCATACCTGCCCACAATTTCTGATCTGCAATATACTTCAAACTGGCCGCCACCAAATCTTCCTCACTTTCATATGGTTCGAATTTGTCGAAGACAAAACACTGCAGTCAACATGTCAAGCACACAACGCATGCTCAAACCAATGTTGGAGACAGCGTAAGCTGGTCGCCAAAGTAGCTATCACTAGTACAAATGTACATCAGATTAGAATAATCTGTTAATCTCTCTCTAGTCAGGTGGTTGTGGATCAACACATGCAACCACTTATCTTTTTGTGGTTTTCGCAATCGACAGGTTTTATGACGTAGATGATCGGCCCTACTGTCAAACTCCACTTAGGAGGAAAATGGGTAGTTTTCTGTTGGGGGTTTCCTCCTTCCCTTAGGTCAGTAATGGACTGGTTATAGCGCCAGTCGGCCACTTTCGCCCCTTCTGTGCTTAGCATTACCCATGGCATGCCACTAGGAGGTGCACAGCTGGACTTGGGAGTATAAACCTGCATAGAAGGGCGGCATTTCTTGGCATTTTATAGGGTGTCCGTTGACCGGGCAAACACCCACCAAGACCTTTCTCCCTATTGCGCCTGTTAATACACATACAAAAGCAGATACCAGGCATAATAATGTCACGTAATTTTTACTAATCATTTGATCTTACTGTTGAAAGCTGCAGCAGAAAGTATTCAAAATGCCAAAATGGAAAGAATATAGCCCACTAACAGACCAAGCAACAAAACAGTATCTCTGGCGCCCATAGAAACTGAAATTTGCATAATTTTTGTGACTATGAATGTCTGTTTAAGCCTATTCAGGGTCATTCAAGCTCAAAATGGAAAAACAGAAGGAAGTTTTGCATAAAGTATATATTGATCTGGTCATGTGCTACAAGATTGTATTCGGTCTAGTCAAATTGAATTTTTCGGAGTTTTTTGTTGTTACCCCTGTTACAATAACTCGTGGTCATCCCTATTGACTGTTTGTAAATTTCGCAAGACACAACATTAGAAAGAACTTTTTCGCAAACAGAGTTGTAAAATATTGGAGTTACCTGCCTGAGGATGTTGTAGACTTTAGCTCTATTAATCGTTTTAGAAATAGTTTCCATGTAATTGATTTTTCTAACTTTCTTGTTATAGAGTAGGTTTTGTTTTATAGAGTAGGTTTTATTTTATGCATATTAGTAGGCCTAGTAATGGGCAACCGTAAGTGTACCACCTGGTTGTCCAGCCGTATTGATTTGCTGTTATCTCTGTCTTATACATGCTTTATGGGGAACGATACCGACGCTTCATCCACGAAGTTGCCTACGCTCGCTAGCCGAGCATGGTAGCTCGGTGGATGATCACATAAACCAGGTAGGATCCTCCATCACCAGTGGTGGGGGGGCAGTACCGGTTAAGGGGCCATACCACGCGGCAACCACGACCACCCAATTGGGTAGAAGGATAGTGGCAAACTACCCAGGTAGAGGAATAATGACAATCTACCTAGCAATATCTGACATGCCACCTCCTCACCGGGCTAGTCTGAAACGCACAGGAACTGACGAATAGTGACACCAGGTCACCGCCTCAACAGGCGAGTCTGAAGCATACAGGAATTGACGGACAGCAAGGACAACTATACAGGTGACTGACACAGGTGACAGCCGAAACATGGGCGACAGGGTCTTGGCGTGGGTTCTGGTGCCAACAAACGGCAACCTAGCGCATTGAGTAGGCAATGCGTTGGAATGGTGACAGCGAAGGCAATCGGTGCCAAACGGCAACCCGGACATTGAGCGGGCAATGCTCCGGAACAGTCTCAGCGATGGCTCTGGTGCCGCCTACAGCGGCGACCGGCGCACTGAACAGGCAATGCGTCGGGAAGGACACAGAGAGGGATTGGGCCCTAGTGGCAACTCGGTACATTGAGTAGGCAATGTACCGGAGCGGAATCAGTAATGGTCTCGGCGCCATCCACAAACGGCAATCGGCGCACTGAACAGGCAATGCGCCGGGATGGTCCCAGAGATGGCTCAGTGCCGCCCAGAGCGGAACCCGACGCATTGGAACGGCAATGCGACGGGAGGGAATCAGTGCAGGACACGTCTGTGACGGGGTGGGATCTCATCACAGCAGCCAAGCAGGCTCAGATGGTCGAAGAGAAAAGAATGAAAAACTTACTCTTCACACGACCCCCAACTCTTTCATGAGCACTTCATTCGTGAAGCCGCCTACGCTCGACACCGAGCACGGCAAACTTCCATGGTGAAATACAATGAAGGTAGTGTGACATTTGTAAAGCAACAATTTGGCAACTTTTTGGTTTTTTATATGTAACAACATTTTTGAATATCACATACTGTGACAGTGCACATCTAATGCTCAAGTCTGGTAGACTGAACATGTTTCACTAGGACCCCTATAAAAACAAACTTTATGTGTACACTACAATCAACTCAAAACATCTTGTGTCAATTTAACAGATGTTTACAAACCTCTGCATACTGCTTAACCATTGTCATTAGTATAGTAGTCATATTGAGTGTATCACTCCAGTCGACATAACCAGGACCTTTTGGACCACCATTCAACCACTGAGACCAAGCCGTCAACTGCTTGTTTTCTGGATATCTTTGTGATAACATGTCAACAAACTCCTGACGATGAAATTAACACAACACAATAGCGTTTACATCTACAAATGCTGGACAGGTAAGATTTCAGAGAGTTGTTAATTTATACATCATACAAACACGAACAATGTTTGCCACGTTTTTTAAACAACTACAACATCTGTGGACTACAAAAACATTAATAAGAACTCGCATCAACATGCAAAAACTCTACAGAAAATGAGAATAATACGCACTACGGACTTAATTTCACTGTTTACAATCGAAAAACATAGTAATATGCAAGTTATTGCCATCAGCAAAACCCAAGAAGTCAACTTACACGGACATCGTTCATCTGCTTGCTGTTGTTTAACATCCGAGTTATTTCCGGAGCAGCTTTCAACCAATCAGATGCCAGATTCTGGACCACTGCTAAACTCTCGAATGTATAATTTGTCTGCACAGATTCAACACACACAGCTACTATTACTATTTTGATTTTTGTTTAAGAAACCAATTTTTTCCAAGTTAATCCAACCTAGGCCAGGTCCCAAAAAAAGCCAAAAGTGAACTTCTAAAAATTGTCAGAGCAGCACTTTGTATGTACGGACTGGATAGCCCTACCTTGTCACCCATCCGCCCTACCTGTCGTCAGTAGCAGCAGCAGCAGCAGCAGCAGTAGTAGTAGCAGTAGTAGCATGTCTGTTTGCTGGGAGAAAAGCACGGACATGCATGCAAGGGACTGAAGACGCCAAAGGCGTGAGACGAAAATTATTAGGATTTTGATCGTAAAATGATGCCGTGTCATGAACTGCCGTTGGCTTTTATAGGTGGATGCATAAGTTCGGACGTTTTGTGCTACAAAACCGTTTTTTTTTGCATTGTGCCGCACAAGGTTAACTGATAACTTGTAGCCTTTGTGTTCCACTACCATGTTCAACACATTGTTTAATCGACTTTAATGCCACAGAGAAACAACTCAGTAAAAGTGCAGTTGACATCAATACATGTATGCAATAATGAAAAGAAGGAATAATTCATCAAACAAGTACAAAAGGTACTATGGACCCAGAAGGTGCCCGCTTGCTTACTTACTCTACTATGCCTACAGTAAGCCCTGCCTGCCGCCTGTGCATAAATATTCATCACTATGCTCTACCGCGCATTGTGCCACAGCCTGCAGCAGGCCGCTGCAGTAGATGCTATGCTACATGCACTGCACCGGCAGTACAGTAATGAAGGTTCAATGTCAAGTTTTAAATTGATAACGTGAAACGAACTTTGATAAGTACACATTAATTAGAAAATAATTTGAAAATCTGAGACGGTACATCTGCGGGGAATGTCAGCAAGAATGTGTATACAAAGTTTCGTTGTGCTCCACTGCATATTAAGAAAGACTTATGGATTTTTAGAGAACTGATTCCAACAACAAGAACAAGAACAACTAGAGTAGCGTTTTGGGGATCTGCCTTCCAGGTCCAAAAACAAAATAAATATCATAAAACCCTCACAAAACATCATATAGTTCACCTGTTTAATAATCCTTTGCACCAGTGGTGTATTTGGCGAGTAAGGGATTTTACCACGGATGAAAGGCTTGATCTGGCGCCAAAGAATTCTCACACCACTGCTTGGATTTGTTTCAAATGTCTTGAATATATCGTTGCAGAATTTAGCTGTCAACAGTCATCATCACAGACAACATAAAACTGACAGTTGAACAGGGCAAATGACAAAAAAATTACACCTGACAAATATCTAAAGATACTGACATAGCACATCAGTAATGATTTCATCCAATCATGCACATATCATCATGTTTCCTAGATAATCCACATCCTTGTGCACGATTTTCATTTTCTGCTGGCATCCCAGTAAACACATTCCTACTGTCATTCTAATGTTGTCCTTCAGAATCTTTGAAGGATCGCCCACTAATTCAGGTAAACCAGCAAGCAAGTTGGAAATGGCCATTAAGTAGTTGCATTTAAGTCAGTTCACACTCCAAACTGCTTCAAATGACGGATGACGAACATACATATCAACTCACTTGCTGAACTGTCATAGACATAGGTAAATGTAGAGTTGTCAACGCTAGTGAATGAAGTCTGCTGGCTGGGACGGAATTTGTCGAAGTACTGCTGCCGTTCATTTGTCTCATTCAGCTGCAGCTCACGCTGACAGAATAAGATGCTGGCAGCGCGCAACACTGCAGCCGAGTCCAACGTTTGACTCTGCTGTGTACCATTCTCAAACATTGTCAACACGTCACCATATGAACTGTTAGTCAGACTCAATAACGGCTGCAATTCAGACAGCTGTCAAAACACAACAGCACACAATCACCATCAAAATGTAATGTAAAAACTTTGGTATCACACCAGTGTTAAGACAAGCTTAAATCTGAGGTGCGGACAGACGCCAAGTGGCCCTGGGCGGAAGGGTTAAGAGCATGTGAAAAGAAAGGTTTTGAGGTGGCATTTGAAGCTCTCTAATGATGGTGAGTATCTGATAGGAAAGGGTAAATCATTCCATATTTGGGGCGAGGCAGAAGAGAAGGCTCGACGACCAAACTCGGTTTTAGTTCTAGGAACTTCAGAAGAAGCTGACTAGAGGAATGGAGGACACAGCTAGGTTGATGATATGATATTAAATTGTGAAGATATGCTGGTTGTTGAGTGGAAAGAACGTTGTAGGTAAGAGTAGCGATTTTGAAGTCTATTCGTTTGCGAACTGGGAGCCAATGCATATCTACAACAATGCTGTTTGATCATCACATTATGAATATGCAGCAGCATTTGCCACTTAATGCTAACAAGTGAAATGGATAAATGCTACATATTCCCATGGAAACAGGTCATCAACAAAAGTCCACCTGATAGAGCACAAACAACTGTAGTAACCAGATCTCTGTGTTACACTGTTCCATATTACCACTTGTTATCGTCACTGTTAGTCATAAAGTCATCCCAGTGTTCAAGTCAGAGCTGATACTGGTCTGTTGGCAGCTGGTCTGAACGTGATATTAGCCATAAACCCGGCAGTAAACTGCCATTATTTTCCACCAGTCCCATGCTTACTTCCTTTCTAGCTGCAGAGCATCATCAACCTTTGACCAGCATCACATTAGACTAGTTGGAGACAGAAAACAAGTGTCACCATGAGATAACAAGATGGTCAGGAGCCGAACTCAGAAAATCTTTACTGCTAGCTATAATATAATACCTTCAAGTTTATTCAATATTAGGTCTGTTATAAATTTACTTGCGCATCATTCAAGTGCCCACAATATAAGCAAAATAAAGCATTACTACTTTTGATCTTTGTTTAACTGGTCAATTTTTATGGACTTACTCAAATTAATGCTATGTCCCTAAATAAACTTTTGGGAGCATGAGCACTGAAGCAGGACTGAAGTTTCAAATATCTGGTACTGCTTATGAAGCCGGGTACACATGAATGATTTTCTATGTCACACACACACTATGTGTCGGGAGATATTGTCGGCCGACAAAAAATTGGCGGATTTTTCTCGAATTTGTCTGAGAAAAATTGTATTGGCCGATATTTTGCAAATCTTACACTGTGATTGATCGACAACTGTGTTTACCACGCAAACTGAAATGGACGGGGAAGGTTGGACAATAATGCTTAATAAAGTCACAAACTGATGTCTGTTCGATCTTAACAGTGACAAATTGATCACTATTCTAAAAGGCTGTTTGGGGAAATGCAAGAAACCAGTTAAGTAACTGTTTGTAATGTATCAAATGCAAGCAACATGGCAATAATAATCACCATCAGGATCTGTTACAGTAGTTCTGCTTTACTTTGTTAAACAGTATTGTGCACATGGGTCTAGCAACAATTTTGTCATCCGCATCCGTCTCTATTTCTTTCATTTCCCACGCATCGTTGGCTGATTACATCATCCGATACATATCGGGTGTGCGACACGAAAATCGGCAGATTTCTGTTGGCTGACAAAAATCGTTTGTGTGTACCCGGTTTTAGCAAACAATGTTAATCTTAGCAGTCCTGTTAATACTGAAATATCAAATATTGCCAATACTTTTAAGCAATTCATCTGAAAAGAAAATATCGATCAGGTATCAGTGGTAATTTTTGCCTTAAAATTATCGACACACTTTTGCATCATTCAGAAACTAAGTTGCAAAGCATAAAAAAATTAAACAGTAAAATTACTCCAGTTTCACTTGTTGTGTCTTCGATTTGAATACCCCCTTGCAGCGGAGCTCAGCCCTATGTTTACTTTGTGAATGTTTGAGCTAATCTCAAGTCTTCACCATATGTACAAGTTAGCATTACTTAAAGCTTTTAAAATATCAGTTACACTATTAAAAAGTATATGCATCAGTATTAGCTATATTTCTCATAAGTATAATTAGCAACCTTAACCTTAGCTATGTTAATCTATTTCAAAACGGCTTCACAAACTACAGCAAAAGTGCAAAATTCAGCCATAATAATTCTATATTGGAAGTTGACAGGAAATGGTACATACTATGCATACTATACACCTATGCCATAGATTAACATGCCACAGCTGATCAGGTGACAAAATCTCACACGATGATAAGTAGCTGGTGCACAAAAAACTTACTAAGTTGTACACGTTCATAATAAGATTCATCTGTGATGTGGTATCCACATTCTGACTGAGTGCAGCTGCTGCACACAACTGCATCTGCACAATCAGACACGTGCAATGACTGCCTCTATGATAATGAGCAATAGTTAATTACATCGAATCAAAGTTGTATACATCATCAATTCACGCCAGCAGTTTGTAATTACACAGAGAAAATTCATTCTGTAGCCAAGACATATAACACGTAACTTCAGCGGGTTTAATAAAAAAATGCTGACGCAGAAATGTATTCTACTTCAAAATGTTTCATTGAATGAACATCAGCACTAATAACATTCACTGTTACTTTATAGTGATACAACATTGTTTTCTCTACGCACTTATTTTGTCTCTGATTCGACTCGAGTCATGCCATGCATGGACTTGTCACACATGGGGTGCTTGTATGTTGTGTGTCTAGCGTGTGCTAAAAAGTGACAATCAATTTTAGTGTGAACATTATCACTCTGACTTGCATCAATACTGTGCCAAACAACTTGTTGCTATTACTTAAAGCTTATCTTTGGCGAATTCTGAAAAAGCTCTGTAAGCATTCACTGTGATGCACAAACCGACTAACCACAAATACACAATGTGCAGGAGAGACATGGCTCACTGCCATTACGTCTAACAGAAACAGCAAATAGTTAAGCAATTATCCACAATTACATTTCTGTAAAGTGTATAGATTAGAGCCCTGCACAGGTTGGGCCCAAAATTTTGTTAAGCAAAAAAGGCCAATCTGGGTCCAAACTCCAAAGTTCGACGGGACAGGCCAGGCCAGGCCATGCTGCCGACACTCAGCATGCCCAGGCCCATTAAATTGAAATGTAAAACTCACAATATGCTTCTGATCATTCATTCCAACACATAAAACACAAACTTAGTCTTGAACGAGTAATCAGACGTGGTTTCAGCAGGGTTCTATTATAGATGATAACTTGTTTACCTCTCTCCGTACGGCTGACACGTTAACACGACGATACAAATCCCGAGCAAATTCCATCAGTTCCATGCGATCTGCAGCACAAATTCGCTGCCGAAGGTTGCCACTGTCACGTGGCAGCACAAACACACTCTGTGCTTGATCAGCTTTGCATAATTCAGCAAACAAGGCATCAGCCACACTCATACTGCCCATCATTGCTGGAATGAAGCTCGGATCTCTAGCTCTTTCCAGTAGCTGGAAAAACAGTTTATTATAAGACTCACTCAAGGCCACACACAAAATAGTCAGTATGCACTGCATCAATTAACAAGCAGATCATCTAAATCAATCACACATGCAGTGATGGAGATCGACAGAAATGAACAGAAAGGACGTCACTGTCCAGCGAAGACTTGGTGGTATGGAATTGAGAATATGAAACGTTTTGGCCTGTCGGCCAAGAGGATGCACAGATTATGAACAGATGTAGAAGGAAAATCAAAGAGCAATCCCAGGTCTACCTGGAAAACAGCTATGAAAATGGTGTGCACTACGTACACATGCAATAAATATCACACAGACTGAATAACCAAACACTTCATATGACAACTAAAAAGACAAATAATTATTTATAGCCCTCAGGGCTTATTTAAGTACAAAGTACAAGATGATAACCAAATATGTCAAATACCTTTGATGTGTTAAGTGAGGTATTCATGATTTGATTAAAGTCATCAACACTGACATTTAGTCGTGCTGCCAATTCCGGCAGTTCACGCGAATTCATGACAATGTCAGACAGTCGTATAGTACCTAGTACAGCAAAAAATACAGCACTTGTAAAACCCCAGTTGAAAGTTTTACAAACACACATATACTGATGTTATTATCAATACCTAAACCAAAATCGCAATTTTGACTCACAATCAAACACAATCGAAATCGCAATCTCATACAGTCACAAAATGATTCATTACGTGCAGTGGTCACGCGACAGCCATCTTTTCGGTTTGTCCACTGAAGCTGTGTGTGGATGGTGTGTCAACTGGAGTGGGTGAGAGGGGGAGGAGCGGTATTAGCCTCTGGTTGCAGTTTTCATCAGATATCGCTGGCGACGCTTCAGACTGTCTGCCGTGGGCAATTGGACTGACAGTTTACATTGTCAGTCTAGTAAGCCTGCTTCAAAGACTGTGTACCTAGTCGCATTTATTTGAAGTAATTAGAATTATGTGTTCACAACTCAACTAATGGTAAAGCATTTGTGGTAATTATGGATTCGCCGCGCCAATGAGCAACACTGTTTTCTCTACGCACTTATTTTGTCTCTGATTCGACTATAGTCATGAAATGCATGGATCAGCTTGTCATTTAATACAAATAAGTCAGAGCGCACTAGGTAATGTAGGCTAGTGGACTGACTACCGCACTGAGTGCACAGTCGAAGCAGACATTGCATAACGCATGCTGTAGCCTGTTGCTGCCTTGTCAAGTGATACTCAAGTTCAACACCAAATGTGGGTGTCTTTGTTTTGACGTATATTAATGAAGTGTTTTGTCTTTTAATCTTCACCTTATAGAGAATAACTTTTACTCTTACGCAAGCACTGCTTTATTTTTCATTGTACCAATACAACAAAAAGTTAGTCAGCAATAGCATATAGGCTTAGTTACAATTTCTGTAACAGCACAAAGGTAGGCATATATGTCTAATTGATGACCAGAATTGATTCGCGAGATTCTGAGCTAAAAATCGAATCAAAATTGATCGAAAACCAAAATTTCCATATCGTAACATCACTACATGTCAAGTAGTGATACATCTACATACACACCACAGCATTAGCGTACCATCACAATCAGTACAGTGCAAAAAATTACGGCACTTGCAAGACACCTAATATTGCCTCCACAGATTATTGGACTTCTTATTTTTTCCCAACCTTAGTGGCTTTCTTTTTTAGTTCGTTTCTTCATAAATTTGTATCTTATCGTACTGTACCTCACAAGCCTAAACAAAATGCAGTAACAATTTTTGAATTATGGCTAAGTGTTCATCTCAAATCCATGGCAACACAAACAGTACTTACAGCTGTTGGAGACTGCACGCACGTTATCAAAAACACTTCTCAGTGAGCTGACGTTAGCAAGTATATCCAACAAACTGTCAATCTCTGACGAATTACTCAACAGCATCTCCAACCCAGCAAAGAGTCGTGACACGCTAACCACACAACAGACAAGCACCATGTGTAAGAAGTCTGTGATACACTGTTTAACAATATTAGCAACATCATTTGCCTTTCATAAATACCTCTGCAGTGCCTAGATGCTGTAGGATCAGTGACAGCAAGCATTAGTGATAAGTAGTAATAACAGTAGCTAGTATTAGGCATTAGTGGTAGCACCACCATCTAGTCATCATTCGGCGACCGGCAGCGGCCGCCGCTGCCGCCACCGACGAAGACGACTACTATTACTACTACTATTACTACAATTTGGTTTAACTAGCCAATTTCTCCAGTCACTCCAGCTTAGATTAGGTCTACCAAAAGTGAACTACTAGAAATTATTTGACGAGGACTTACTACAGGCCTGACAGGCCAGATGCCCTTCCTGTCGCCCAACTAACAATGTCAAAGCACTGAAGGGCAGTGTAGTAGCTGCAGCAGCAGTAATGTCTTTTTCGTCAGCGTCATCTCTATAACCAATCTTAGCAGTCTCAGTGCAATGATCAACACTCCATCCTCTCTGTTGATTTACTGCAAATTGCACTAGATGAATGATGGACACCAGACATCAGCAACTGTTATATGTCAACTCCCACATACATTACAGCAGTTACACACTGCAAGCAATGGCTCGAATAAGATGCAGGCAAGTCGTACATCTCTCAAGAACAGCTGATCTTACATTTTCAGACTTTTGCAACATATTATGTAATATGGATATGAAGTTGGCCTAACCAATGGACAGGGTGAAAAAAAGAACAGACTGTTTAAACAAAAGCAGAACGTTTGTGTGCACGTTAAACCGTAAAAACAGGCAGAAACAAACACCAAGTTGTGAAAATTAAAATAAACTCAAATGCCGAATAATTATGAGCAGACACAATACAAATCAAAGGTCATAACCGAAAACACTTAATACGACGTTGCACAATTTTTTTCAGCTAAAGCCAATAAGGGCCAGAATAATGCAATAGCTGAACTTGCAAGTATGTATATACATGTTCTCCAAGAAATGTATCACGTTTTGACATTTTTCTCTTGTATGACGCACGCCACATGACAAAAAACCATCATGGGCCGAATGTAGCCCACAGACCATACGTGTTGCACCAATGATTTAACAACATAATTTAACAACACATCTGTCAGGGTTGGCCGACTTAAATCAATGCGATTTAAATCACTGTCAAAAAAGCAAGTGATTTAAATCATACTTATTTCCGTGTTTTTCAGTTTATATTATGCTGTAAAGCATCACATATATAGCCAAGGTAATGAAACTTTGATTAACTGTTGCTTACTTACTTTTTGCTTAGCAAGAGTTTAACTGGAAATAGCAGAAGCATGGCAGTCATGTTTTTTATGTGATTGAGCAGACAGACCAGTTTCAAAAATTTGGTAAACCTTAGTGCGAAAATTCGAAAATATGAATTTTAGAAAATAATAAAAGTCAGATTTAAATCCAAAAAATCTAATTTATATGAAAAAATCTGATTTTTTAAATATTTTTTACACACAAAACCCATTTTTAAATCAAGATTTTTTTCAACCCTGACAACTATTATCTGCATCAAGATAAAAGTGGCTTAGGCGACCATCAGATTATTATTGACCATTAGATGTACTCAACAATGAGTGATACTGACAATGACATGTTGTAGCTGTCAACAACGCCTGGCTGCTCACTGGGACGCTCCGTCAGGTGGCACGTGTTGTTGAAAGCACAGAACATACTCTGGAAAAAAGGAAGAAGTCCGGCCGAAGGCATTGCCTTGCTGTCAAAATGACCTACATTATATACATCACATCTCCATTTGTGGCAAAAACATGCTAATAGAATGAATCTGTTTATCACTGATATGCAACTGGCTAGCTGCCAAAATATAACCAAAATAACAAAGTAGTTGCAGTAAATTCACAGTAATGACTAACTTACTATCAGTGATAAAAGCATTTGTCCTACAAGCAATATACCCTCCACAGAACCAGCCATCTATGATAATTATCTGGTTATATTAGCCAATATACATTTGTACAAAACTAAAAAAACTACAGACTGGATACAGCACATTACCTTCGCTGCAGAGACTAATGTGGCAGACATGCACACAGTGTGATGCTGAGCATCACAATACCTTCTCCGCTCATTAAGTGGCGGCGAAAGTAAAATGTAACTTACACAAAACACAATGCACAGAACGTACATTCATGTATGCGTTCCTGGAGATCTGTATTGTCCATTTTTACCCACATCAAAATCAGAAACAGCACAAGAGGCCATACCAGTTCCACCACAACACGCAGCTGACAAAAACCATCACAAACAGCCGACATGTAACAAACAGCATAAATAATAAACATCATACACTCGACATTAATTCAAGTAGCAGCTGTAAAGCACACAGCAGTGACTGGAACCAGCTCCTAAGCCACTACCGACTGGTTTGAAGCTTTAGCTACTGGCTTAGAGGTTATAATCGTTAGCCTTTCAACAAACAAGTCGGATGACTGCCAGAACCTAGCAGCTGCCGTAGCAGTTTGGTATCAATTTCTATAAAAACAATCAGTATGTAAGTCGTACTAAGAACACTGAATGAACTGACACTTGTTTATTGCATTCATGTCACTATAGCTTTACCTAAAGCAATTTCACTTGTACTATATTTTCACGAAAATGTAGAAGCATAAAAAACAAGCATTAAAAGTTAAAATAATCCAAATTACAAGCACGCGGATTAACTGATACATAAAAAACATTTGTTATCTTGTGCAGTGCCATAACACAGCACATCATGCCTGCATTAAACACAGCATGCAAGCCTTGTCGATATGCAATATTTCCACAAATGAACATAACCTGCTGTCAAATATTTAACAACTGCAATTCACAAGAATACAAAATGATGCTAAAAAACTGGCAAAGAGATTAGAACTACATGTGGTTCTGACTGCATAACAGACTATAACTGCTGCCAGCATTCGGCATTATATTTGCAAAAGTACACCAGCATACACATAACATTTAGCCTAGACTGTGTATCAAAAGTTTTAGTGCTTTATAATTAACACTGTTTTTGTTTCTGCATCAATAAAAAATATTTTCTTCTAGTGACAAGTTCAAAAAAAAACAAACTAAAAATTAAACATTTACGGCAATCTGTAGAGATATCCACAATGCATATTATCAATAATGACGATCATAATGATCAATAATTAGCATTTTAGTAAGCTACATAAGAGAACATAACAATGGTACACACTGGCTGTCGTCTACGCAGCTTCATATTTTTCCAAAGAAGCAACCTCAACTGTCGGACAAATGCCATGTTCTGAAAACAATAATTTTAGCATGCAGCAACAAAACATCAACTGTGCTTCACTATGTATTTAGTACTAGCAATGTTTCAGAGATTACAAACTTATTGGCATTTCTGCATGTTTTATGTGTTTTTAGTCTTTATTCATAAAAACTAAACCCACTATGGAAGTGTACAAGCATATAGGACAACATTTTGTCCAATTCCTATATACAAGAAAGGCCAGCTGTCGCTGACAAACCAGCGCGATGCTTGAGAAACGTTTGCACGGTTTATGTAAGAGCAGTGGGGTTGTAAGCTGTATTGCTAGCTTGCTTATCGATAGCTTGCGTATGGTTTCCTATTAGCATTCTATATAGTAACTGTGTCTGTAAAATGCGTCGCTTTGGAGACATTCGCCTTTTAAAACTACCGTGTCTTTGAAACCCGGGTCAGGGGTCACTCAAGGTCATCGAAAGTGACGCCATTTGATAGCTTGCATATGGTTTCCTATTACAGTCCTATAGTAACATTGTGTCTAAAATGCACCGTTTTCGAGATATGACGACATATTGGTCGAAAATCGCCGAAAAACCTACCCCACCCTCATTTGGCACATTCCTTTGGGGTGCCCTTGCAAATTTTTCGACGACTCATACCTTGCCAGAAACCAGAATCATTGGGCTATCAGACGGTGTACATTTCACGGTCCTGCTTTCGCTCTGCTAGGCACAATACCGGCGTGTGACAGACAGACGGACAGAGAGACAGACACACACGTTGCTGTCGCAAAGACCGCGCTAGCATAGCGTCACATGGGTAAAAATAAACCATTCAAAAACCAGGCATATCTCATATAGAATAAATTTAACAATTCACAAAAAGATAACTGGCAGAACGTAGACACTGTAATTGTAATTGGCAAAGATGCGAAAAAATTTCATGTAAAACTTACATTTTTACATTAATATTTACTTCTTAATGAACCTTCACAATTATTTCCTTGAAATCGAATTATGCCTCCACTGAAATCAATGATGGCACTGTGCAGTCAAGGACCTTATTTAGGTCAGGCAGTCTTTCACTCAGCATGTCTATAAAATGTGAAATGCAAAATTGCAAAAGTACAAAACTGACAACTCGCAAAACGTGTAATAAAAATACCAAAAATTTACACCTGCATCCAAACAATGGACAAAAACAGACAGCGAGAGAATTTAAATAAAAATGTGAAACCAATCAATAACTGAAGCCGACATTATGTCAGATGTAAAAAAAAAGATTAATTAGCATTGTATTGCATACATAACAATATAATAACACGTTGTCGATTTTGCACTTATGCAGTGTTGCATTTTATACCATTCTCTGGCAAGGCTAGCTAGGCCAATTCGAGAGTCCTTCTGGCCTGGGAGGGGATGCTTGGGCGCATGCTCAGGTCGACTAGGCTTGCATACTGCAACTGAAACATTATCCATACTACATTCCCGTTGTTACTAGACAACAGTTACAGTAAACGGTGTAATTTTTCCCACCCGAAGTTGTTCAAATCTTGCTGTCATCGCTATCTGTTTGCTATTTTATACTAACAATTTCTTTCAGGCCGCTAATTAGCATTTCAGAGTGCTTTTCCACGTCCTTTTAGCATACTACGCAGTCCATCCCATTGATTTGCGCACTGGCAAATTGCAAGTCACCCTGTCATACGTAACACTGACCTTCGTCCGATCTTGTCGTTACTGCGCTGACAACAAATAATAAATAACTGAAAAATTCAGGTGGAAGTACAATGTTTTAATGTAACTCGATCCTTTCATGATGTTGTCACCATCACAATAATCACAAATTGTTGTTATGTTGTTACGTTTCTCCCAGGGCCGCCACTAATTGATACATATTCTACGTAAACAAATTCAGATTCTGTCAGCCCATAAGCCGCAACGATGTGCGGTCTTCGGTCGGCGAGGTCCACTGTGGCGCTGTCAATTAGTTGACACAAAAGTATACCGGTTGATCTCAACAAAGTTTGCAGTTTTGGATTCGGTCGCGGTCTTGGCCGTCTTGGACTCTAAATTTTTGGACATTAAATTCTAATAGCTCCAAAACGGTTAAAGCTACGGACTTCAAATCTGACGTGCATGTTTCCAGGGTCATCACTCCGGACGGACATGACCCCTTAAAATTACTAGTCTGTAAAAATTCACTTGGCGGAGATATGCACTCTCACGACTCACGAGCGGCTTCTAGTCAGCTTAGGGTCTTCGCTCCTCGGAGCTCCAACATCATCGGCAATCTAGTCCTAGGGAAACACCCCAAAACTTCGGGTCGAATAGGGATGGGGTGCCGTTTTCAGCAGAAAGCCTGCAATATCTCTGAAATGGTGCATGATAGGACCAAGGTTACTATCGATGACTAATTTAGGAAGTCGCATACGCGCTTTCGAGTGGTGCCAAGATCAGTGTGTATTCTAGCCGCCCCAGTGTTGGGGGGGAATAGTGGTACTTGGGGGGACAACGAGGCGCCGAAGGCGCCGAAGTCTG
>Ga0209679_1000314_pt1 | contig 19681 bp, 21 predicted proteins | sample WorMetHEROISLAND_4_FD_187408 | JGI IMG/M metagenome (GOLD analysis project Ga0209679, IMG submission 187408) | Marine gutless worms symbiont microbial communities from Max Planck institute for Marine Microbiology, Germany - Olavius sp. 2 HERON... ...
CCCTTGCAGGCATGGCAGTTCCAGCGGCCAATGCGGTCGCCATCCGCCTTGCGAGCTACATGCAGGCTCCCGCATAACGGGCAGAATGGCTCATCGCCGAAGCGAATGTGTTCAAGATGCGCGATACCAGGCGTCTTGATCGGGGAAGCGTTGAAAGACGGTTAGCAGGTTCATGGCGTTTCCTCTCAACTTGAGAGCATTGTGCACCCGTCAAGCGAAAATGTTAACCCATAACTTGTCATTCCGTAGAAAGATCACCCCGGCGGGGCGTTTCGGTGGCATATTCGCATCCTCACGTGCGTTACAATCTTGTCCCATTTATGCTGGAGCATAGACGACTGTTCGATTGCATAAATCTGGGCATAACTTAAAAGAATAGCAAATTCTAGCCCAAGGTCTACGCGGTATCACCTCAATATCAAGGCAAACGCATACAGATTTCTCAGCGGGTGCAGCCCGTCCTACGGCTCTGGTTTTGCACGCTCTATCCGCGGATTACGCAGATTTTCACAGATTGAAAACGAAATAATCTGTGAAAATCTGCACAATCTGTGGATTAAGAAGAATGTTGAGGTTCCTCCATCACTCTTCATCTTAACACTGTTGGCAACTGGAAGTTGGGAGGGCCAAATGGGACATAAAACCCCGCTGTTTGACGAGCATGTAGTTCTAGGTGCCCGTATCGTGCCCTTCGGGGGTTGGGACATGCCCTTACACTATGGCTCCCAGATCCGAGAGCACCACCGGGTACGCCGGGATGCCGGTATGTTCGATGTCTCCCACATGCGGATCATCGACCTCGATGGGAGCAGCGCGCCGGGATTTCTGGGCCGTTTGATCGCCAACGACCCGGCGCGACTCCGGGTTCCCGGACAGGCCCTCTACAGCTGTATGCTCAACCGGCAGGGCGGTGTTATCGACGACCTGATCCTCTATTTCCGCGCCCCCACCCGTTATCGCCTGGTAGTCAACGCCGCTACCGCCGAAAAGGACCTGGCTTGGATGCGGGATCAGGCAACAGGCATGGCTGTCCATATTCGTCCGCGGCAGGACCTGGCCATGATCGCGGTCCAGGGACCGAACGCCCGGACCAAGGCGACCGACCTGATCCCGGCAGAGCTGCGCGAACGGTCGATGGCACTGAAACCCTTCGTCGCCGTCGAGCAGGACGATTGGTTCATCAGCCGCATGGGCTACACAGGGGAAGACGGCTTCGAGCTCATCTGTCCTGCCGGCGAGGCCCCCGCCCTGTGGCGGGGTCTGAAAGATGCTGAGGTTGCGCCCTGCGGTCTCGGTGCCCGGGATACCTTGCGCCTGGAGGCAGGTCTGAACCTCTCCGGCCAGGACATGGACGAAACCGTGAGCCCACTCGAGAGCGGACTTGCCTGGACCATCGCCTGGGGACCTGCCGAGCGGGATTTCATCGGTCGTAGCACCCTCGAGGTCCAACGCGCGCACGGCGGACTGCGGCGTTTCGTGGGCCTGCTGCTGACCGGTCGCGGGGTGCTGCGCCGGCAGCAGGAGGTGCTCAGCGATGGTAAGCTGGTGGGAGAGGTTACCTCCGGCGGATTCGCGCCGACCTTGGAGCGGTCCATCGCCTTCGCTCGGGTTGCGTCAGGTATCGGTGGAGGATGCCAAGTGCTGATTCACGACAAAGGGGTGCCGGCACGGGTGGTGAAGCCGCCGTTTGTACGCAACGGAAGACCGCGCATCGACCTGTGATGGAGTAAAATCAGGTACGCGATCACCAAGAGAGAGGAAGGGAGCATGACGACCAATACACCTGAAGACCTCAAATACACCAAAGAACACGAGTGGGTACGAGACAACGGCGACGGCACCGTGACGGTCGGCATCACGGACCATGCCCAGGACGAGTTGGGCGACCTGGTATTCGTCGAGCTGCCGGAAGTGGGGCACCAGGTCGCCAGCGGCGAGGCCTGCGCCCTCGTCGAGTCGGTCAAGGCGGCCTCCGACATCTACAGCCCACTCGCCGGCGAGGTGGTGGAAACCAACCCGGTTCCGGGCGAGGCCCCGGAGACCATCAACGACAACCCCTACGGTGCGGGTTGGCTATTCAAACTGCGGCTGTCCGATGCCTCACAGCTGGATGGCCTGCTGGACGCGGCCGCTTACCAAAGGTTAGTGGCGGAAGAAGCTTAGGAACGGCTCACTAACAAGTCGTTCGTCTTTCGTGGTGCCGCGCTCAACCCAGCCTACCTGACCAGACCCTGCCGGGGCGAGCGTATATAACCCTGCCGGTCACGCAACACTCACTTAGGAGGAGCAACCCATGAGATACGGAGGACCGGGACCGCTCGGAACGGATTACAACAACCCCATTAATGACCCGTGGGGCATGAACTTCCGCGACTCGTGTCCCCCGGCATCCTGGGAAGAAGACCGACTGATACCACCGAATCGCGACCAGATCACGCCTATCATCCACTATATCGTCGGTGAGATGAACACCAATGCCCATAGCGATTTTGTAAAGGGCCTGGCCGAGCTGAACCGCTTTCCCCCCGATGAGTGCATCATGGATTTCAGCAAGCTGCCGCTTGGGATACAGGTGGTGCTGACTGGCCTCGACCTCGGCGGCACACTCAGTCGGTGTGTGACTGAGTATCTTCCCAATCACAGGCTGGCGCTGGAGCTGTGGGGCGAGAAAGTAAAGGACAAAGCCGAGTGGGATCATAAGCCCAAGATCGAGACCCGCTTTCCTTCCCATCTCCCGTATGTCCACCGTGAGCATCTGTACGGTGATTGTCTCTACAAGTACGGCATTTGGTCCAACATACATTATGGGTATGTCGGCACGGCTGCCGGATTCCCCGAATGGGAGTTGGTTCGGGGCGCCGGTGTTGCGCATATCCTCACAAAATTGAAAAATGCAAAGTCAAAAGAAGAGGCTATAGCTATTATCCGTAAAAAGCTCGGAGACGATCCCTCATCCGTGTTCAACCTCAGGACCTGGGACGACCCTAAAGACAGGAAAGCAATCGAGTTGGGCATCCGGCTTTATCGGATCAGACCCAAGCAGGTAACTAACAGGTAACTAAGGAGGACGTGATGGGCGAGATCCGTTTCTCCCGCAATTCGCTTGCGGTCCGACCCTATCATGGGCCTGAGCCATAGCCGGATCGGCAGGGATGTGGAATGCCTTTCAAGGCCAATCTCGCATGCAAACATACCACTTGGGTTCGAGCTTCTCGGATGGTCCGCCATCTTCCAGTTTGGGACAGGCACTATAAGTACCGCCTGGATCATCCGTAGACACATACACCAACGGTAGAGAATAGCTACCGACTGTGGACTCCGCGACCAGGGCTTTGGAAGAGAACTCGCGATATACCCAGGCATCTTCATACAAGGGCGATTCCGATAAGCGAAATTCTCTTTTATCGGTATCCTGAAGTTCGCTGACGGATGACTCGGCTATCCTGATGAATTCGTCACGATGAAGGTGGAAGGTCACTGCCGGTTTGGACGGTATCCTGGTCGGCAGGAAGTAGAAGGCCAGCATGATGAGCAAAGGCAGGAAGGCAATGATATGGAGCTGTTCTTTCCTTGCCAACCATTTGAACAGGGACAGGATCACAACGATAATGGTTAGCCAAGACAAGCCGGGGAGCCAGCCACCTGAGTATAGATCAAGGAGAATCCAGAGGAGAACCCATCCGACCACGAGTATCAGCAGCAGCTTAGGGGCTTTTCTGGTATTTTTTTTTCATTGCTTCAATAACTTTAGTGCGCGAAGCGCATCATAGTTGGAACTATGGACGTTAAGTCCCTTCACTTTCAGTCCGTGGCTTGTCCACGGATGAGGACGTTAGTCCTCCAGACTATGGACTTTCAGTCCATAGTGGTTGATTGTCAAATCCCGCAGGATCATCGTCTTGTAGGACGCGGTGAGCGTAGTGAACCGCATCTTACGTGGGCTTTACCCAACCGAAAAGCCACGGAAAACTACGAAGGCAGATACGAATAGTTTTGAATCGTCACTAAGGCCCCGAGGATTCCATGCCGTTCATCCCGCACACCAAAGAGGAGGTAGCCGCCATGCTGGCGGTCATCAGCGTCGAGCGGATCGACGATCTGTTCGACGAGATCCCCCCGGACCTCATGGCAACCGGCCTTCCGAACCTCCCCCCGGCCCTTTCCGAGATGGAGATTGGCCGCCTGATGCAGCAGCGTAGCCGGGAGGACGGCCAACCCCTGTGCTTTATCGGCGCCGGTGCCTATGAGCATCACATCCCGGCGGCGGTGTGGCAGATTGCCACCCGGGGCGAGTTCTACAGTGCCTACACCCCCTATCAGGCGGAGGCGAGTCAGGGGACCCTACAGATACTCTACGAGTTTCAGTCCATGATGACCGCCCTGACCGGTCTGGACGTCTCCAACGCCTCCCTCTACGACGGCGCCTCGGCCCTGGCGGAGGCGGTGCTCATGGCAGCGCGCTACAGTCGCAAGCGCACGCCGCACCGGGTGCTGGTTCCCGAGGCGTTGCACCCCGCCTACCGTCGCACCCTGCGTACCATCGTCGGCCAACAGGACATCGAGCTGATAGAGATCCCCTTCGACCGCACCGGCGGACACACGACCCCGGAGCAGATCGAAGCCTTCGGAAGCCGGGAATGCACGGCGCTGGTGGTCAACCAGCCCAACTTCTTCGGGGTCCTGGAAGAGGTCGATGCCCTCACCGACTGGGCCCACCGGCACAATAGCCTGGTGATCGGCCTGGTCAACCCCGTGGCTCTGGCCCTATTATCGTCGCCGAGGGAGTGGGGTGAGCGAGGCGCGGACATCGCCTGCGGTGAGGCCCAACCCTTGGGCATGCCGCTGGCCTCGGGCGGTCCCTATGCCGGTTTTCTCTGCTGCCGACAGGCTTTGGTGCGACAGCTCCCCGGACGCATCGCCGGGCGTACCCTGGATCAGGAGGGCAAGCCTGGCTTTACCCTGACCCTGCAGGCCCGTGAGCAACACATCCGCCGCTCCAAGGCGACCTCGAACATCTGCACCAACCAGGGGCTGTTGGTAACCGCCGCTACCATCCACATGGCCCTGTTGGGTGCCGAAGGGTTGGAGCGGGTCGCCACTGCGTGCCATGCCAACACCGCGAGGCTCTGCGACCTGCTGTGCGAGATACCCGGTGTCGAGCCCCTGTTCGACCGACCCGTCTTTCACGAAAAGGCCCTGCGGCTTCCCGCTCCCACTGCGGATCTGTTGCGCTCTCTCGCCGCGTACAATATCCTCGGTGGGTTCGACCTGGGGCTGCACTATCCCGAGCTCGACCCCGCATTGCTCGTGTGTGCCACCGAGCTGCGCACCGAGGAAGATATGGTGGCCTATGCCCGGAAATTGGAACGAATCATTGCGATCCGTACCCAGGTTTCCTGTCCGGTGGCGCTGAAAAGATGAAAGCAATTTGGAGTTTCAAATGCTTTATAAAATCCCTTTGGTTTTAGATCCTCAGTCGGAAGGGGGATTCACCGTTACTTCACCGATATTGCCGGAATTAGTCACGGAGGGAGATACCGTTGAAGAAGTGTTGACTAACGTTCAGGATGCCCTTCTGGCAGTGATTGAAGCCTATCAGGAGTTGGGGCGCCCTTTGCCTGTTGGCTTGCAGCTTCCTGACACAAGTGGTTCTGTTTGGCTTGAAACGCTGGTGGCAACTGCGTGAAATATCGGGAAGTCACTCGAAAACTGGTTGCTTTGGGGTGTTATGAGTTACCACGCAAGAGTGGTGGTTCTCATCGTAAATGGTTCAACCCGATAACGCAGCGGGTCACATCATTACCGGACTGGGGTAGTCGCGATCTCAAGTTAGGAACAATACGGACAGCGATCCGACAACTTGGGATCGAGTGGAAGATGTTTGAGAACAGTAAGAAGAGTGGTACTTCTAGTGGTAAATGCTGGTAAAATCCCACAACAACTTTATACACTCAGACCACAAAAAGCATCGCTCGTTCCTCGCCCTATTTTTTGCGGCTGGTGACACATAGCGTTGTGCGACGAAGCACAAAGGTGAAAAATAGGTTGAGCATTGGTAAGCTGTATCCAAAATATATCACGGACGAAAAAGGTGAGGAGAAGTCCGTAATTCTTCCCGTTTCTGATTTTGAGGAGTTGATTTATGATATAGAAGATCTGGCAGCCATTGCTGAAAGGCGGGCTGAGTCTACGATTCCTCATGATGAGCTGATAAAAGAGTTAAAAGAGGATGGCATTATATCGTATTGAATGGAAGCAGTCAGCTAAAAAAGAACTTAGAAAGCTACCGAACCATGTGATTGGCAAGATAATTGTCGCTATTGACGAATTGAGCAGGAGTCCTATCCCGGTAAGAAGCAGAAAAATTTTGGGACGGAGCATACATATAGAATTCGTATTGGCGATTACCGGATAGTATATTCAATTGAGAGCGGTAAATTGGTTATTGAAATCATCAGAGTTGGTCATAGGAAAAACGTTTATAAGAATCTCGCATAGTTGTAAGGGAAACCTGGAAAAATTGCCTTCTTGGCAATTTTCCCGGAAGTATGTATTTAGCGAAACCCCACTGAACTATTGTGAGGCACCTTGCAATGATTGCATTACTAAATAGTTTGGTTAAACATCTCATCCAGCTCAGAATAGTCAATTTTATCAGTCCGGTAAATATCTGTAGTTCCCCTGAGAAGTTCCTCGTGTTCAAGTATAAATTTTAGCTTGAGGCTTGGGGTTTCGCTAAGTACGTACTTCCGATTTTTCCAGGCGCAAAGTGAAAACGCGGTTCGCGCTTCGCTTCATTGCTTCAGTAACTTTAGTGCGCGAAGCGCATCATAGTTGAAACTATGGACGTTAAGTCCCTTCACTTTCAGTCCGTGACTTGTCCACGGATGAGGACGTTAGTCCTCCAGACTATGGACTTTCAGTCCATAGTGGTTGATTCAAGTGCTTGTGCACTTTGAAGAACGGTGAGGCACCTTGTCCCGCATGGGCACCTTGAATTTTTTAAAGTGCCCATATAGCAATGAAATGCACGTACCGTTAAACCTGACCTCTATCTTAATAAATGCAGGTTTATCAATCACCATGCACCTGCAATCTTTCTATTGGTATTGGCAATATACTGGGGAATCGTGAAGTGCGTTGGGATAAACTAAAAACGCTGATTAGAGGCGTTCCTAATACTGTGCACATTTTTTGGATTCTTAGTGATTTCTATCAAAGAGGCTGCTATCGATATTTCTGAATATTTAAAAGGTGATGAGTTCGTATCATTGAATCTTCAACAATTGTCAATATTTTTTCCGCTCGCTTGGAAAATCGTATATTTTCCTATCGTATCAACCATTGCTTCAAAAAAGTTATTTTCATTGTGGTGCCCACGGATAATAATCGAATGTAACTTTTATGAAGACTATATTAATTCAACGATCTCCATCGATGAACTCAGAGAACGAACAAGATCCTAACAATGCGAAGATAAAGCAAATTACCACTGATAAAAATCCAGACCATCTAAAAATCCTTTTTAAATACGTGTCAGGTCTCGGATGGTTACGCGGAGTTTTTTTAAACAGGTGGGGCTGTTGAGCGTACCAGTGTTGGAGTGTCTGGAAGGGGGTTTTGTGGAGCAAGTTTTGCTGTGGGATGTGTTGATTATACAGGTAGACGAAGCGTTTGAGAGTTGCTTGGAGCGAAGCAGAGGAATCGAATCGGTTGGTCCGCAACACGTCGGCGATGCGGCCATTGAAGCGTTCGATCATGCGGTCGGTCTGTGGGGTTCTGGGTTTGATGAGACGATGTTCGATGCGGTGGTCGGCACAAACCCGATCGAAGGCGTGGGTGCCGGTTGGCGGGCGCTTGCCGGTAGCGCAGAAGCGGTCGGTAAACTCTTTGCCGTTGTCAGTGAGGACCTTGGTGACGGTGAACGGCGCTTGCTCGATCAGGCGCGTGAGGAAACCGCTGGCGGAGCGTGCTGACTTGTCGGCCAGGATCTCCACGTAGACCCAGCGGGTCGCGTGATCGATGGCAGCAAACAGGTCGGTGCGGTGGTCTTCATCCGGTAGCTGGGGCAGGTACTTGACATCGACGTGGGCAAAGCCAGGCGGGTAGTCCTTGAAGGTCTTGTGCGGAGGCGTCGGCGCGCCGTCCCCCGGGGGCAGCAGGGCCTTGCGGTCCAGACCGGAGCGGGAGGCGTCGGGATGGATGAACTCACGGGTGACCACCAGCAGGTCATCGAGCGGCAGCAGCAACGTCTTGCGCAGCTCCACCACCGCCTCCTGAACCGGGGTGAGGGTGGTCTGCAAACGGTGGGGCGTGTGAGAACCGTCGGCAACGGTGTCATGCTGCTTCCAGCGGCGGATGGTATCCTCACTCACGCCTAGTTCGTCGGCGAGTTGCGTGACCGGCTGGGTCGAGGCTTAGATGAAAGTCCATAGTCTGGAGGACTAAAGTCCTCATCCGTGGACAAGCCACAGACTGAAAGTGAAGGGACTTAACGTCCATAGTTTCAACTATGATGCGCTTCGCGCACTAAAGTTATTGAAGCAATGAAATGCAATATATGAAGGAGAAGGTGGAATCGATAAATATAGATAGGCCAATATTAGGGCTAGTAGAGGGTATTGAACAAGAACGCAAAGAGAATTATTTGGTAAAACAGTATGAGCGTATATTGAAAGCGGAAATTTCAGGTACTTATATATCGCTTGACGCAATCTGCGAGGAGCTGGAAAAAGCTAGTAGAGGTTTCGCAGAGGTGCCTGAAAAATAGCAGGCTATCCTTGGCTTCTCCGCATAAGCACCTTGAGTTTTTTTGCAAGATACCCTATACGCACTTACCCTGGAGTTTACTATGGAACTGATTGCAATCCTCACCCCTGCCGAAGAGGGTGGTTACATCGCCTCGAACCCGGAAACAGGTACTACTACCCAAGGCGAAACAGTCGAAGAGGTCATTGCCAATCTGCAAGAGGCCACGGCGCTTTATCTGTCGGAGTTTCCTCTTCCCTCTTCGAGGCATCCGTTGGTTACCATGTTCAGTGTTCCGGCACATGCCTAAGTTACCTCGTATCTCCGGATCTGAAATTACACGAACTCTTAAGCGCCTTGGTTTTGAAAATCGGACCACTGGTTCGCGGTCGCTCCACAGATTTTGGCAATAACAAAAGAAACCAAGCATTCACTATTTCTGAAGAATCAATAGACTACAACCATCGACAAACCAATAGGAGCATCCCATGGCCCAAACCGCCCTCAAAGGAACCCCCGTCAAGCTCGCCGGCGATCTACCTGCTGTCGGCTCGACTGCCCCGGATTTCAAGCTGGTCGCCGGCGATCTGAGCGACAAGACCCTGGCCAACTATGCCGGCAAGAAGAAGTTGCTCAACATCGTGCCCAGCCTAGATACTGAGGTGTGTGCCGCTTCCACCAAGAAATTCAATGAGACTATGGCCGGCAAGCAGGATGCCGTCGCCCTGGTCATCTCGGCCGATCTGCCCTTTGCCTCCGACCGCTTCTGTAAGGCCGAGGGCATCGGCAACGTGATTAATCTATCCATTATGCGCTCGCGTAAGTTCGGCAAAGATTATGGCGTGCTGATGGATGACGGCCCCCTGGCAGGTATCACTGCCCGTGCCGTGGTGGTCCTGGACAAGGACAACAAGGTCCTCCATACCCAGCTGGTGCCCGAAATCACCCAGGAGCCAGATTACGACTCCGCCCTGGCTGCTCTGGTCTGATGCCGCTCCCGCGGGCGGCAGTGGCCCGCCCGCGTACAATCGCTAGTTTCAATCCCAATATAATGGACGATGATAGATTGGTGTTCGTCAGTCACTCCGGTGAAGACATCTGGGTTGCACGGCAGATTGCAAGGGAAATTGAAGCCTGTGGAGCACGGGTATTTCTTGACGAAGCTGACATCGGTATCGGTAGCGAAATCGACGATGAGCTTAGAGATTTCCTCAATAGGGCGGACGAATACTTCAGGCAACTCGGGCAACGTGTTAGAAGAGACAGTCCAAATGGAAGCTAGCCACAATTCCGAAATCTTTCTCGCTTATTCGGATAAGGACCGCCCGTGGGTGGAGCAATTTTCTTCCGCGTTGCGCCATGCAGGCATCGAATCCTGGTTCGATGTAGCGGATCTACCGCCTGGAGCGTCTTTGGAGGATCAACTCGAGTCGGCGTTGCGGGCGAGTCGAACCCTGGTGCTCATTCTCACGCCTGACAGCATAAAAAACCCCTGGACGCTGTTCGAACTCGGTGCGGCAATTGGTGACAAGAAGCGGATTATTCCAGTGATTGCCAAGGAATTTGACTGGGAGAAGGCCCCACTGACCCTCAAAAACTATGTTTCTGTTAAAGAGGCATCGCCCCAGAAGGCAGGTGAGCTCGTTGCCGCGGTAATCGAGCAGACCGCAACGTGAATCCCTACGGCCACCCGTCCATGCTCATCCACGACCAATCACGTCCCGGACGCCGCGCCGGCGCTCAGGCACCGCTCGCGCCGGCCGCGGTGCCGGACGACCTGCCGCAACATCTGCGTCGCAAACGGCGGCCCGATCTGCCGGAGGTCTCCGAGCTCCAGGTCGTGCGTCACTACACCCGGTTGTCGCAGCAGAACTTTTCCATCGATACCCATTTCTATCCCCTGGGTTCCTGTACCATGAAGTACAATCCCAGGGCCTGCAACAGCCTGGCCTCGCTGCCGGGTTTTCTGGGACGTCACCCGCTGGCCCCCGCCAGTCACGGTCAGGGTATCATGGCCTGTCTGTACGAGTTGCAGGAGATGCTCAAGGAGGTCTCCGGCATGTCTGCGGTCTCGCTGGCGCCGGCTGCCGGGGCCCAGGGTGAATTTGCCGGCGTGGCCATGATCCGCGCCTATCATCGGGCCAGGGGGGACGACGCCCGCCGCGAGATTCTGATCCCGGACGCGGCCCACGGGACCAACCCGGCCTCAGCGGTCATGTGTGGCTACCAGGTCAAGGAGATCCCCACCGGGGACGCCGGCGACCTGGATATCGCCGCCCTCCGTAATGCCGTCGGTCCCCGGACCGCCGGCATCATGCTCACCAATCCCAGCACCCTGGGCCTGTTCGACCGCAACATCCGAGAAATCGCCGCTACGGTGCACGCCGCCGGTGGCCTGCTCTATTACGACGGGGCCAACCTCAACGCCATCCTGGGCAAGGTGCGCCCCGGCGACATGGGCTTCGACGTGATTCACATCAACCTCCATAAGACCTTCTCCACCCCCCACGGCGGCGGCGGTCCGGGCGCCGGCCCGGTGGGGGTATCGAAGCGCCTGAAGCCCTATCTGCCGGTGCCCCTGGTGACCTACGACGGCACCGACTACGCCTGGCTCGACGAGACGGCACGCCCGGACAGCATCGGTCGCCTCACGGCCTTCGGCGGCAACATCGGCGTCTTGCTGCGAGCCTACGTCTACGCCCGTATGCTCGGCGCCGAAGGGATGCAACGGGTAGCCGAATTTGCCACTCTTAACGCCAATTATCTCCTCAAGCGCCTGACCGAGGCCGGCTTCGAGCCCGCTTACGGGAAGCGTCGTGTCGGCCACGAGCTGATCATTACCCTGCGCCGGGAGGCCAAGGAGCTAGGGGTCAGTGCCATGGATTTTGCCAAGCATCTGCTAGATTATGGATTCCATGCCCCGACCACCTATTTCCCGCTGCTGGTTCCCGAATGCCTGTTGATCGAGCCCACGGAGAGCGAGGCCCGGGAGGAGCTGGACGGTTTCGTGGAGGCCTTGGTAAAGATCCGAACGGAGGCACGGGAACAACCGGACCTGGTCAAGGGTGCGCCCCATCGGATGCCGGTCCGCCGCCTGGACGAAGTGCGTGCCGCCCGGCACCTGGATCTGGCGTGGACGCCAGAAACAATTGGGTGCACTCCTTAGAGACTGTATAAGAACTAACTAACCTGTAGGGTGGGCTGTGCCCACTAAATACGACTGGAGGACTAAAGCCCTCATCCGTGGACAAGCCACGGACTGAAAGTGAAGGGACTTAACGTCCATAGTTTCAACTATGATGCGCTTCGCGCACTAAAGTTAAATGATATGAGCGCATTTTCCGCTTCGTGTCCCTGCAAAGATCAGGCTATAATAGTTGAGAATGGTATCAGACTCGGCGGAAATCCGAGAGGAAAGGTACTCTAATCTACGGGATATTGGATCGGTCAAAGCTCCATATGGATTTCGGGCTGCTCGCGATCATGGCAGGGCACCCGGCCCCCTGGTCGGTGAAGCCACCTAGACAGGGGTTTAGATACGTGGCTTTAGCTGCGCTGGATCAATTTCCTTGATTGGTGGGCCAAGGCGGAGCGTAGTTGTGGCAGATTTTCTCGAAAATCTTCTAAAATCCTTATGGAACCTTGGTTAAGATCTTGTGGAAATTGGTAACCCCATCTCAATCAGAAATGTAGTACCATTGATCCACCGGCTTATCATGGGCTAGGGTAGTATGCTTAATGTTCAAATGAGTTTTCACAACTCACCTCACTCACCTTCTCGCTGGCATGAGTCTAACGCTGGTGTTAGGTGCTGGAAGTACTGCCGAAGCTCCGGGGGCTGAGTCCGCCGCCGAGGATCCGATAGCCAAGCTGGTGCGGGTCGAGAGGGTGGTGAAGGTCAATGAGCGGGTGCGGTCTGTCGGCGCAGCGCTGAAAGAGCGTGATCTGGTGAGTGTTTCCAAGGGTGGACTCGCCGTCATACAGTACCGCCCGATGAGGACCCCCGGGTTGCCGCCACGCTGTGGAAGGCGGTGAAAGGAACGTAGACTATTATGTGAACGAGGAGCAGTGCATTTGTCAGGAAAACCCCGATTCGAGCAAGCACTCACGGCACGACGCTGTCGCCGAGCTGAGGGGCATCAACCACTATGGACTGAAAGTCCATAGTCTGGGGTGCGACTGAAAGTCGTTGTTTCGGCTAAAGCCGACTGAACGCCTCAGACTAAAAGTCAGTCCACGATGACTAAAAGTCAGGTTTCGTTCGACTGGGAAGTCATCATCATGATAATTCATATGCTCTCGGTGTTTCCTGATATACTCTTTGATAATATCATCTGTAACATGTCCCGAATTGAATGCACCATACCCGATGGCCCAAAAGTGACACCCCCAATACTGCTTCCTCAAATGTGGGAATTCTTGTTGGATCTTACGAGAGGTTCTTTCTTTGAGTGACTTCACAATCTCACTAACCGATAACCCCGGGGGAAAGGAGATGTAGAGATGCACATGATCCTTGCTGACTACCCCCGAGATGATTTCGATATCTTTCGCATCACAAGTTTGGCGAACCAACGTCCGTACTCGCTTCCCGACATCCTTGGTCAGTACCTTATAGCGGTATTTCGCGATCCATACCAGATGAACCTTCAGATCGTAGACCGCATGGGTTGCGTGCTTCTTCGGTCTCATCGCTAAGAGAATACTAAAGCCCTTGGACTAAAGTCCATAGTTTTTACTAGCGACCAGCAATAAATATCGAGGCGTTGGTAAAAAATGAGGAAACCCGGCTCGCAGAGGGAGGTCAACAACGTTTTAAATCCGGCACAGAGGGTATGGAGCTCAGGGAGGGGGATCGTGTGATGGTCCTGGACAAATTGCCGGGGGAAGACTCGGCCATGGTCAAGTACTATTTCGGTTGTGACTATAAGGTAACGGAGAATGAGATCTATACCGTTGACCCCGAGGACTGCTGTCTGGCCCTCGCACTGCCGTCCGAATCAGCTGTAGTTTCCCCGCAACCTGGCGCACCGCAGCCTGCACTTGCTCTACCGCTAGGGCCTTTAGCTATACTCGGAAGCGTTATCGCCGCTGGTGTTGCTGCCATAATTAGTAACAATGATGGCGGTGGGACTCCTAGTGCGCCGCCGCCTACACCCCCCGGCCCCGCTGCCGCCGATCAGCCCTTAGAGGCTGTCTAAAAACCTGAGTACCTGCCAACCGCCTGAATCTAAAGATTTCTCGCTGCGCTCGAAATGACAAGGACGCCAGCCAGTTGTATCATCCCGAGACGCAGCGAGGGATCTTTATGACTCTTTCTTAACTTTCAAAATCAATGGGTTAGTTTTTAGACAGCCTCTTAGTCCGCTTTCTCTGCTTTTGGCCCTAGGCGCCGGAGTATCTGGGGTCGGAGGGTCCCCTGAAGATACGCCCGGGAGTTCCGAGTGCCGCGTGTTGATACAGAATAGGGGCAAACTGAGTGGGCAGGCGGATGCAGCCGTGAGAGGCTGGTCGTCCTGCCCGGGGGATCGGTCCTCCATGTAGACCGACGCCATCGTTGGTCAACCGCATGAAATAGGGCATCGGCGCACCCTCGAAGCATCCCCCCCTCGGAATGGTGTCAATGTTGGTTGCGGCATTCCGAATAAGCAGATTACCTTTGCTGTCTTCTCAGTGATCTTGAATTTTCCCACCGGCGTCAGAGTCGAACGCACGCCGGCGGCTACCCTAGCCCAGCCGATCTTGTCAGGTCCGGCGTAGAAAAAGGCCTTTTGCTTGTCGAGGTTGGTCTCGATGCGGGAGACTTTGCGTCCGTTTCCCTGCCACTGATAGAGTATCGGCTTCGATGGTGGCTTGGATGCAACCTTCGGAGACCGAGATGGCTGGAGTTGAGCGCAGGATGCTAGCAGGGACAGGGAAGACGCGGCCACAAGCGCGTATATTGCTGAACGGAACAGCGAGCCCCTAAAGGGGTTCGTTTGTTTGAGCGGCCTCTTCGCGTCTTACAATGCGTGGCACCGAACCGAAGCCGACGCTGTGACGCTGCGGTGATCTGGGGCGATCTTGATTGTCATCAAGGACTTGTCATTGTCTTTCATGTTGCTACCTAACCCCTTTGCTTGTCGCACGTATGTGTAGGCCCACACTATCGCCTGGTAACGACAGGACTATTTCGAGCCTTACCGTTAGGCGGATGGATTATTGATACCCGTTGCACGTGAATATTTCGCCGCGATGCACGCCGCTCGCACCCGATAGCGGCGTTGCGCCGAAAGGCTACGCTGTCCTTGCTTCGCCTTCCAGTGCCGGGTATACACCCTGTATGCCCGTGAAGTCTATCGGCTTCACCGTCGCAATAGGGTTGGCTATTCCTCCTCGTCGCGCCTTGGGTATAGATTCGAAGTCCGGAACTATTCGCCAAATCCATCCGTTGCGACCCGATAGGTTTTCATTCATAGTATACTCGTCACATGTCGATTTTTCGCCGCGATACAGGTCTCCGGCAGCGAGCGTGACGTCGCGCTGACCCACGTGCGACCGGTGATTTCGTTGTTCATCACTACCAAGAGGCATGCATCGTGGATTTGACCGGATTGATCATTCAGCTCGTCAGCGGAGCGGTCGGCGGTAATGTCGCTGGAGGACTGTGTAAGAACCTTTCCCTGGGGACGCGCTCGGTAACTCGATTGCCGGCATCATCGGTGGTGGGCTCGGTGGCCAGTTACTGTCCATGTTAGGCGTAGGAGGCGCCGAAGCTATAGGGGGTACCGAGGCCGTCGGAGGCTTGGACTTGGCCGGAATCCTCACCAATGTCGCCGGAGGCGGTGTGGGCGGCGGCGTGCTGATGGCCGTTGTTGGCTTGGTTAAGAAGCTCGTCTCCAAATAACCCTTTTGAGGGCACCTGAAAATCTAAGGTGCCCGCCTTATGATCGATACATGCCGGCAGCGGTTGTGTCGCAAGGGGAGTATCAGACCTCCAACTGTAGCCGCATGGTCTTCATGGCGGTTTTTTCGATTTGCCGGATGCGCTCGGCGGAAACACCGAACTGTTGTGCGAGCTGGTGTAGGGTCTGCTTCTTCTCGGTCAGCCAGCGCGCTTCCAGGATTGTCTTGCTCCTGTCATCCAGGCCATTGAGCGCATTCAAGAGACGGCGGCGGCGATTCGTCATAGTGTTTTCGCGCTCGATAGTGCTTGCCGGCTCCATCCGCATATCCGGCAAATAGGCCGCCGGTGCCGATGGGCCTTCGTCGTCATCACTATCGTCGCCGTCGAAGGCGAGATCCTGATTGGCCAGTCGCGATTCCATTTCCAGCACCGTCTCCGGCTTGACGCCCAGATCCTCGGCGACCCCCTCGACTTCCTCTCGAGAGAACCACCCCAGACGCTTCTTGGCACTGCGCAGATTGAAGAACAGCTTGCGTTGGGCCTTGGTGGTGGCCACCTTGACGATCCGCCAATTGCGCAGGATGTACTCGTGAATCTCAGCGCGGATCCAGTGGACGGCAAAGGACACCAGGCGTACGCCCATGTCCGGTTCGAAGCGTCTGACCGCTTTCATGAGACCCACTGTGCCTTCTTGGATGAGGTCCGGCAGCGGCAGGCCATAACCGAGGTAGCCGCGGGCGATTCGAATCACGAAGCGGAGATGGGACAAAACCAATCGCCGTGCTGCTTCCATGTCGCCATGGTCGCGCAGCTGCTCGGCAAGCCTGCGTTCTTCGCTTGCCGTGAGGATGGGTATCTGATAGGCGGCGCCGATATAGGCGTCGATGTTGCCGGTCGGCAAGATGGCAATGTCTTTAGTCATTTGGCTTAAGCCCGAGTATTTCGATAAGAAATAGTCTAGCACCGGGAAAGGTGCACGGGCAATATCGATTTGGCGTCCAGGATGAGGCTTGCGTGTAGATTCAGCGCGGTTGCGCTGCGCTGAGGTGGCGTCTGACGGAGACCCAACTCCCGAGTAGGCCGAGCCCCAGACTGCCGCCGAGTATCGTCAGCGAGGCGGTCAACCCCAGGCCGGCAAGCGGGAACTGGGTATGATAGAGCGCGGCGAGACGGGAGACCGGGCCCTGAATAAGGGTTAGTGCCAAGGTTACCAGCAACCAAGCGCCGATCCCGCCGAACAACCCATACCAGGCGCCGGTGTAAAGGAAGGGGCGACGAATGAATGCCGATGTGGCCCCCACCAGTTCCATGATCTCGATCTCGTTGCGGCGATTCTCGATCTCCAGGCGGATCGTGTTACCGACCACGAGCAGAACGGCTAGAGCCAGCGTACCGCCGAGCAGCACGACCCCGCGCTGCGTCACCTTCAGGATGGCCTGAAAGCGACGTACCCAGCGGGTATCGAGACGCGCAAAATCGGCTTGGGGCAGTGCTTCGACCTCCTTGGCCAAGCGCTCCAGGGCCTCGGGGGTCCGGACCTCCGACGTCGGCTGCAGGGCAAGCACCACCGGTAGCGGATTTTCTTCGAGTTGGGCGATTGCCTCGCTGAAGCCATCATAGCTGCCGATCTCCGACAGCGCCTGGTCCGGACTGATGAGGGTAACTTGGTCCAGGTCTCGGCGCGCCTTGAGTTCCACCACTAATGTTCGGGCCTGTTCCATATCCGTGTCCGGAGTCAGGAATAGGGAGATGGCGGTAGTTTGGTCCCAAGACTCGCTCAATAGGTTCAGGTTCCGGGTGAGCACATACAGGCCCGTGGGCAATGCGATGGCAATGGCGATTACGGCAACCGTCATGCTCGTCGCCCACGGGTTATACAACAGGCGTCCAAGGCTGCCCAATGCCACCTGAAGGTGGTGGCTCAACCAGGTACCCGGAAGATCAAGTGGATGGATGCGAACGCGTCTGCGGGCGGAGCGGCGGTGTGCGCGCATAAGGTCACCGGATGCCCGTGTCCCCAGCCAACGAGCCGTTGGTTAGCGTCAATATCCGATAGGGCAGGCTCGCGATCAATGCCAGATCATGACTGGCGATGAGGAGGGTAATACCGACCTGATGGAGGCGCTCGAACAACCCCATGATCTCGTGCGAGAGGTCCGGGTCCAGGTTGCCCGTCGGCTCGTCGGCCAAGATCAGGGGCGGGCGGGCGACAACTGCCCGGGCGATGCCGACCCGCTGCTGTTCGCCGCCGGACAATGTGACCGGAAAGGTCTGCTCCCTGCCCAGCAGACCGACCTGGTCGAGGGCGGCGCGTACCCGGCGGCGGATCTCTTTATGCCTGTAACCGGCCGCAACCAGGGGCAGGGCCACGTTGTCGAACACTGTGCGATCCGCGAGCAGGCGGTGGTCCTGAAAGATCATCCCGACCTGGCGGCGATGCAGGGGGATCTTGCGGGTGGGCAGATGTCTCAGGTTACGTCCGTTGACCATGGTCTGGCCCCGGGTCGGGCGTTCGATCAAACCGACCAGTCGCAACAAAGTGCTCTTACCCGCACCCGAGTGGCCGGTGAGGAACGCCATTTCGCCGGCTTCGATCTCAAAACTCAGGTCGCTGAGGGCATCCCCACGTTGCGGATAGCGTTTCGTGACATGCTCGAAACGGATCACTTCAGCCCCCCCACTGGGATCCTTAGAATGACCCGCATCTTTACAAATGAGTTAAGTTTTTGCACTACACAAAAAATCCACGCCTCGTGGACTTAAGGCGAAGCCTCGCTAACCAATAGTACAGGATTAACAGGATTTTCAGGATTGACAGGATTTTTGTCGTGAATAGCACTTGCTGGTTTGGTAAGCGCGTGATAAGGGCACCTTGAAAAACGCGATACGCTTTGTTGCTGCTAACGGGCAAACAGGGCGTCGAGGAATTCTTCGGCGTCGAAGTGACGCAAATCCTCGATCTTCTCGCCGACACCGATGAACCGAATGGGTACCTGCAGCCGGTCGGCGACCGCAAACAGGATACCACCTTTGGCCGTACCATCGAGCTTGGTGAGGGTGATACCCGTCAGCCCTACGGCTCGATCGAACTGAAGCGCCTGGTTGAGGGCATTTTGACCCGTGGTCGCGTCCACCACCAACATTACCTCGTGGGGGGCCTCCGGGTCGATCTTTTTCATCACGCGGGCGATCTTCGCCAACTCATCCATGAGGGTATCCTTGGTATGCAGCCTGCCTGCCGTGTCCGCAATGAGCACGTCCATCCGGCGGGCAGTGGCCGCCTGGAGGGCGTCGTAGATCACCGAGGCCGCGTCCGCCCCTTTATGCTGTGCAATAACCGGCACCCCATTGCGTTCCCCCCAGGCCTGGAGCTGCTCCACGGCGGCGGCACGGAAGGTGTCACCGGCGGCCAGCACGACATCGTTGCCTTTCGCTTGGAGATGCTTGGTCAGCTTGCCGATGGTCGTGGTCTTGCCGACCCCGTTTACCCCTACTACCAGGACGACCTGGGGCTGGCCGGCAGAGGGTTGGCGCACCGGGGCGTCGCAGCGGTGCAGGATGACCGCGAGCTCGCTCCGCAAGGCACCGATCAGGGCCGCCGGGTCTGTTAGCTCGCGCCGTTTCGCCCGCTCCGCGATATGGTCGATGATGCGGCTGGTCGCATCGACACCCACATCCGCAGTCAGGAGCTGGGTCTCCAATTCCTCGAGCAGGTCCTCATCGATGCGCTTACGTCCACGGATCAGGTCGCCGATATCCGTGTTGAGCACCGCCCGCGTCGTCGCCAGGCCATCCTTCAGACGCGCTACAAGACGCCGGCGGCGCTCCTTGGGCTGCCCTTCGCCTTGGGAAGTGCGCTCCTGCTTCTGCTTGCCGAACCCGAACATCTACGCTGATTCCCGATTGCGGGCTCCCGGTGTGGTGCGCGAAGCGCATCAGAGTTGAAACTATGGACGTTAAGTCCCTTCACTTTCAGTCCGTGGCTGGTCCACGGATGAGGATGTTAGTCCTGTGGTTGATTCTGAAATTGGCGTGCTCGAAAATTGC